>Ga0164295_10000403_pt1 | contig 37269 bp, 28 predicted proteins | sample GEODES006metaG_FD_111798 | JGI IMG/M metagenome (GOLD analysis project Ga0164295, IMG submission 111798) | Oligotrophic lake water microbial communities from Sparkling Lake, Wisconsin, USA - GEODES006 metaG | ecosystem: Environmental > Aquatic > Freshwater > Lake | place: USA: Sparkling Lake... | reverse complement strand
CTTCCCATCCCGAACAGAGAAGTTAAGCCCTGCAGCGCCGATGGTACTGGGGTTACACCCGGGAGAGTAGGTCGCCGCCACATTATTTAAGCCCTTCGATTAGATTCGAAGGGCTTTTTTGTTAAATACGAAGTACGAAATACGAGATACGAGATACGAGATACGAAGTACGGGATCTGAACAAAGTACAAAGTATGGAGCAACATGCTGGTTCTTAGGCTACTTGGTACCTTGTACTTGGTACTTTGTACAAAGTCTAGGTACTTGATACTGATTACTTGATACCAAAAAAAAGGCTACTTATTCGTAGCCTTTATTTTTTTTCTCTCTTTTCTCTTCCTTTTTCTCCTTTGGAGTTTTCGTAGGCGCCTTCTTCGCCGATTTCTGGGTATTCATTCCTTTAGCCATCTTCGTGGGGTTTTAAGGGTACAACAGGTATACTATAATCTAATTTAAGAAAATTCTTCATGTAAGGCAAAATGGATTAGTTTTTCCAAAGGGGAAGGGATTAGGTCTGTTGCTGCCTTTTTCCATGAGTTTATCGGCGTTTATCTATCCAAAAAACCTTTGGGATCTTTAATCTTCATTCACTACCGCTATTCGCCAGTCGGAATGAGGGGCAACAAAAACACCCACTTCCCAGAATAGCTGTTGGTGCAATTGCATCGTCTTTACAAACCATTGTTTATTCTCTTCGGTCACGGCGATGAGCAATCCCCCGCTGGTTTGGGGGTCACACAGAGGAACCAAGTCCATACCTTTTACCCCGATAACCTTCGCCGAATAAGCATTCCAATTGCGGTAGGTATTGTCTGGAAAAATAAATTGCTGAATATACTCTTGAACGCCCTCAATAAGCGGAAGTGCCTTAAAGTATAACCTTAAGGAAAGCTGGGCCCCTTCGGCCATCTCCAGCGCGTGACCAAGTAGGCCAAATCCGGTAACGTCTGTCATCGCATGTACCTCCTCGTGGTTACCGAGCACTTCCCCGATGGAATTTAATTGACAGGCTGTGTCTACCAAACGCGTATAGGCTTGATCATCGATTTTTTGTTGTTTCAAGGCTGTGGCCAATACGCCGATTCCTAAGGGCTTGGTCAGGAAGAGCAAATCTCCCTCCTTACTACCCGTATTTTTTTTGATTTTTCGTGGATGAACTAAGCCATTTACGGAAAGCCCGAAAATAGGATCTTTGGCGGCAATAGAATGTCCACCAGCGAGTTCTATCCCTGCCTGCCCACAAACGTATTTGGCACCTTCTAACACCTTAGCTGCTAGTTCAGGTGCCAGCTTCTCTACGGGCCAACTCAAAATAGCATTGGCGAAAATGGGTTTTCCACCCATGGCATAGACATCCGAAATGGCGTTGGTAGCAGCGATGCGGCCAAAATCATAGGGGTCATCTACAATAGGGGTGAAAAAGTCAACCGTGTTAATGACTGCCAAATCCTCAGATACTTGGTAGACAGCCGCATCGTCCTTGCTTGCATTTCCCACCAGCAGGTTGGGATCATTCTGGCTGAAGGTGCCGCTGGCATTAAGAATTTGTTCTAGTATTGCTGGAGCGATTTTGCAACCACAACCAGAGCCTTCACTCCATTCAGTGAGTCGTATGTGAGATTGTTCCATGGAGAATATTTTTTGTTTCTAAGAGGAGATCAATTTGGCTAGCCCAGTCTCGGTCATGAAGTGCCAATAGGGTTGTTTTGCCAGGCTTGTGGCAATCTAGATCATAGGAATAGGTCTTGTCGTAGTAGCCTAGGAGGTTTGCAATCCAAGAAGCATGCTGCTTGGCTTTGATATCATCTAGGGCCTGCTGCATGCGCAAGCCTCCAAGTTTCTTTTGGAGGCGAATGACAGCTTGAAGCAGGGCTTCTTCCTCCAATGCAGCATATTCTTCTGCAATATGGGCGATGCGCGCTTCCTCGGTTTTTTCGATTTCAATGCGAAGACTTGTGGTCATCTGCTCGTAAAACTGGTCAGGAAGGATAATACGCCCAATTCTGCGGCTCTCTTTTTCGATCCAAATGGGTGCTTTTGAGTCGAGCAGGCGGAGTTGTTCGGCAAATAGGTTTTCAAATTGCTCTACCGTTGGCTGTGGCAACTGCCCGATGCCACCAAAGGAGGAGCCTTTATGGTTTGCCAAGCCCTCCAAATCCACTACCTGCTCCCCCCGTTCCCTTAGCCCACGTAAAAGCACTGTTTTTCCAGTTCCTGTTTTTCCTCCGAGGATTAGTAACGTATAGGTTTGCCTTACACAGGCATGAGTAAACGTACGGTAGGTTTTGTAACCTCCTGCTAGTCGATACACCTGAATGCCCACTTGGCCCATAAGCCAGGAAAAAATTTGGCTTCTCATCCCTCCACGCCAGCAGTAGAGGATGATTTTTTTGTCGGGAAAGCGCTTTAAAGCTTCTTTTTGAATGAGGTGAAACCGTGGACCTACCAATTCAAAGCCTTTTAGGGTGGCTTTTTCAGAACCGGCATTTTTGTATAAGGTACCCACCATTACCCGCTCCTCGTCATTGAGGATGGGCATGTTGATTGCTCCTGGCACTTGGCTCTGCGCAAATTCTCCTTCGCTTCGTGCATCCACGATGGGAATTTGGAGGCGCAGTTGCCAAAATTTTTCTAAGGAGATGATTTCTTCAACCATACAGGGGGAGGTAAGATAAAAAAAGCCGCAAAGAATTCTTTACGGCTTTCAAAGGTCTGGGGCGACTGGTTTAGAGTTGCGCGTCAAGCTTTTGAGCCAAAACGGCCTTGGGAACTGCGCCCACTTGCTTGTCAACAATTTCGCCACCTTTAAAAAACAGGAGGGTAGGAATGGACCTGATGCCAAAGGCTTGTGCTACGGATGGATTTGCATCTACGTCCACTTTTCCGATGATGGCTTTTCCTTCGTATTCTGATGCTAATTGTTCTACTACAGGGCCGATCATTTTGCATGGTCCGCACCATTCTGCCCAGAAGTCTACCAAGATAGGTTGGCTTCCAGAGATGATTTCTTCAAAGTTTGCGTCGGTAATTTCAATTGCTTTTCCCATGATAGGCTTTGATTGGTAAGGTTCTTTTTTCAAATATATTAGCAAAAGGCGATTGATTTAGAATTAGTTCACCCCAAATTCAATTTATTGTTTCTGATAGTAAGGAAATCCCTTTTTCTCTCCCTACTTTTTTATCGGTCCATAATCTTATAGGCCAATTCAGGCATGGCCTTTAGCTCCTTTATTAGGTCAGCGCTAGGGTCGATGGTAAATTTCTTGGAAAACAATTCCAGGCTGATGTTCTCTTGCTCATCCACTACTTCGATGTACAATTTGGCATCGCCCTTGTATTTTGCTGTGATGGCTTCTAGTTTCTCCATGACCTCGTATGTCAGGTCATTAAGGTTGATGTTGACCTTGACGCCTTTGATCAATTTGCCACGGATCTCGCTGAGCAAGGTGATGCTATTGATTTTAAATTCCAGTTCATTTTCACTCCCCCACTTTTTTTGGACTACGGCACCAGACAAAAACAAAAACCAGCCGGTCATAAAGTACTGTTTGAACTTGACATAGTCTTCTCCAAATAAGAAGAAGTTGAACGAGCCATGGTAGTCTTCAAGGGTCAGGGTGCCAAAGGGCTTCCCATTTTTGGTGGTTCGATGGGCAAAGCTCGACACGGAGCCGGCCATGCGCAACTCATTCTTTCCTTTCAAGGCGTCGATGTCCGTAAGTGCAGTCAGTGTGGTGTTGGTGAAGGAATCAATCTCCAGCTGGTACTGGTCGAGCGGGTGGCCTGAGATAAAGAGTCCCACAACCTCCTTTTCAATACTGAGCTGCTGCATCTGAGAAAAAGGCTCCATGGCGGGCACCGCCGGCAAGGGAATTTCAGCCGACCCACTGCTCCCTCCAAAAAGGCTCACTTGAGCGCTATCCTCTTCCTGCTGGATTTTTTGGGCATAGCGGCTTGCCTTCTCTATCAAGGATAGGTCTCCGTCTGGAGCCTCGAGGTACTGCCGTCGGTGGTATTCTTTGAAGCAATCAAAACTTCCTGCCATGGCTAATGCTTCCATAGACCTTTTATTGAGTGCACGGGAATTGACCCGTTTCGCAAAATCAAAGATGTTCTTGTAGGTACCTTTGCTTTCACGTTCCTTGATGATTTCCTCCACTGCATTGGTGCCAGCGCCTTTGATGGCGGCCATGCCAAAGCGTATTTCTCCAGCGGCATTGACCGTAAAGCCACTCTTGGACTCATTGACGTCGGGGCCAAGTACCGAGATTCCCATGCGTCGGCACTCTTCCATGAAAAAGGTCACCTGCGTGATGTCGTTCATGTTATTGCTCAGGACAGAGGCCATGTATTCAGAGGGGTAGTTTGCCTTTAAATAGGCCGTCTGGTAGGCAATCCACGCGTAGCAGGTGGAGTGCGATTTGTTGAAGGCATAGGAGGCAAATGCTTCCCAGTCGGTCCAGATTTTTTCCAGTTTTTTGGGATCATGCCCTTTGGCGGCGGCTTGGTCCACAAACTTAGGTTTCATTTTGTCCAGCACGTCTTTTTGCTTTTTACCCATGGCCTTACGCAGGACGTCCGCTTCGCCTTTGGTAAATCCAGCGATTTTCTGGGATAGGAGCATGACTTGCTCTTGGTAAACGGTGATACCGTAGGTTTCCTCAAGGTATTCCTTCATGTCCTCCAAATCATAAGAAATAGGCTCTGTGCCGTGTTTTCTTTTGATAAATGATGGGATGTAGGCCAAAGGTCCTGGACGGTAGAGGGCGTTCATGGCAATCAAATCCGCAAAAACAGTAGGCTTCAGTTCGCGCATGTATTTTTGCATGCCCGGACTTTCGTATTGAAAGATGCCGACCGTGTCGCCTCGCTGAAACAGTTCGTAGGTTTTGGTATCGTCGATCGGGAAGGTATCCGCATCGAGCTGGATGCCGTGTCTCTCCTTCACTATTTTGATAGCATCCTTGATTAGGGTGAGGGTTTTTAAGCCCAAAAAGTCCATCTTGAGTAGGCCTGCTGACTCGACTACGGCGTTGTCAAACTGCGTACACACCATGTCTGAGTCTTTGGCCAAGGCTACGGGGACAAAGTTGGTGATGTCTGATGGCGTGATGATCACCCCACAGGCATGGATCCCAAGGTTACGAACCGATCCTTCTAAGACGGTGGCCTGGATGATGGTCTTGGCAGACTCATCCATTCCTTGTGCGATGCGGATCAGTTCTTCCGCCTTTTGCAATAACTCACCCTGCCCCTTGAGTTTCTCCAGGAGGGCCGGCCTGTTTTTGGCCAGTTCAAACAAGGTTTTAAGCTTGATGTCAGGAACCAGATTGGCCAGTCTTCCCGCTTCGGCGAGGGGGAGGTTTAGTACCCGAGCAGTATCTCGGATAGCCGATTTGGCTGCCATGGTACCGTAGGTAATGATCTGGGCAACTTGGTTGGTCCCGTATTTTTTAATCACGTAGTCAATTACGGCTTGACGGCCTTCGTCGTCAAAGTCGATGTCAATATCGGGAAGGGATACCCGGTCTGGATTTAGAAATCTTTCAAAAAGGAGGTTGTAAGCAATGGGGTCCACATTGGTGATGGCCACGCAGTAGGCTACCGCTGAACCTGCTGCTGAACCTCGACCAGGGCCTACGGATACGCCCATGTCGCGCGCAGCTCGGGTGAAGTCTTGAACAATCAAAAAGTAGCCTGGGTAGCCTGTGTTTTCGATGGTTTGCAACTCAAAGTCCAGCCGCTCTTGGATTTCAGGGGTGAGTTCGGGGTAGCGCTTTTTAGCGCCCTCGTAGGTTAAATAGCGCAGGTAGGCATTTTCACCGCGCTTGCCTTCATCTCCCTCATCATCAGGATGCTTGAACTCCTCCGGGATATCAAATTTGGGCAACAAGACCTCGCGAGCCAGCTTATAGGCCTCACACTTCTCTGCAATTTCTTGGGTACAGGTGATGGCTTCGGGAAGGTCCGAAAACAAGGCCTTCATCTCCTCGGGGCTCTTGAGGTAAAACTCGTCGTTGGGAAAACCAAACCGAAACTCCCTCCCTCGCTTGCCTACGTATTTTCTTGGCTTCTCCACCAGCTCTCCTTCCTTGACGCAAAGCAAAATATCGTGCGCCTTCGCATCCCCTTTGTCGTTGTAGTAGCTGTTGTTGGCAGCAAAGTACTTGACACCGTACTTATGAGCAAACTCTAGCAGTACCTCGTTGACTTTTTCTTCTTCAGGAATGCCGTGGCGGTTGAGCTCCACGTAAAAATCCTCGCCAAACTGTTCTTTCCACCAGACAAAGGCTTCTTCGGCTTGTGTCTCGCCGACATTGAGGATCAAGTAAGGGATCTCTCCCCAGATGCCTCCGGTGCTGGCTATCAGGTCTCCCTTGAACTGCAGCAGCAACTCCTTGTCAATACGAGGTACGTAGTAGAAGCCATCGATATTGGCATAGGAGGCCAATTTGGCTAAGTTATGGTAGCCAGCTTTGTTCTTGGCTAACAGTACCGTCTGGTAGCCATCGTCTTTGGCAGCCTTATTTTTTCGTTCTCTGCAGAGGTAAAACTCACCCCCGATGATGGGTTTAATCTCCTTGCCCATCGCCTCCTTGACGAATTGGAAGGCGCCCATCATATTGCCGTGGTCTGTCATTGCGATGGCGTTCATTCCCAAGGACTTGGCCTTGGCGATGAGGGTCGGGATTTCTGAAGTAGCCTGGAGTACCGAAAACTGGGTATGCACGTGAAGGTGGGTAAAGGCACTTTCTACCAAGGCCACAGGACTTTTATCTCCTGGTTTTTTCAGTCCCTCTAAGCTACTGGGGGCTTCCGTCTTCGTCGTCTGGGCAAAGTTGGCCTGCGCGAGTTGCGGTGCTTCGTAGTACACCTCCTCCAAAGGTACATCGGGCGCAGGTTGTTGAATTTTTTGGGTGATCAGCCCAAAGAAACAGCGTGCCGTGGCGTCTACGTCGTAGGCCGCGTCGTGCGCATCACCAAAGCCTGCCCCAAAGAGTTTTTGGTGCAACTCGGTCAAGGTGGGCCACTTGTACTTTCCACCTTTTCCTCCAGGGAGGGCACAAAAATTGGTTGAAATGTCCTTTGTGTCCAGCTCGGATTTGCCCTCAAAAGGCATCACTAAGGCTGCGCGCAGAAATTCCGATCCCACCACATGGATATCAAAGCCAATGTTATGGCCCACCAAATACGTGGTTTGTGCCACGTCTTGTCTAAAAATCTGTAAGACCTCTTTTAAGTCATGCCCCTCCGCCAAGGCCCGCTTGGTGGAGATGCCGTGTACTTTTTCCGCATTGAAAGGAATCGTAAATCCTTCCGGACGAATGATGTAATTTTTGTTGGAAAGGAGCTTTCCCCGAGCATCGTGTAGTTGCCACGCCAGTTGAACAAGCCTGGGCCAATTGTCAAGGTCTGACATGGGGGCATTGTATGATCTGGGTAAACCGGTGGTCTCGGTGTCAAAAATTAAATACATGGAGTTTGAGCGATTGAGATGTCAAATTAGGGCTTAAAAAGGGAAGCAAAAAATGGAAAGACAGAAATTGTCGGAAAGACTTATCACGCAGCCGTAAATTTTTAATTAAAAACTTAAGTCATTGATAATAAGGTTTTTGCAAAAAAAGTCCATGACGGTTTCAGCTCCTTAATTTACGTACAGCTGTCCGCTCGCAATCTTGAAAAACGAGATTAGCGTTTATCCTCCCAAGGCATATAAACCACTTTTTTGGTCTGAAAAAATTCCTCTTTGAAGTAGTCTTCCAAGTGGTAGCAAACGTAGGACTTTCCTGTCTCCTCCATTTCCTCGTCTACATCCCCGCCTTTGAGGTAGAGGATGCCATTGGGGTAATCATTAATGTCCTCCTTTTTGATTTTCCCTTTTACCCAAGGGTAAAATTGAATCATGCGCGTGACGGCCCGGCTGACCACAAAATCGTATTTCCGAACCAAGGATTCTGCACGTGCCTGTTGCGCCTCAACATTGGTAAGCTTCAGTGCCTTGGCTACTTCTTTGACGACGGTAATTTTCTTGCCAATGGAATCTACCAAATGGAAGTGGGTAGCTGGAAACAAGATCGCTAGCGGGATGCCAGGGAATCCACCGCCCGTACCGATGTCCAATACCTTCGTTCCCGGTTGGAATTGCAGCACCTTGGCGATACCCAAGGAATGGAGCACATGGTGCACGTAAAAATGATCCATGTCCTTTCGGCTGATTACGTTGATCTTGCTGTTCCACTCGTCGTACAGGGGTTGCAGCTGCTCCAATTGCTGCAGCTGCCTTTCGGTGAGTTCAGGAAAGTAGGAGGCAAATAAAGCGCGCGGAAAGGACATTATTATAGCTGATTTTTTTTGCCAGCGGCAATGTCATAGAGTAGCTCTCTTGAGCGGTGCAGCTGGGCTTTTACGGTACCGAGGGGCTTGTCAAGTTCTTTTGCGATCTCTTCATAGGATAACTCGTCGAAGTAGCGTAGCTGAACGAGGGTGCGGTATTTTGCGGGCAGCTTGTCAACAAACAAACGGACCATTTCAATGCGCTGGGTTTTGATAAACTCGTCCTGAGGGTTATCGTCCTTGTCCTCCACATCCATGGTCACCGCATTGCCGTTGTCGTCCGAGAGGGTGTTATTTAGGCTCATGGTTTTGAGCTTTTTCTTTCGGATAAAATCGATGGTATTGTTGGTGGCGATGCGAAACAGCCAAGTAGAAAAAGTAAATTCTTTTTTGAAGCGCTCCAGGTTACGAAAAGCCTTGGCAAAAGCCTCCATCGTCAGGTCCTCAGCATCATCCGTATCGCGGATCATTTTGAGAATCATGAAGTAAACGGCCTTTTTGTAACGCTTCATTAGCGCAGCGTAAGCAGCTTGGTCTTTGCCGAGCACTGCTCGATCGATGAGCTCAAAATCCTCTAAGGCCTTTGGTGAAAATTCGCGCTCTAGTTCGTTCATTTTTTGGTTTTTGCCTGATAAGAGATGGACCCCAATACCCAAAAGTAAGCCAAATACAATAAGTCGTTGACTAGGACATTCATCTTTGGTTGTGTGCCTTGTACGGTTTTTGACGTAGCTTTAAAAAGAGCCAGCAGCAATAAGGAACGCGTTACCATACTACCCAAAACGATGGCTAAATGTTCCCATTGTCTGCCTATGCCAAAATAAATTAACAAGCCCAACCCACCAATCCAATATAGGGCGTGGGATATGCCAAAGATGCCCATTTTTCGCTTGTCTTCCACGCGGAAGAAACTTTCTGCATAGAGCGCGTTTTTTTCTTGCTGTAAATACTCCTTGAGTGTTTCTTTAGGCGTTGAAACAGTGATTGCAGCTGGGTCAATGACAACTTTGGTGTTTTCTCCTGTTGCGTACGTATTGACAAACACCGTGTCATCGCCAGCGTCCAAGTCCCAGAAGCCTTTAAAGGCATTTACCTCCATGAAAAAGCTTTTTCGATAGCTGAGATTTCTGCCTGTACCCATGAAAGGAGACTTCCAAAGGCTAAAAGAAAGGTAAAATAATGCTTTTAAAATGGTTTCAAACTGGATCCACTCGTTCAAGGAACCTGGCTTTGCTTCGTAGCCTGAGTAGCCGAGAGCAAAGGTTTTACCCTCTTCTCTTACCGGCGCGGTCATTTTCCGAATCCATTGGTTTGATTGGGGAATCGTATTTGCATCGGTGAGCAAAATGACGTCGTTTTTAGCAACCTTAATACCGAGCGTAATGGCATATTTCTTGGCCGTGACGTGCTTCGGCGTATACTTAAGGGTAACAGAGCGTAGCTTGGGGTAGCGGGCCATGAGGTCTTCCAAAAGACGCTTGGTTCGATCGCTACTTTGGTCGTTGACGATCATGACGTCAAACTTCGGGTAGTCCTGCTCAAAAAGTTTTGGAATAAGCACCTTAAGGTGTTGAAATTTGTTGCGCGCGGTCACCAAAACAGTGACTCCTTCCTCTGGGTACTGTGCGAATGTTTTTTTTGGTGAAGGGTTGTATAAAGCGGTTCGGCTAAACACAAACAGAAAAAATCCTACTTGAATGAGGATGCCGAAAGCGAAGAAAAACCACAATAAAAATAGGCCCATAGGTCAATTTTGCTGGGCAAATATAAAATCAATTTCAGCAACTCATTTAAGAATAAGTGGATATTTTTGCACCACCAATGCTGTAGGTAATAGCGCTTCGCTAAAGCCATACCCTGTGCTCCCGATGAAGTTTGTTATAGAGAAAAAAGATACCCAAACCCGCGCTCGCTTGGGCACCTTGACCACAGCCCATGGTGTCATCCAAACGCCTATTTTTATGCCGGTGGGTACGGCAGGAACCGTCAAAGCGGTTCACCAGCGGGAGCTCAAAGCAGATATTCAGGCACAAATCATTTTAGGAAATACCTACCACCTTTACCTAAGGCCAGGGCTTGATACCTTGGAGAGCGCAGGAGGACTTCACCAATTTATCGGATGGGATCGACCCATGTTGACCGATTCGGGGGGCTACCAGGTATTTTCCCTTGCCAATACCAGAAAAATTAAAGAGGAGGGGGTCACCTTCAAGTCACATATTGATGGCTCGACGCATTTTTTCACTCCTGAAAGTGTGATGGATATCCAGCGTACCATCGGGGCTGACATCATCATGGCCTTTGACGAGTGTACGCCCTATCCCTGTGAGTATGCCTACGCCAAAGCTTCCATGGACATGACCCACCGTTGGCTGCTGCGCTGTCAGGACCGATTCGATGCCACCGAAGGTAAGTATGGATATAGTCAATCCCTCTTTCCGATCATTCAAGGCTCGGTTTACAAGGATCTGCGCATACAAAGTGCGGAATTTGTTGCCAAACAAGGAAGGGAAGGGAATGCCATCGGAGGACTGTCGGTAGGAGAGCCTGCGGAACTGATGTACGAAATGACGGAATTGGTCACCGAAATTATGCCCCAAGACCGACCTAGGTACTTGATGGGAGTGGGTACACCGGCCAATATTCTAGAGTGCATCGCCCTAGGTGTGGACATGTTTGATTGTGTGATGCCCACGCGTAATGCACGAAATGGCATGCTATTTACCTCGGAAGGCATCCTCAACATCCGAAATGAAAAGTGGAAAAACGACTTTAGCCCCATCGATCCAGCCATCGGTAATGAAGTAAGTACGGTCTATTCCAAGGCCTACCTGCGCCACTTGGTCCATTCCAAAGAAATTTTGGGTGCGCAGATTGCCAGCATCCATAACCTTGCCTTTTACCTTTGGCTGGTAAAACAGGCCAGGGAGCACATCCTTCTAGGAGATTTTGGCAGTTGGAAGGATGCTATGGTCAAAAAAGTAAGCAACAGACTGTGAGATGAAGCTACTGGACAAACTAATCATCAAGGATTTTTTGAAGACCTACTTTTTTGTGGTGGTGCTGCTGATCCTTGTCGTATTGGTATTGGACTTTACCGAGAAAAACGACACGTACATTCGCAATCAGGTGCCGGCCAAGGATATTCTAAGTTATATGGGAAACTATGGCCTTTACCTCAACAACCTGCTGACGCCCATCACGGTATTTATTGCCGTCATTTTCATTACCTCTAAAATGGCCGGCAGAACCGAAATCGTCGCCATCTTAAGTTCGGGCATCAGCTTTACCCGACTATTGAGGCCCTTTCTGCTTGCAGCGACGATGATTGGTGCGGTAAGTTTCCTTCTGAATGGGTGGGTATTGCCTCTCGCTACCGCTGGCGTGGCGAAGTTTCGGATGCAATACCTTGTAAAAGGAGAAGCCTCCACCGATCCCAACATTCACATCAAGGTAGGGCCTGATCGCTTTGCCTACATCAGTAGATTTTACAAAACGAGCAATACAGGCTACAACTTTACCCTAGAAGAAATTCACGATGGGGAGCTGTTGTCCAAGCTTTCCTCCGACCTTATCCAGTGGGATACCGCCAAAAACGTGTGGCGTCTGGAAAACTGGCGCCTTCGGGTGTTGCAAGAGCGGGGAGAAGTATACACGACTGGCTCCACCATGGACACGGTACTTTCCATTTCGCCTGCAGACTTTGACCTGCCCGAAAATCACCACGAAACACTCAAACTTCCGGAGTTGAGTAGGCAAATTCGCCTCTTGGAGGAGCGTGGTGCCGACAACGTGAGCTATTACCGCATCGAGCGGATCGTGCGTTACATGTCTCCTTTTGCATCCATCATCCTCACCTTCATTGGGGTGATCATGTCAGCACGTAAAACCCGCGGTGGCTCCGGAGTTCAAATTGCCCTGGGCTTTTTTCTTGCCTTTGTTTACATCCTTTTGTTTATCCTTTCGCGCACCTTTGCGGAAGCGGGCACCGCCTACCCTGTGCTAGCGGTTTGGATTCCCAACATCCTATTTGCAGTCACGGGCTTGATTCTTTACAAAACAGTTCCTCGCTAATGGGCTCAGCTACCCTCAAGGACTACCTGCTTCTCCACTTCATTGTATTGATTTGGGGGTTTACGGCCATTTTGGGTCTGTTGATTAGTTTGCCTCCGCTAGAACTCGTCTTTTACCGCACCTTGCTCGCCACTGTAGGCGTAGCCGTGGTAATTGGCTTTCGAAAGGAATCCCTCAAAATTGCTCCACGAGAACTGCTAAAAATCGCTGGGGTGGGAGTTTTGATTTCCCTTCATTGGATTTTCTTTTTTTGGTCAGCCAAGGTCTCTACGGCCTCTGTATGTTTGGCAGGGATGGCCACTACCTCCCTCTGGACTGCATTTGTGGATCCAATGATTAATAGAAAGCGAGTAAAGTTCTACGAAGTTGCTTTAGGGCTACTCGTGATTTCAGGCCTGCTGGTCATTTTTCAATTTGAAAATGGCTACTGGCTCGGACTCTCGATGGCCTTGGTGGCGGCATTATTGAGTGCCCTATTTTCTGTCCTCAACGGTCGCTTGACCCTTCGCCATAGTCCCTACCAAATCACTTTCTACGAAATGGGTGCAGCGAGCTTGGTCGCTTTGCTTTTTTTACCGATTTATTCCTACTTCGATGGTTCAGCAATTCAATGGACTTGGAAAGGACTTGATTGGCTTTGGCTCCTTATTTTGGGGGGGATTTGTACAGTGTATGCGTTCTCCGTTTCGGTAGACTTGATGAAGCGCCTGCCGGTGTTCTCGATCAACCTAACCATCAACTTGGAGCCTGTCTACGGTATCCTGCTGGCGGTGGCAATTTTTGGGGAGAAGGAAAAAATGACCCCGCAGTTTTACCTAGGTACATTGATCATCCTAGTTTCGGTATTGATTTATCCTGTGCTAAACTATTGGAACAAAAAGAGGAATAAGGTCAATTCGGCGCAGTAATTGGCCAACTCAAAGCTGTTCTACACAGACAAAGTAGCCGATGGGCCAAGTGAGCCCTTCAGGTGCCTGCTCAAAAAGCCCAAATACACTAGATCCAGACCCAGACATCGCGGCGTAGTATGCTCCGGCGGAATACATCCTTGCCTTAATTTCAGCAATTGCTGGGTTGTTTTTAAAGATGCTGGCTTCGAAGTCGTTTATCAGTTCTTCCTTCCAGCGGCTACGGTCGGCTAGCACTTCTTCCAAGGGGGTCTTAGGTTTCGAAGGGGTTACGCCCGCATAAGCTTCCTTGGTACCTACATGTATGCCAGGGTGGATTAATACTACATAAGATCCTTGCAGAGATAAGGAGGTGGGTTCGAGTACTTCCCCCCTACCGCGGGCGATTTTTGGGGTATTTTCTATAAAAAATGGACAGTCACTTCCCAGTTCTGCTGCGTACTCTTCCAAAAAGAAGTCGTCCAGGTGCAGGTCAAAGAGGTTGTTCATCAATTTTAAGGCAAAGGCCCCATCTGCTGATCCCCCGCCAAGGCCGGCCCCCATGGGAATGTGTTTGTGTAAGTGAATCTGTAGCGAAGGAAGTCCTTGAAAATCTTTTTTGAGCAGCTTTTCGGCTTTTAAGATTAGGTTGTCTTTCGGATCACCTGGCACTGGTAAGCCGGTGACATTCCAGGTCGGAGTTTTGTCCAAAATCATTTCCAGGGCATCGCACAAGGGGATAGGTACCATGCAGGTTTCGATGTCATGGTATCCATCTTTTCTTTTTTGGGTGATGTGGAGGCCGAGATTGATTTTGGCGTTGGGAAAACTGATCATGCGATGCAGGGTTTGGACAAAAGTAAGGGAAAAGGCATTAAGGCCCATGTTCCCTAGCTTTTTAAAAAATTGCAGCCGATTGCGCTAAAAAATTACCATTATTTAGGCTAATTACGATCTTCTCTGATCAAAATGATAGTCTTTTGCAGAATAATTGAAAAAAGTGAAAATCAATAGAATCTTTTGATAGGGCCTTTTTTAAACAATTCTATTTATATATTATTTTGTTAAATTTAATATTATGCGTATATAATTTTTATAAAAATAATTTAAACCCATTTTTAACGCTGAAAAATAACGTATTAGAAGAATTAAATAGTGTAATTCTGAGTATAGATTTTTATTATTGTTAATAAATTGCCTGCTGCGGCAGCTTTTTTGATCCACATGACAACTTCTCCACTGATCCTCCTGCGTTTTTTCTTCCTCTTTTCACGGCAAACGTGAGGCACTAGATCAGTATATCCTTATATCTCTAAAGTGCCTCGGTGAGCTGATGCACTTTTTTATTTACCCTACTATGAGCCAAAATCCTCTTAAAAAATACAGTTGGGAAATCAGCGACAACCCCGAGCATCCCGCAGGCAGGGCGATGTTGTATGCCACGGGCCTGTCGGACAAAAAAATGAAGCAGCCCTTCATCGGGATTGCGAGTTGCGGCTACGAAAGCAACCCCTGCAACATGCATCTCAATGACTTTGCTGCCTTGATCAAGGATTCTTCCCAAGAAGAGGGCCTGACCGGTCTGGTGTTCAATACCATTGGCATCTCGGACGGTACCTCCATGGGAACCCTTGGCATGCGCTATTCCTTAGTTTCCCGGGAGATCATTGCCGATTCCATTGAGTCCTTCATCTTAGGCCATTCTTTTGATGCTTGCGTGGCGGTGGCGGGCTGTGACAAAAATATGCCTGGCGCAATTATGGGCATGCTGCGCATCAACCGACCTAGCATCCTAGTGTACGGGGGCACCATTGCCTCGGGTCTTTACAAGGAGGAAAAGCTCAACATCGTCTCTGCTTTTGAGGCTTTTGGTAAAAAAATTCAAGGAAGCATCTCTGAGGAAGATTACGAAGGAGTGATTCGCAATGCCTGTCCTGGCGCAGGTGCCTGTGGAGGAATGTATACCGCCAACACCATGTCCTCCGCTATCGAAGCGCTGGGCATGTCGCTGCCTTATTCGGCATCCAATCCCGCCAACTCCCCAGAGAAAATTAAAGAGTGTCGAGACGTAAATCACTACCTCAAGGTGCTGTTGGAGATGGATCTGAAGCCCAAGGATATAGTGACCCGTAAAAGTATTGAAAATGCAGTACGTGTGGCGGTTGCCCTCGGTGGAAGTACGAACGCCGTTCTCCACCTGTTGGCCATTGCCCGTACAGCAGGGGTGGCATTTACGCTGCAAGACTTCAAAGAACTAAATGCCAAAACCCCTCTTCTGGGTGATTTTAAGCCTTCTGGGAAGTTTTTAATGGAAGACTTACACGAGCAAGGGGGCTTGCCGGCATTTATGAAGTACTTTTTAGAAAAAGGGTATTTGCATGGGGACTGCCTTACCGTCACCGGAAAGACATTGGCTGAAAACCTAGCGCAAGTCGATGCCCTCCTTCCTTCCCAAGTCAATGTCATACATCCTGTAGAATCTCCAATTAAAACTACGGGACACCTCTGTATCTTGGAAGGAAACCTTGCTCCCGACGGTGCGGTAGCTAAAATCACCGGTAAAGAAGGCCGCCTATTTACAGGCCCTGCCAAGGTATTTGACTCCGAGTTGGAGGCCAATTCTGCCATTCGTGACCATCAAGTCCAGGCCGGTGATGTGGTCGTAATTCGTAATGTAGGTCCCAAAGGTGCCCCGGGCATGCCGGAAATGCTGAAGCCAACTTCTATGCTCATTGGTGCTGGGTTAGGTGCTGACGTTGCCTTGGTCACTGACGGTCGATTTTCCGGAGGTACACATGGCTTTGTTGTAGGACACGTCACCCCTGAAGCCTGGTGCGGAGGGCCCATCGGCTTGCTCCAAGATGGAGACTTGATCACCATAGACACCGACCGTCAAAGCCTATCCGTGGACGTAAGCGAAGCAACCTTTGCCTCCCGCAAAACTACCTGGTCTCCCAAGTCTATCGAGGGACTTCAAGGTACCCTTAAAAAGTACAATCAACTCGTTGCCACAGCATCGGAAGGTTGTGTAACTGATAACTTTTAACACCATGGAAACAAAGATGAGGGGTGCAGATATGGTGGTTCGGTCGCTGATAGCGGAGCAAGCGGAGCTGATTTTTGGATATCCAGGTGGTGCGATCATGCCGGTGTACGATGCCCTCTATGACTACCACGACCAGATCAAGCACGTACTTACTCGGCACGAGCAGGGGGCCATCCATGCGGCGCAAGGCTATGCTAGGGTCTCAGGAAAGGTAGGTGTTTGCCTTGCCACCTCGGGACCGGGCGCGACGAACCTCATCACTGGATTGGCTGATGCACAGATTGATAGCACCCCTTTGGTCTGCATCACAGGTCAAGTAGCTGCCCATCTCCTTGGTACGGATGCTTTTCAAGAGACTGATATGATGGGTATTTCCATGCCCGCCACCAAGTGGAATATCCAAGTACGGCGGGCAGAGGACATTGGTCCGGCCATTGCTAAAGGCTTTTATATCGCCCGCACCGGTCGCCCCGGAGCCGTGTTGATAGACATTACTAAAAATGCACAGGTAGAGTTCGGTAAGTTTCTCTACGAACCTTGCCAGGAGTTTAGGTCCTACAAAACACAGTATCCCGTAGACCTAGCCTTGGTTGAAGAGGCTGCTACCTTGCTCAATGCAGCCGAACGCCCTTACCTACTTTTTGGGCAGGGGGTTATCCTAGGAAAGGCTGAGGCGGAGCTGCTTCAGTTTCTGGAAAAGTCCGGCATCCCTGCTGCTTCCACCTTGCTCGGATCGGGTGCTCTTTCTGAAGAACACCCCAATTACGTGGGGAAGCTTGGCATGCATGGTAACTATGCTCCCAACCTGCTGACCAACCAATGTGACGTTTTGCTTGCCGTCGGCATGCGCTTTGACGATCGGGTAACGGGCGATTTATCCCGCTATGCCAAGCAAGCCAAAATCATCCACCTCGAACTAGATCCCTCTGAGATCAATAAAATTGTAAAAACAACGGTCGCCATTCAGGGAAATTGCAAGGAAAGCCTAGTAAAACTGACGGAGGCCATTATCCCGAAGATATACCCCGATTGGATGGAAAAATTCCGAGCGCTAGAGGAGCAGGAGAAAGAAGTCGTAGTCCAGCACGACCTTACTCCTACCAAAGCGGGATTGACGATGGGAGAAGTGATTCACCACATCAACCGATACAAGGCAGATGATGCGGTGCTTGTCACCGACGTAGGACAGCACCAGATGATCGCTTGGCGCTATTTTAACTATAAAAAAACGCGAACACAGGTAACTTCAGGTGGACTAGGCACGATGGGATTTGCGCTACCTGCAGCCCTAGGGGCTCAGCTCCATGACTTTTCCCGGCAGGTGATCTGTGTGGTGGGGGATGGGGGCATCCAGATGACCATCCAGGAGCTGGGAACCATCATGCAAACCAAGGCACCTGTAAAAATCGTTCTCCTCAACAACAATTACTTGGGCATGGTGCGGCAATGGCAGCAGCTCTTTTTTGACAAGCGCTATTCCTTTACCGAACTAGATAACCCCGATTTCATTAAGCTAGCGGAAGCCTACAGCATCAAAGCACTAAAAGTAAGCGATCGTGCAACGCTCGATGAGGCCATAGAGGACATGTTTATTCACGATGGCCCCTTTTTCCTAGAGGTTGTGGTTGAAAAAGAAGACAATGTTTTCCCCATGATTGCCACGGGCTCCTCTGTAGAAGAAGTCCGTCTCCATTAATTATAATCCATGAAGCGCTATACCCTATTTGTCATCGCCGAAAATTTTATTGGGATTCTCAACCGAATCACGATTATTTTTACCCGCAGGGGCATCAATATTGACGCCCTTACCGCTTCAGAGAGTCGCGTGCCGGGTGTGCACCGGATCACCATTGAGGTGACTGCTACGGAAGAAACGGTGGTGCACTTGGTCAAACAAATTGAAAAAATCATCGACGTAATCAAGGCCTTTCACCACGAAGACAGTGGAGTGGTCTATCAGGAATTGGCGCTTTACAAGATACCTAGCTCCCGACTCGATGGGGGATTGGAAAAAATAATCCGAGACCACCATGCCAAAATTATTGCAGCAGAACCTGATTTTGTAGTTTTGGAACTGACCGGACACAAAGAAAAAACTAGGGAGCTGCTGGAACTACTGAAAGGCTATGGCATCGTGGAGTTTGCCCGCTCGGGAAGGGTCGCTGTAGCCAAGCGCATGCTCACAATCGATTCATTTGTCAACTAATCTCAACCTAGACTACTTACCTTAAAACCCCTGAACCTATGAAACTGAAATTTGGAAACGTTGAAGAAAACGTAGTTACCCGCGAGGAATTTCCCCTGGAAAAAGCAAAAGAAGTACTCAAAGATGAAGTCATTGCCGTCATTGGCTATGGGGTTCAAGGTCCTGGGCAAGCCCTAAACCTCCGGGACAACGGCTTTCACGTCATCGTGGGGCAGCGACAGGGGTCCAAGACCTGGGACAAAGCCATCGCAGACGGCTGGGTACCTGGAGAAACCCTCTTTGACATTGACGAAGCTTGCTCCCGCGGTACCATCCTCCAATACTTACTTTCTGATGCAGGACAGATTGCCCTCTGGCCAACGGTTAAAAAACACCTGAGCCCCGGCAAGGCGCTGTACTTTTCCCATGGTTTTGGAATTACCTACAAAGAAAAGACAGGGATCGTGCCTCCTGCCGATGTGGACGTCATCCTTATCGCACCAAAGGGGTCAGGCACTTCCCTACGGAGGATGTTTGTCGAGGGCCGTGGACTCAACTCCTCCTATGCCATCTTCCAGGATGCCACGGGGAGAGCCAAAGACCGGGTGATTGCACTGGGTATAGGCGTGGGCTCTGGCTACTTGTTTGAAACTGATTTTTACCGTGAAGTGACCTCCGATTTGACAGGGGAGCGGGGCACCTTGATGGGGGCCATCCAGGGGATTTTTGCGGCCCAATACGATGTGCTTCGGGCCAATGGCCATACGCCTTCCGAGGCGTTTAACGAAACGGTAGAAGAACTTACCCAGTCTTTGATGCCTCTAGTAGCGGAGAACGGCATGGACTGGATGTATGCCAACTGCTCCACAACAGCACAGCGAGGGGCGCTAGATTGGTGGAAGCCGTTTAGAGATGCCACCAAGCCGGTGTTTGAGGCGTTGTATGCGTCGGTGAAGTCGGGGGCAGAAGCCCAAAAATCCATTGATTCCAATTCGAAGGCGGACTACCGCGAAAAACTGGAGGCCGAATTGGCTCAAATGCGAGATTCAGAAATGTGGCAAGCAGGTGCCGTAGTAAGGCAGTTGAGACCAGAAAATAATTAATCTACCCAAACCAGATCAGGTCATGAGCGAAAAGCTATGGATATTCGATACCACCCTTAGAGATGGAGAGCAAGTGCCGGGATGTCAACTCAACACCCAAGAGAAAATCACGGTAGCAAAAGCCCTGGAGGCATTGGGTGTAGATATCATTGAAGCAGGCTTTCCAATTTCAAGCCCGGGGGATTTTGCCTCTGTGGTGGCGATTTCCAAGGCGGTGTCCAACCCCATCATCTGCGCCCTTTCCCGCGCAGTGGAAAAGGACATAGAAGTTGCGGGGGCAGCACTTCAATACGCCAAAAAAGGACGTATCCATACCGGAATAGGCGTTTCTCCGTACCATATCCAGTTCAAACTCCGCTCCACGCCAGAGGACATCATCCGTAGAGGGGTGGCTGCGGTCAAGTTTGCGAAGCGATTTGTTGAAGATGTGGAATTTTATGCCGAAGATGCAGGACGTGCCGATGCAGATTTCTTGTGTAAAATCATTGAAGAGGTAATCAAGGCCGGAGCTACCGTGGTCAATATCCCCGATACCACAGGTTATTGCCTACCAGAACAGTACGGAGCAATCATTTCTAGTTTGAAAAATAGGGTACCCAATATCGATAGAGCCATCATTGCCACCCATTGCCACAACGACCTGGGCATGGCAACAGCCAATACGGTCGCAGGTGTGCAGCAGGGAGCAAGGCAGGTAGAAGTGACCATAAACGGCATCGGTGAGCGAGCAGGAAATACCTCCCTAGAGGAAGTAGTGATGGCCATCAAATGCCACAAATCCATTCCGGTGTACACCGACATCGTAACCCCTCTGATTTATGGTACTAGCCGATTGGTCTCCAAGCTGATGAACATGCCGGTGCAGCCCAATAAGGCTATCGTAGGTAGAAATGCGTTTGCACACTCTTCAGGTATCCACCAGGATGGGGTATTGAAGCATCGAGAAAACTATGAGATTATTGATCCTAAGGAGGTGGGTATCGCAGAATCTACCATAGTACTCACAGCAAGATCTGGAAGGGCTGCGCTCAAACATCATCTAGATGCCCTGGGTGTGGAGCTCGAGGGAGAGGAGCTGCGTGAGGTATACGAAGCCTTTTTGCAACTTGCGGATACCAAACGCGACATCAGTAGAAAAGACTTGCTTGAACTGGTGGGTAACTACATCGAAGATTCCAACTTCATTGAACTTGTTGAGGTACACTATTCTTCCGCGGCCAAGGTGCAGGCGGAAGTCAAGCTTAAAATTGGGGCGACCCATCACCAGGCAGTTGCTACGGGCGTTGGACCAGTAGACGCTGTCTTAAAGGCGATAGAAACGATGGTTCAGCCTCAGGTCGACCTAGAAGAATTTCTCATCCAAGCGATGACCCAGGGTAGTGACGACGTGGCTAAGGTGCACATGCGCCTCATCAAATCCGACAAGCCCTACTACGGCTTCGCCTCCAACCAAGACATTGTACTCGCTTCTGCACAGGCGTTTGTGGATGCACTCAACAAAATTCCAGTCAAAGAATACGCGACTGCCTAACTATGGAAAAGACTACTTTATTTGATAAGATCTGGGATGCACACGTGGTAAAGTCAGTACTTGGAGGTCCCGACGTGTTTTTTATAGACAAACACTTCATCCATGAAGTCACCTCTCCGGTGGCATTTCTCAACCTAGAAAAACGGGGAATTGGGGTAAAACATCCCGAACGCACACTGGCCACGCCTGACCATAACGTGCCTACCGTTGATCAAGATCTGACAATTAAAGACAAACTGTCCCGTATGCAGGTGGAGCGCTTGCGAGAAAACTGCAGCCGCTACGGCATCGAATTGCATGACCTAGGCTCTGCACACCATGGCATCGTACACGTCATCGGCCCAGAATTGGGAGTGACCCAGCCCGGGATGACCATTGTCTGTGGGGACTCCCATACTTCGACACATGGAGCCTTTGGTGCCATTGCCTTTGGCATCGGAACGTCTGAGGTGGAAATGGTGCTTGCCACGCAATGCATCATGCAGTCCAAAGCGAAGAAAATGCGGATTTCCATAGAGGGGGCACTTGGGAAGGGGGTGACATCCAAAGACATCATCCTCTATATCATTTCCAAAATATCGGCCGCAGGCGCTACGGGTTACTTCGTGGAATATGCTGGGTCGACCATACGCAGTTTGTCCATGGAAGCCCGCATGACCATCTGCAACATGTCCATAGAAATGGGTGCGCGCGGCGGATTGATCGCCCCAGATGACACGACCTTTGCCTATCTAGCTGGAAAGCGATATTCCCCAAAGGGAGCCGATTGGGACGCTTCCGTTTCCTATTGGAAAACATTGAAAACCGACGAGCACGCTGTTTTTGACAAGGAATTGCTTTTTGATGCGACCGACATCGAACCTATGATCACCTATGGAACCAATCCAGGAATGGGAATCAAGGTAATCGGCAGTATCCCGACAACCGAAGGTATGGAAGGCTCAAACAAGACCTCCTACCTAAAATCGCTAGATTACATGGGTTTTATTCCAGGAGAGGAGGTACAGGGAAAGCAAGTAGATTACGTCTTTGTGGGATCCTGCACAAATGGGCGGATCGAAGACATCCGATCTGTAGCCCAGTTTGTGAAAGGGCACCAAAAAGCAGCAAATATCACCGCCTGGATTGTGCCCGGTTCGAAAGAGGTCGAAAAATTGGCCATTGAAGAGGGTTTGGTAGCTATCCTTGAGGAAGCAGGTTTTGTCCTACGTCAGCCGGGATGCTCCGCCTGTTTGGCCATGAATGAGGATAAGATTCCTTCTGGAAAATATGCCGTTTCGACATCCAACCGGAATTTCGAAGGTCGCCAAGGTCCAGGTGCCCGCACCATGCTCGCCTCTCCGTTGACCGTGGCGGCTGTGGCGATCACCGGCCGGATCACAGATCCACGGGAAGTTTTTGGAAATTGAAAATACGAAATGGGAAGTACGAAATAGGATTGTCCGCAATCCCAATAGTAGTAAAATTAGAGTCAATCTTTGCGGACAATCGTCGACAGCTAACCGTCCACCGTCCACAGCTCCCTTTCTTAAACTTCAACTCTTATTTTCTTTTTACGGAGTTGTTAATCACAATACAAATTTGGTGTACTACAATACTCGCTAATTTGACCACCTTAGAACGAACAAAAAATGGCTTACGATAAATTCACAATCCTAAAAAGTACGGCAGTGCCGCTACCTACTGAAAATGTAGATACAGACCAGATTATTCCTGCCCGCTTTTTGAAAGCAACCGAAAGGGAAGGGTTTGGAGACAACTTATTTTGGGATTGGCGCTACGATGCTTCGGGAGTACCAAAAAAGGAGTTTGTGCTCAATGACGCTACCTACTCGGGAAAAATCCTGGTGGCAGGAAAAAACTTTGGCTCCGGATCTAGCCGGGAACATGCCGTATGGGCACTTTACGACTACGGGTTTCGCTGCATGGTATCCAGCTTTTTTGCCGATATATTCAAAAATAACTGCCTCAACATTGGTGTCCTGCCGGTGACAGTGTCGGCGGAGTTTGCAGACCTGATTTTCGCCACCCTCGCTACCAATCCCAGTGCAGAGTTGGAGGTAAACTTACCCAACCAAACCATTATACTTTGTGCTACTGGCGCTCAGGAATCCTTCGACATCAACGATTACAAGAAGCATAATATGCAACATGGATTTGATGACATCGACTACCTGATTAGCCTCTCTTCCGAAATAGCAGCTTTTGCAGACACACGTCGCCCTTAATAAACTGTCCTTGGATAGGGGGCCAATTTCACGCTCTTTTCCTAGGTTTAACTCCTCAACAATCCGACCTTAATTTCCACGCCATGAACATCAACATTGCCCTACTTCCTGGAGATGGCATTGGCCCCGAAGTCATTGCTCAAGCAGTAAAAGTTATCAATGCCATTGGTACAACGTTTGGCCACCAGATCACCTTCAACGAAGGCTTGGTGGGCGCTTGTGCAATTGACGTCACGGGTGATCCTTATCCTGAGGCGACCCATGCGCTGTGTCTCGCGGCAGACGCGGTGCTCTTTGGCGCAATTGGCGATCCCAAATACGATAATGACCCCAAAGCCAAGGTTCGTCCAGAGCAAGGCTTGCTACGCATGAGGCAGCAGCTGGGTCTTTTTGCAAACGTGCGACCCACCTTTACTTTTCCTTCTTTAGTGCACAATTCTCCCTTAAAGTTGGACCGTATTCAGGGGGTAGATTTGGTGTTCTTTCGTGAGTTGACGGGAGGGATTTATTTCGGAGAGCCTAGAGGGAGAAACGAGCAGGGCACGAAGGCCTTTGATACCAATGTGTACAGCAAGGAGGAGATTATCCGATTGGCTCGAATGGGCTTTGAAGCTGCGCAAAAGCGAAGAAAACTACTGACTTGCGTGGACAAGGCGAACGTGTTGGCCACCTCCCGGCTTTGGCGGGAGACGGTGCAGGAACTTGCGCTTGACTATCCTGACGTACGTGTGGAATATGAGTTTGTGGATGCCGTGGCCATGCGCCTTATTCAGTCGCCCAAGGCCTATGACGTGTTGATCACAGAAAATCTCTTTGGGGATATTTTGACCGACGAAGCCTCGGTGATATCCGGGTCCATGGGATTGATGCCTTCGGCCTCCTTGGGAGCCAAGGTGAAGCTATTTGAACCCATCCACGGTTCCTATCCTCAGGCGGCGGGCAAAGACATTGCCAATCCCCTTGGAACAATTCTATCCGCTTCCATGATGTTCGATTATGCCTTTGGACTGGCAGCCGAAGCCAAATTTATCAGCGATGTAGTCAACCTTTCGCTAGCCGAAGGAATCGTCACCGAAGACATCGCCGAAGGAGCGAAAGCCTATAAAACCTCCGAAGTAGGTGACTGGTTGGCAGCACGGATTCTGAGTTAAGCTTTTAAACTAAAAAACCACCTCGAAACGGGGTGGTGTTTGATTTTATTCCCAAATTTTTTTTGTTCTATTTTCAAATTTTCTAAGCATAGGTGTCTACCACATGGGTGGGGAGCTAGTTGCTGATTATCTTTGCATTCATGCTGTCCAAACCCTTCTCCTACCTTTTTTCGATTTCCTACTTTGGGGCACGCTTCAAAGGATGGGCCAAGCAGCCCGAGCAGCCTACGGTGGAGGGAAAGTTGGAGCGTGTGCTTCGATTTGTTTTAGAAGATCGAAGTTTTACCCTGATTGGATCCAGCCGAACGGACGCTGGAGTCAGCTGCCGCAAAGGCTATGTGCAGCTTTTTGTGGAGGAGGCAATTCCCTTTGAGGACCTACTCCAGACCATCAATACCCACCTAGGCGGGGAGATCCGATTGGATTCCGTGCAGGAAGTGCCTCGGGACTTCAACCTGATCCAATCTGTTCACCAAAAGACTTACCGCTATTTCTTTTCCCCACTCGAGGGATTCCATCCTTTTGCTTCTTCCTTTGTTTCGGCGGTTTCCTTTGCCAATTCCCTCACTCAGATGCATGAAAATGGTCAATTGTTTGTTGGGAGGCACAATTTCAAGGCTTTTTGCCAGCCCTCCGCGACCAAGTTGAACTACGAACGGGAGGTGGAATCTCTGTCTGTGTTTGAAGTAAGCGACATGCCCTCCAGCTTTGCACCGGCCCAAGTATTTGCAGTGGAGGTAGTAGGGAAGGGATTTTTGCACCATCAGTTGCGAAAGATGGTTTTTGCCCTTTGGAACTGGAATGCAGCACAAATCCAAGAGCGCCTTGCCCATCCAGAAAATGATTGGCCTGCTGTGCCTACTGCTCCCGCGAATGGTTTAATTCTTTGGGATACAGTTCTGAAGCTGGAGTAAAAATCAAAGCGACAGCTCCATCACATCGTCGTCCATCACGTAGCCCGACCCAATGTCGTTGACTTCTTGTCGGATGGTCACAAAGCCTAGGGCTCGGTAAAAATCAATGGCCTTTTTATTGTACTTGTTTACGTTCAATACCAGGCTTTTTTGCCCTGCTTCTCGCGCCCTTTTTGCTACTTCCAAAAGCAGGCTTTTTCCCACCCCTTTTCCTTGGCTGCTGGGTAGCAGGTACAATTTGTGGAGTTTTGCCTTTGGCCCTTCCAAGTGATTGAGTTCGAAGCCTGCAAATCCAATCGCCTCACTTTGCTCCTCAGCAACCAAAAAACCATGCCCCTGTTCCAGTTGTGATTCGAGCATCGTCAACGCATACATCCAATTGAGCATGTAGGCAATCTGCTCCGAGCTCAATATGCCCGCAAAGGTCGATGGCCAGGTTTGGTACGCAATCTCTTGAATCAGCTGCAGCTCTTCTTTGGCAAGGAGTCTAAGGTGTACCATGGGTTGGCTTGAGGGACTTTTTTTAGGCGAAGTGACTTTAGCAGGCAAGTTTAAAATGCAATCAGCTCCTGCAGCTTTACTTTAAATCTGTCTACAGGCAAAAATTGCTTCTCCAGATTGGGCGCAAAAGGCACAGGCGTATCCAAACTTCCTTCCCGCATCACTGGGGCGTCGAGATTGGCAAAGCAATGCTCAGAGATCCACGCGCAAATCTCTGCACCAATACCGCCAGTGAGCGTATCTTCTTGGAGAAAAATAACTTTACCCGTCTTTTTAACGGTTTCCGCCACCGCTTCTTTGTCCCAAGGAAGCAAGGTGCGCAAGTCCAATACGTCTGCCGAGATACCGAGCTCCTCTACCGCTTTCAAAGCCCAGTGTACGCCCATGCCGTAAGTGATGATGGAAGCCTGCGTTCCCGTAGCGGCTAATGCAGCTTTTCCAACCTCCACCGTGAAGTAGTCATCAGGTACAGGTCCAGAGATGGAGCGATATAACATTTTGTGCTCAAAATACAGGTACGGGTTGGGATCTTCCAAGGCGGCATTGAGCAGGCCCTTGGCGTCGTGTGGATTGGATGGGTAGACGATTTTTAGCCCTGGCGTATGGAAAAACCAAGCTTCGTTGGACTGGGAATGGAAAGGACCTGCAGCAGTACCGGCACCTGTAGGCATGCGTACGACCACATCTGCGGCCTGACCCCAACGGTAGTAGATTTTGGCTAGGTTGTTTACAATTTGGTTGAAGCCTACACTGACAAAGTCGGCAAACTGCATTTCTACCATGGCCTTGTAGCCTTTGATCGAAAGGCCAAGTCCAGCGCCTAGGATGGCACTTTCGCAAAGTGGTGTATTGCGTACGCGATCTCCTCCAAATTGGGCTTTGAATCCGTCCGTGATTTTAAATACGCCTCCATATTCGCCAATGTCTTGGCCCATGAGAACCAGATTGGGATACTTTTCCATTGACTGCCGCAACCCATCGCTGATCCCATCGATAAAGCGCTTTTCAGTGGTGGTGGCACTCGGTTCTACGACGGTTTGGGTAAAGGGAGCATACACATCCCTCAGTTCCTTTTCCACTTGTGCCTGTACATCTTCTTCTGCAAAGGCTATTTCTAAGGCATCGTTGATGCTTTGTTTCACTAGTCCGTTTATTTTTTCCTTGGCCTCTTGGGTGAGTACGCCTTCGGAAAGTAGGAAGTCTTCGTAGCGATCTACTGGATCTAGCTGGCCCCATTCCTCCATCATAAACTTAGGCACGTATTTCGTTCCTGAAGCTTCTTCGTGACCGCGCATGCGGAAGGTGATCGCTTCCACTAGCACTGGTCTGGGATTTTCCCGCAGGTCTTCGGCAAGGCGTAAAATGGTGTCGTACACTTCGAGCACGTTATTGCCTTGGATGCGTACGGCCTCCATGCCGTAGCCAGGCCCTTTTTCAGTGAAGTATTGGAAGGCAAACTGCTCCTCACTTGGTGTGGAAAGGCCATAGCCATTGTGTTCCACCACAAAAATTACGGGCAATTTCCATACTGCCGCCACGTTGAGGCCCTCGTGAAAGTCACCCTCCGAACTGGCACCGTCGCCAGAAAATACCAAGGCTACTTTTTTCTCCCCGGCGAGTTTGTGCGCCAAAGCGATGCCGTCAGCAATCGCCAGCTGCGGACCGAGGTGGGAAATCATGCCCACGACATGATGCTCGATGCTGCCAAAGTGAAACGAGCGGTCTCTACCCTTGGTAAAGCCGAGTTCCTTGCCTTGAAACTGGGCAAACAAGCGCTCTAGGGGCATGTCTCTACCTGTAAAAATGCCCAAATTGCGGTGCATGGGAAGGATAAACTCATCTTTGGCCAAGGCATTGACTGCACCAATCGAAATTGCTTCCTGTCCCCAGCCACTGAACCATTTTGAAATCCTTCCCTGACGCAGAAGAATAAGCATCTTTTCTTCAATCCTACGCGGCAGGATTAATGACTCGTAGAGGTGAAGAAGGGTGGCGTCCGAATAATTTTTTCGGTTGAAAGTTAATTTTTGGGCGTTGGGGCTGCTAAATTCCATAGGGGCGATTTTCGAAACTAAGGTACACCACGGAAGGTAATCCCCAAAAGGTTTTGTGATGAGGAACGATGAAATAGAGAAAGGAATAGTACTGATTGAATCTCTCGAAAGCGCTCCAACTCGTATCGGGCCAAAAATATCCTCAACAAACAAAAAAAATACTTTAATAAACTACCCTGGGTAAAGGGTGGACCACCCCTACAATCCCAGAGTCAACGTCATATTACAAAGGTGTTACTCCAAGGACTTTGTCTCCCTTGAAGGAGGCCTAACAACGGTGAAAATCCTCGTTTTGTCGCTTTATTACAGGCTATTCCCTACCTTTGCAAATCCAAATCGAAGCAAAATCTGTGAAAGCGAGAACCTTAAAAAAAGACAAAGTCAATATCATCACCATGGGTTGTTCCAAAAACTTGGTCGACTCTCAGGTGCTTCTCACCCAGTTGAAGGGGAACGGAATTGATGCCCACCATGAAAGCAGTGCCAAGGACAATAACATCGTCATCATCAATACCTGCGGCTTTATCGATAACGCCAAGCAAGAATCCATCGATACCATCTTACAGTATGTAGATGCGAAGGAGCGAGGTTTGGTAGACAAGGTGTATGTGACTGGTTGCCTTTCACAGCGCTACAAGGATGATCTGGAGCAGGAGATTCCTCAGGTAGATGCATTTTTTGGTACGCGGGACTTGCCTGCGATTTTGAAAAAATTTAAGGCTGATTACAAGCACGAGTTGGTGGGCGAGCGCCTGCTGACCCATGCAAGCCATTATGCTTACATGAAAATTTCGGAAGGATGTGATCGGCCCTGTTCCTTCTGTGCCATTCCGCTGATGCGGGGAGGGCATTTGTCTCGCCCAATTGAAGAGCTGGTCAAAGAGGCTAAGCACCAGGCGGCCAACGGTACTAAGGAGTTGCTATTGATCGCACAAGACTCCACCTATTATGGCTTGGACCTGTACAAAAAGCGCAACCTGGCCGAGCTCCTTCGAAACTTATCCGATGTGGAAGGAATCGATTGGATTCGCCTCCACTATGCCTATCCTACGGGCTTTCCCATGGATGTCATCGAAGTGATGAAGGAGCGCCCCAACATTTGCAAGTATTTGGACATTCCACTCCAGCACGGTTCAACGGACGTATTGAAGGCCATGCGCCGAGGCACTACACGAGAAAAGCAGGAAGAATTGATCCATAGCATCCGTGACTTGATCCCAGAGATCGCCATCCGTACCACCCTGATTGCCGGGCATCCGGGTGAGGGGGAAAAAGAATTTCAAGAGATGGTAGATTTTGTGGCACGAATGAAATTCGAGCGTTTGGGGGTATTTACCTACTCTCACGAAGAAAACACGCATGCTTTCGGCATGGAAGACAAACTCTCTCAAGAAGAAAAGCAGGCCCGTGCCAACCAGCTTATGGAAGTGCAGGAGCAGATCAGCTTTGACCTCAATCAGGAGAAAATAGGTAGAACGTTTAAGGTGCTCATCGATAAAAAGGAGGGGGGACACTTTGTGGGTCGAACTGAATATGACTCGGTAGAGGTGGATAACGAAGTACTTATCGACGCCAAAACACAGTACTGCCGCGTGGGAGATTTTGTGAATGCCAAGGTCTTCGATGCTACCGAGTTTGACTTATTTGCCACGGTAGTGGACTAAAAAACTAGGAAGGAGCAGCACGTTAAGCGGCTCCTTTTTTATTGAGGGCAAAAAATAAAAAACTTGAAGGCAGTTCATTTGTTTAGTTGTGGAGGACAGTGATTTCCTCGTATACCTCAGTCATGAAAATCTTCCAAACCCTTCTACTTCTTCTTTCTCTTATTGGACATGCTGCGCAAGCGCAGGGCTTTTTTTACTTCGGTAATTCCAATTTGGTAGGAACTGGGAAAATGGAAGGGACTAGTAAAGAGGGAGTTTGGAAGATCTATGCCCGAAAGGAGGCTGTTGATAACCCCATGCCTGCGATTTTACAGGTGGAAGAGGTGGAGGTAAAGAAAAATTTTAACCTAGAGGTTCCCCTCTATAAGCTAGAATTTAAGGCCAACCAGTTGGACGGGGTCTTTGAGGAGTTTTATGGAGAGGGGAGTGTCAAAAAGGTGGTCAACTACCAAAAAGGGTTACTCCATGGAGACTTCTTTGAATTTGGTAAAGAGGGAGAACTACTTTTTTCAGGGACCTATTTTCAAGGTGAAAAAACGGGAGATTGGTTTGTGTATCAAACTGACGGAAGCATCAAATCAGAGTACAGTTACCAAAACAACTTACTTGTTGGACAATCCATCGTTTATTACCCAGATGGGCAGGTTGCTGAGCGCATTCCGTTCGAAATGGGTAAGGTGAGTGGGACATATGAATCCTTTTTTCCAAATGGAACACCAAAAGAGCGGGTTGCTTTTGTCGGTGGCGAGGAGCAAGGTGAGTTCATCCAATTTCATGGGGATGGAACGCTGGCTATTTCTGCGAATTTTTCAAAAGGTATTCTGAATGGGCCTTGGCAAAGCTACGATGAGCAAGGGGTTTTGCTTGCTCAGGGAATGTACCAACAAGGAGTGCAAGGCGGGGAGTGGAAGGAAATATATCCTGAGGTAGCTGGATTTTTTTGGGTAGGTAGGTACGAAAAAGATAAAAAAGAAGGGATTTGGGAGGTTCAAAGTTCCACTGGATTCGTCCATCAGGAAGAAACCTTTCAATCTGGATCCTTGGTCGAAATAAGTGAATTTACGACAGAATCTGGCTTGGTGCTAGATGCGGGTCGTCTGGAAAAGGGAGATGGGAAGCGGTACTTTTTTGACGCAGCGGGCAACCGCCTGCAGAAAGGGCGCTATGCAAATGGACAACGAACAGGCATCTGGTACACCTATTTTCCGAGTACCAATTTAGTGGCCAGTTCAGGCAGCTATTTTGCCAATCAAAAGAGAGGTACCTGGAAGTATTATGACATCAACAGCCAGTTGATCAGTGAAGAAATTATTCCTGCCGGTAGGGAGACAGAATCTACGGATCGATCGGGCAGTACATCAACTCCCCAGCAAGGAAGAACCAGATCGTATATGCCGCAGCAAAATTCCAATGGCGTCGTGGTGCCTCAATTTAGGGTCTTGACTCCGGATGGGGGCATGGCCATCACGGGCCCAAAGATGTTTCAGTTGGGGAATTAAGCAAACTGAAATACAGTGGAAATACGATGGAAATACGATGGAAATAGACTCCGCTTCGCTCAGTGAAATAGTTAAAAAGAAATACGGTAGAAATAGACTCCGCTTCGCTCCGTGAAATAGTTAAAAAGAAATACAGTAGAAATAGACTTCGCTTCGCTCCGTGAAATAGGTTGAAATACGAATTTGATGTATTTCACCGAGCTTGCTCGGTTTATTTCCATTGTATTTCCATTCTATTTCCATTGTATTTCCATTGTATTTCCATTGTATTTCCATTGTATTTCCTTATCCTTTTTCCCAAGTGATTCTTTCCTAGTAACTTCGTAACAAAATCCCTCTAGATGACCCTGATCGAAGTTAGTACACCCGCACATCAAAAGGCCTTTTCGGAGCTGGCTGTGTGGCTGTATCGCAACGAGAAAAACTGGATACGCCCGATAGACAAGGACATTGAGGGCCTTTTTCATGCGGAAACCAACAAGCTTTTTCGCAATGGCGCCAAAGCCAAGCGATGGCTACTGCAGGACGATGCAGGCAAGACAATAGGGCGAATAGCCGCCTTTATTAACCCCAAAATGAAGGAGAAGCAACCCACAGGTGGTGTTGGTTTTTTTGAATGCATCCAAAATCAGGAAGCAGCCTTTTTGCTTTTCGATCAAGCAAAGCACTGGCTTCAAAGCGAAGGCATGGAGGCCATGGATGGGCCAATCAACTTTGGGGAGCGTGACAAGTGGTGGGGACTGCTCGTAGATGGATTTTCCGAGCCCAACTATAATATGCCTTGGAATTTCGGGTATTACCAGCAGTTTTTTGAAAGCTATGGCTTTCAACTCTATTTTAAACAATACACGTATGCACGTGATGTGCAAAACGTAGGCTTTGACAAAAAAATCATACAACGTGCCGAGGTTATTCTGGCTAATACAGCCTATACCTTTCGCTATATCCAAGGAAAAGAGCTGCAGGAAAAAGCGCCTGAGTACTTCATGACGGTGTACAACAAAGCATGGGCACGACACATGGGCAAATCCATTGCACTCAAGGAGGCGCAATTGATGTTTGGCAAAATGAAGCCTGTCCTTGACCCACGCCTAATCTATTTTGCCTTCTTCAACGGGGAGCCGGTGGGTTTCTTCATCCAAATTCCCGAAATCAATCAGCTATTTAAGCACGTCAATGGGAAAATGGACTTGCTAGGGAAACTCAAATTCCTTTGGTACAAGACCTTCTTTCCACCAAATAAAATGCTAGGACTGGTCTTTGGGGTGGTACCCGAGCACCAAGGCAAGGGAGTAGAAAGCGCCATCGTCCTCAGCTACGATTGGATGAGTGGCAAGGCATCTTTTCCCTATAAAACCATCGAGATGAACTGGATTGGGGATTTCAATCCCAAGATGATGCGGGTGTGCGAACAATTGCTCGCCGAAATCTACAAAACCCACCATACCTACCGCTTCCTTTTTGACCGGGAAAAACCCTTCGAAAGACACCCGATTTTTGACTAGTCAACTCAATCAGCCCTCATATATAACAACTAAATGAGCTGACCTAGTTCCGCGAATTCAATCAGAACCATCCAAACACTCCATTAAACTAGCGAATGAAAAAGTACAACATAACAGGCATTGGAAATGCCCTAGTAGATATTGAATTTAAAGTAACCGACCAGTTTTTTGCGGACAATGGGGTAGAAAAAGGCCTAATGACCCTAGTGGATGAGGGGCGTCAAAATCACCTCATGCAGGCAATCAACCATACCGAAGCAAAAAAGCAAGCGGGCGGATCTGCCGCCAATTCCGTCGTGGCGGTGAGCCAATTCGGTGGAAAATCTTTTTACTGCTTCCGAGTAGCCAATGACGAATTGGGGCATTTTTACCTCCAAGATTTGATTGATTCTGGAGTAGACATTGCTTTGACTTCTGCACAACTGGAAGAAGGGGTAACTGGCAAGTGCCTTGTGATGGTGACCGAAGACTCGGAGCGAACCATGAATACCTTTTTGGGAATCACCCAGAATTTTTCAAGCCAAGATGTACAGGACGCGGCCATCGCCGATTCCTCCTATTTATTTATCGAAGGATACTTGGTTACCTCGCCCAATGGGAAGGAAGCCATACTTCATGCCAAGAAAGTAGCTGAAGCGGCAGGCACGAAAGTGGCGTTAACCTTCTCGGACCCTGCAATGGTGAAGTATTTCAAGGCCAATTTTGACGATGTCATCGGGCCCGGCATAGACCTACTTTTTGCCAACGAAGAGGAAGCGATGCTTTACACCGGAAAAAGCACCCTCGCGGAAGCACGTGAGGAAATGAAAAAAGCAGCGAAGCATTTTGTCATTACGATGGGAAAAAATGGAGCCATGATTTTTGATGGCGATACCTTTATCGATATCGAGCCTTACCCTACCACTGCCATCGATAGCAACGGGGCCGGAGACATGTTTGCTGGAGCCTTCCTATTTGGAATCACCAACGGGCACTCCTATGCTTCCAGCGGCAAGTTGGCTTCCATGGCAAGCTCGAGAATCGTTAGCCAGTTTGGCCCGCGGTTAACGTGGCCCGAGGCAAAAGAGATTTTGACCAAGCTTGCTCCTTGATTCGTAACAGTAAAGGGTGAGATATCCCCTGCTATTCCGTAGCTTCTCTTGCTGGAATTAATTTTGATTTCTAAAAACCAAAATTTTCCTCCAACTTGACCGAAGAAGTTTTAAAAGAAGCAACGTTTTCATTAAAACTATCGGGCAAAATATTCCGTACTTAATTCAAATTGTTTATCAACCAACCTTTTTTGCTATGAAAAAAAGTCTTCTGTTGAGTCTCCTCCTTGGATGGATAATCCTTCCTCTGGCTGCTCAGACCAAAATCGAGTTCAAGGAATTTACCTTGGACAATGGACTGCATGTCATCATGCACCAGGATAACACCACGCCAATCGTCGTCACTTCCGTGCTCTACCACGTAGGTTCCAAGAATGAAAATCCTGAGCGCACGGGTTTTGCCCACTTTTTTGAGCACCTCATGTTTGAAGGTTCTGAGAACATTGACCGCGGTCAGTACATGAACATCATCCAAAGCCGTGGTGGAACGCTCAATGCCTACACTTCAAACGACATCACCTACTATTACGAGTTGCTCCCTTCTAATGAATTGGATCTAGCGCTGTACATGGAAAGTGAGCGGATGCTCCACTCCAAAGTAGACCTAACTGGCGTAGAAACGCAAAGAGAAGTGGTGAAGGAAGAGCGCAGACAGCGTTACGAAAACCAGCCTTACGGCACTATCTTGCCTGAGACGCTGAAAAGAGCTTATACCACGCATCCCTACCAGTGGGCACCAATTGGTTCCATGGACCACCTGAATGCTGCGACCATCGAGGAGTTCCAGCAGTTCTACAAGGACTTTTATGTGCCAAACAATGCGACATTGACCATTGCAGGTGACCTTGATTATGCCACTACCGAAGCAATGGTACGCAAGTATTTCTCGGAAATTCCAAAGGGTACCAAAGAAGTCTATCGACCAAAAATCACGGAGCCAAAAAAATTAACCGAGACCCGCGACATCATCTACGACAACATCCAGATTCCTGCCGTTATCCAAGCTTATAACTTGCCTCCAAGAAATCATCCTGATAGCTACGCTATGTCCATGCTTTCTACCTATTTGACAGGAGGAAAATCCTCCTTGATGACCAAGGAGCTAGTGGATAAGCAGCAAAAAGCGTTGGTGATGGCTGCTATTCCTCTCGAATTGGAAGACGGAGGTGTCTTCTTGATGTATGGCATTGCCAACATGGGCGTTGAGCCAAAAGACCTAGAGACCGAAGTAGACAAATTGATTAAGCAGGTTCAAGATCAAGGCATCACCGATGAGGAGTTTACCAAGTTGAAAAACATCATTAAAAACAACATTGTGAGTGGTAATTCTACCATCGCAGGTATCGCGGAAAACCTAGCAGAAGCCAGTGTAATTTACGGCAATACCAATTACATCAACCAGGTGATGGAGGCGTATGCTAAAGTGACCAAAGAAGATATAAAGCGGGTAGCCAAAACGTACATGGACCTCACAGGTAGGGTAGTGTTGTACTACTTGCCCAAATCCTCTAAACCTGCAGCGGAATAATTCCTTGACCTAACGTATCTAAACGACATGAAAAAAATTGCAATAGGATTACTCGTTACATTTCTGGCCACAGGAATTGCCTTTGCCCAGGTAGACAGAACGAAGCTTCCCGCCTCTGGCCCTGCGCCGGAAATTAAGATTAGTGAAGCGGAAACCTTCACATTAGCCAATGGCTTGAAAGTGTTTGTTGTAAAAAATACCAAACTCCCCCGTGTATCCTTCACCCTGGTGCTGGAGAGAGACCCGATCCTGGAAGGAGACAAGGCAGGACTCAGCACCTTTATCGGAGACATGATGATGGGAGGCACTAAAAATAGAACCAAAGATCAGCTGGACCAAGAAATTGATTTCATTGGAGCAAGCCTTAGTGCTTCTTCCACTTCCGTTTCTGTTTCCTCCCTCAAAGAGCACCAAGGAAAAGTGCTTGATTTGATGGCGGATGTGCTTTTCAACCCTGTATTCCCACAGCCGGAATTGGATAAATTGAAGAAGCAATCCTTAACTGGTCTCGCGACTACCAAGGACGATCCACAGGCGATTTCTTCGCGACTTTCTCGCGCGGTGCTGTATGGAAAAAATCACCCGTACGGGGAGTCTCAAACGGAGCAAACTACAAAAAACATTACCCTAGAGGACGTTAAAGGGTACTATGCTACGTATTTCAAACCCAATATTGCCTATTTGGCAATTGTGGGAGATATAGATAAGGCAGAGGCTCAAAAGGTGGTGAACCAGTATTTTGGTGCCTGGAAGAAGGGGGTAGTACCTACTTTCACCTATCCAATGCCAGTCCGCGCTGCCAAGCAGGCAGTAGCTCTTGTGGACCGCAGTTCTTCGGTGCAATCCGTCATCGATGTGACGCAGCCTGTAGCCATGAAAATTGGCGATGCTGATTACATCTCCAGTAGGTTGTTGAACCAGATTTTGGGTGGAGGTTCTGCTTCACGCTTGTTTATGAACTTGAGAGAGGACAAAGGCTTTACCTATGGTGCTTATTCTTCGATTGATGCAGATAAATTGGTTGGAACTATTTCCGCTTCCGCATCGGTGCGCAGCGAAGTGACCGACTCTGCGGTATACGAATTTGTCTATGAAATCAAAAATCTCGTAGAAAAAGGAGTTACGAAGGTAGAATTGGACAAAGCCAAAGCAGAGCTTGCAGGTAGCTTTGGGCGCTCGCTAGAGCAGCCAGGTACGGTGGCCAACTTTGCCTTAAACACCGCACGTTACAATCTCCCTAAGGATTACTATGCGACGTATTTGCAGAAGTTGAACTCCTATACCGTGGCCGATATCAATGCTACAGCTAAGCGTTTGATTGAACCCGATAAGTTTATCATCACTACCGTAGGGAATGGAGCAGAGATCAAGGCGAAATTGGCCCAGTTTGGTGAAGTAGTCGAATATGACATCATGGGTGAGCCTGCAAAGCAACTGGTGGCAGATGCAGCCATGACGGCTGAAAAGGTCCTAGAAAACTACCTTACCGCTGTAGGAGGAGCAGACAAAGTAGCTGCCGTTAAATCCGCTAAAATCAGCATGGATGCAAACGTTATGGGAACGCCACTCACCATCGCTTTTGTATACGATTCACAAAATGGCAGGTATGGACAAAAACTTTCAGTAGCAGGTAATGTCATGCAAAAGACGAGCCTTGCCAATGGCAAGGGTTCCATGTCTGTACAAAACAATGTCATTGAAATGACTCCAGCACAACTAGCTGAAGCCCAATTAAATTCCTATCTGTTCCCCGAAGCGGTTTATAAATCCAATGGTTATACCGTTTCGTTAGATGGCTTGAAAGATGTAGAAGGAAAGCCAGCTTACAAAGTGATCATCACGGCTGCCTCGGGCGCCAAGCTGATCAACTACTACGCACAGGATTCAGGTTTGAAGGTGAAGTACGAAAATCCTGCTTCAGGAGATACCTACTATGGAGATTACAAGGCGACAAATGGGGTATTACTTCCTATG
>Ga0164295_10000400_pt1 | contig 37448 bp, 34 predicted proteins | sample GEODES006metaG_FD_111798 | JGI IMG/M metagenome (GOLD analysis project Ga0164295, IMG submission 111798) | Oligotrophic lake water microbial communities from Sparkling Lake, Wisconsin, USA - GEODES006 metaG | ecosystem: Environmental > Aquatic > Freshwater > Lake | place: USA: Sparkling Lake... | reverse complement strand
TCTCGGCTGAGGGTCACGCTGCTAACCGCAGTCTTCTTGAGAAGAACGGTGTCGCTAAGGAATCCGTTAGGTCCCTTGATCTTGACCGAGAGGTCAGTGTTTCGAGCGAGCGATCGGATGTAGACGATGCCAGACGTTTCGGTAGCTGGAATCGTGAGGACGCTGGACCGGTGAAGGAAGGCGTCAGATGCGTTGATTGGGTCTCCGGTGCTCGCATCGACGAGCGAGAGACCAACTGGGACGTAGAGGGTCGGGTTGGCCGAAGCCATGGTGACCGTTGCGATCACGTCGAGGCCAGCAGGCTGCTCGGTCGTGTCAAAGGTGATGGTCGAGATGACCGGTGCTGGGATGGTGACCACTTCGGAGAGAGTGCTTCCGAGACCGGTTGCGGTCAAGTTAGCAACTTCGTCGACTTGAATCGAACCAGCTGGAGTTGGCGTTACCGAAATGGTTGCCGACTTGTTGCTTCCGCGTGGGATGGTTACCGAAGCTGGAAGTGGGAACTTGGCGTTGTCCGAAGTGAACGTTACGACGGCGTCCGCATAGACACCAGCGTCCGTTCGAACATCGATTGGCCATCGGTATGGCGAGATTGGATCGTAAACGTTGAACTGCGTGAACGAAACCGGGAGGGTAACGCTAGCCAAGAAGCCATCGTTTCCGCCTGCGAGCGCAGGCTGTGCCTTTCCAGCCGTGTTTGGCAAGATCGTCGAGTTGGTCCAACCTGCTGCAACAGCGGTCGTGCCGAACATTGCAAGGCTAGAAGCCCAGTCGTCGTTGTTGCCACCAAGGTAGGTGCCGTGCCAGAAGACGTTCAGCGCTGGGCTGAAACGGGAAACAAAGACGTCGCTGCCGCCACGTCGAGTTCTGTCTACGTCCTGTCCACCGAGCTTAAGGTCTCGAGCTGCCGATCGTCCGATGACGACTGGAGCGCCGAGAACGTCTGGCTGAATGTCAGCGATCGATACGTCGCCGGTCGATCCTCGGTAGAAGGTCGATGCGGTGAGCGTGCTCGTATCGCCGGTGAACTTGGCCATGTAGCCGCCGGTGAAGCCGAAGAGTGCGCTCTGGTAACCGAGAACGATCGGAAGGTCTCCCGAGTTCGTGGTTCCTGCCATGAACAAAGCACCGTCAGTAGCTCGATAGAAGCCACCGGCCGATTCGTTGTTCGTTCCGCCGTAGAGCGACCAGAAGCTAACCGATGCGTATCCGCTGCCAACTCCGAGGAGCCAAGCGTCGGTGCCGCCGTTTGCCGTCTTGTCGAAACCAGGCTTAGCGTTGTAAGACGCTCCGGTGAAGGTTCCGGTGGTCGTTCCGATTGCGATTGGCAAACCAGAAAGCAAGAGAACGTCAGTTGCCGTTTCCGTGCCAGCGCCACCCACGTAGGTGGAGAAGTTGACTCGTCGGGTGTCGAGGTTGACTTCGGTGATGAAGGCATCCTGTCCGCCGCCGTTTGCGAACTGGAACGGTCGAATGTCTGGGTTGGTCGTTCGAGCCGGGTAGTTGGTCGAAGTCGTTTCGCCGACAACCGTAGCCGTGGTGTTGTTTAGAACAACGTTATTGGCCTGGTCGTGGAGGCTTCCACCGAGCTTCGAAGCGAAGGTGAGAGCGGTTCCCGTTGCATTGATCGTCGCGATGAAGGCATCGTCGACACCACCGCCAGCCGACAATGCAGTTGCGGCAGGTGGAATCTGTGGGAAGGTCGCACCGGAGGTGGTTCGACCAACGAAGGTGACCGTGCCGGAGTTCGAAACAGCGAGGCCGTTTCCTTCTTCCGAACCCGTTCCGCCAACGTACGTGCTGTAAACCAGCGAGCTACCGTCAGCAGCGAGCTTGGTAACAAACGCATCCGAAGCACCGTTGATCGCGAGATCGTAGGCACCAGCGGTGGTTGGGAAGTCGGCCGAAAGGGTCGTTCCGGTGACGTAGTGAGCGCCCGTGCCATCAACGATGTTTCGCTTTGGCTGGTCGTTCGCGGTGCCACCAAGGTAGGTGGACCAGATGACTGGGTCAATGATCAGTGCCTTCGAAGAGTCGTAGGAACCAAGCTGGAACGATACGGTTCCGTCTGCGTTAACTACGTGCTTTGCCGAAACAGGCTTGATGGTTCCGTTGACCTTTTGGTAAACGAAGAGGCCCTGCTCTTCAACTGTGCCAAAGCTGGTTTCGTAGCGGAGAACATTGTTCTCTGCGCGAAGGTTCTTTGCGCCGTTGTAAGCGAGCTTGATCGAGTTCGGGTTCGCGCCAGGGCGAACGACCATGTCGTATCGAGGCATTCCCTTGTCGAAATAGTAGCGAGCATCGACGTTCGGCAGAAGGCCGACCGACTGTGCCTCGGCGAACCGAGGAACGTTGCTCACCCAATTTTCTTGGGAGCCGTTGAGGTAGTTGATTACGCCAGGCAGTTCGATGACGCCGTTGGCCGCGGTTGTACCCGTGGAACCAACAACTTCAACTTGCACGACGTGGCCCTGCTTAGAGGCCGTGTTTTCTCCGTAAGCGATCCGGTGGAAGTCCAACGTAAAGCCGGTTCGAGTCACCCAGAAGTCAAGTCCTCCGGAGCGGGCCAAGAACCGAGCCTCCGGATCCCATTGACCGTTGTTACGAATGAAAGCGTTGGCGATGGGAGTTTGAGGGGAGGCGTTTTGCAGCGTTGCCGGGTTTGCCGACATCGCTACCATAGCCGCAGTTAACGCAAGCATCGTTACAATGTCTAGCATGTTCCGGCACGCGCCGACAACAGGTGGAATTAACAGGTTCGGGCAAATTGAACCTGCCTTCAGAAATTACAGCGGAAAACTTAACACGAATCCCTATGTACGACCGGGCGGTATTCTCTCGTTATGGCAACCGTCCCCGATTCTCTTGTCGGTAAGACGCGTCAAGAACTCAAGGAAGTTTTAGGCAATAGGTCCGATGCAGGGCTGAGATCCAAGCAACTTTGCTGGCACCTGTACCGCCGCGCCGAAGATCAGCTCGAGAAAATGGGCGACTTGCCCCAAGCCCTTCGAGAAGAGCTTGCCACCCGCTTTGCCACCCAACCGCTGACAACGGCGACCCATAGAAAGTCCACCGACGGCGTCGAAAAGTTGCTCGTCCACAACGGCGATGGACAGGTTTACGAATGCGTGCTCTTGCCGTATGCGGACCGCGTGTCGTGCTGCATCTCCAGCCAAGTCGGCTGCCCCATGGGCTGCACTTTCTGCGCTACCGGTCTCGGCGGATTTGACCGAAACCTGACCGCCGGAGAAATCGTCGGGCAGTACCTGATGCTCCAGCGACTAACCGAGCGCCGAATCTCCCACGTCGTCTTCATGGGCATGGGCGAGCCGCTCTTGAATTTCGACAATGTCGTGAAGGCGCTGCACTTGCTGCACGACGAGGTTGGACTCTCGATGCGACACTTAACGGTCTCAACCGTCGGCCTGGTGCCGCAGATCAACAAATTGGCCGAGCTCAAACTGCCGATCCACCTCGCCCTTTCGCTCCACAGCCCACTTGATGCCGTCCGAGATCGCTTGATGCCGGTGAATCACCGCTGGCCGGTTGCCGAAGTAGTTCAGAGCATGCGGGACTATCAGCAAGCGACCGGCCGAAAGGTCACCTTCGAATACTTGCTGATCAAGGACGTCACCGACACGCCCGACCAAGCGGAGGCTCTGGCCCGGCTGATGAAAGGCTTCCCGAACGTGGTCAACCTGATCCCGTTCAACTGGGTGGACACCGACCAAGGGTTTGCCCGTCCGACCCGAGAGGCAGTGCGAAAATTCAAAGGAATTCTAGAGGGACGTGGCATCAACGTGACCGAGCGAACGGAACGCGGGCACGACATCGCCGCCGCGTGTGGCCAGCTAGCCGGGCAACACGCCGGTCGCTTTGCGAAGCGGGCCGCCCTCGGGCCAGTTCCGGTGCTTCCGTCGTGACCTCGAAGCTCTTCCCCTTTCTTGCGCTAATCGCCATTTGCCTGGCAGGATGCGGCGGCAAAAAGTCCGAGACCAAGGCCCAACCCAAAGCTGCCGAAAAGGCGGAGATCCCGCCAATTGTCAATCTAGAATCCGGGTCAGCCGACACTTTCTCCTCCAAATTGCCTCGCGAGAAGCTTTGGACGATTCGCTGGAAGCAAGCGCAAGTCCGGCCAGCGAATGAATCTACTGGCACCGGCACATTTGAATCGGTCAGCGGGGAAATCCTGGAAGGTGACGTCGTATCGAACCGTTATGAGGCCCAGCAAGGCAAAGTAAACACCACCGAACGGACCGTCGAGTTGATCGGCAACGTGCGGCTTACTTCGGCAAAGGTCTCCGCGGTCCTAACCTGCGACCGGGTGTCGTACCGCGAGTCCGACAAAATCGTCAAAGCTACTGGAAACATCCGTGTAACCAGTCCGCAAGGCGAAATCCAGATGGACGGACCGCTTTGGGCAACGCCCGGGCTGGAAAAGGTAGGTTCACCGGAGGTTTTTCGCAAGTTATGAAAGGTGCCCTCTCCACTGCCGCAATTCTCCTCCTGACGCTGGCATCCGCAGACTTCACCGTTCGACTCAACAAAGGCGACATCACCCTAACCGGCGCATCGGGCGGCGTAAAGCGCAGCAAAACGGGCGTTGAGCAATACGTCGTTTATCCGGCAAGCGGCAAGACCGCCGTGCTGGAATCGAAGTCGGATGGCTTGCGGTTAGAGGCTTCAACTTCCCTAAGCGCGGATGCCAAGCGGGCCGAGAGCGCAAAGCCAAACACCCCGAGCCTGCTCGAAATCACCGAGGCCGTTGCCATCGGAAAGGTGCAACTATCCCTCACTCGCCCCGACCGGACCTCCCAGGCGAATGGCAACAAACTCACCTATCGCAGCGGAAAAACCGAAGACAGAGCCGAATTTGAGGGGGACGTCACTTTGCGCGACAAGTCAACGCAAGGCAGCACAAACCTCACGGCAACGGGCCAACGAGGGTTTATGACCATTTCCCCGGCGGCCGAGAAAAAGAAGAACGCAATCCGTCGTGCCGAGCTCACCGGCAACGTCAAGGTTTCCATTATCCAAGCCAAAACCGATACGGCTCGGGCCGGAAACTACGTCGCCACCGGAGACAAGCTCACCGTCGATTACACCGTGACTCCCGCCCAAGCCGTCCTTTCCGGAAACGTGAAGATCGATGGCTCCAGCGATCCCGATACCGCCGAAATTACAGGCGTCACCAAGTTGGTCCTAACGCTCAACGAGAAAGGCGAGCTCGAAGCGCTCGAAGCCATTGGTGAACCTGTTCGAAGCACTTTTCGCCGCCCGGCCAAGCCAGGTTCCGGGCTTCCGGGGGCACGTTGACGATTCGCGGAGACGATCTCAAAAAGACCTACCGGGGGCGACAAGTCGTTCGCGGAGTGAGTTTTAACATCACCCAGGGTGAAATCGTCGGACTCCTCGGTCCGAACGGCGCCGGCAAAACCACGACCTTTTACATGACGGTCGGTCTCGTGCGTCCAAACGGAGGCCGCGTGCTCTTCGACGACCTCGACGTTACCAAGTGGCCGATGTACAAGCGTGCCCGTGAAGGGGTCGGTTACCTGCCTCAAGAAGCCAGTGTTTTCCGAAAGCTCACCGTAGAGGACAATCTTCGCTTGGTCTTGCAACTCGTCGGTCGATCGCGGGCAGAAATCAAGTCGCGCATCGCCGAACTGGCCGAAGAATTGCACATCACGCGGATTCTTCAAAGCACCGGAAACGTGCTCTCTGGTGGCGAACGACGACGCGTTGAAATCGCCCGCGCCCTCGCGACAAACCCAAAGTTCATTTTGCTGGACGAGCCCTTCACCGGTATCGACCCCGTGACGATTGAAGAGATCCAGGAGATCATTTTCCGGCTGCGAAATCGAGGCATTGGAATCCTGATTACGGACCACAACGTCGCGGCGACCCTCCGAATCACCGACCGCAACTACATCCTGATCGATGGCCAGATCATCAAGGAAGGCTCGCGTGATGAGATTGCGAACGATCCACTTGTTCGCAAGCACTATCTGGGCCAGCAGTTCTCCACGGATTCAAACGAACCCAAAGCCGAAATCCCCCTGAGCGAGGAACCGCCTGAAACTCGTTGATCGACTGATCTTCAAAGAGGTCATCGGCCCCTGGATTTTCGGGGTCGGAATGTTCACCACCCTGCTCATGGCAGGCACCTTCCTGGGGCGGCTTACCGGGTACGTGGTGGATGGCGTGCCGATGTCGCTGATCACCGAAGCCTTCTTCCTTCTGATGCCGGCGCTTCTGGCCAAGACATTCTCGATGTCCATCCTTTTGGCGGCGCTGCTGAGCTTCGGACGCCTGAGTTCGGATAGCGAAGTCGTCGCGCTCCGAGCGGCGGGATGCAGCATTCCGCGCTTGATTTTGCCGATGGCCTCGTTCGGCCTCTGCGTCGCGCTGCTCACTTTTGGATTCAACGAGACCGTGGTTCCAAATGCCACCAAAGGTTCGCTCGAAATCGCCAACCGAATCTCAAAGGAAAAGAACGTCAGCGCCGCACTGCCGATTTCCCGGACCGAGATTCAGAAAGGCAAGCTCCGGCTGGGGATCGTCGCCAAGAACGTGAACCCGGCCGACCGAACCCTGCAGGGCGTCACCTTGATCAGCTACGACGACAAGGGTGAAGAGTCATTCATCTTGCTTGCGAAAGAGCTTCGCTACACGGGAACGCAAAACTGGGAAGTCACCGGCGGGGCAACCTTGCTCTCTCCCGATGGCGTGACCGTCTCTCGGCTCGAAGGCCGAATTTGGCCGGAGCAGATTGGCAAGTTGGAGACCTCCTTTACTGACTTGATCAAAGAGCGAGACGACGACTTTGATGCCCTGACGATGGCCGAGCTTGGAGCTCGGATTGCGAAACATCGTCGGGATGGGTCTCGGTTACCAGCACAAATTGCGAATTATGAGTACGGATACTGGAATAAGCTCAGTGTTCCCTTGGCGGCGATAATCTTTGGGGCCCTTGGAGGCGTCCTAGGAATACGCAGTCACCGCACAGGAACCGCCGCAGGGTTTGCCCTCGCGGTGGCCATCATTTTTCTGTACGTGATGCTCGCAAACTTCATGGCGGTTTGGGCTCAGGGTGGAGCCGTACCAGCATGGGTAGCAAGTTTTGCGCCGCTGGTGATTGGATCAATCGCAACTGGCGTAATAATGTGGCGAAGGAACGGCTAAGAGCAATTTGGATTTCCTAACGATTGGATTTCTTCTCGGAATCGTCGCCGTCAGCGGATTCATCGCTTACGTCGCCGATAACTTAGGGCGGAAGCTAGGCAAGAAGCGGCTATCCGTAGGCAAGATGCGGCCCAAGCACGTCGCAATTTTCGGCGTGGTGCTTACGGGAATGTTCGTTTCCGGCTCTACGATCGCGCTGGTGGCCTTTGCCAGCAAAGACGTGCGTCGATGGCTCCTCTACGGTCGCCAAGCGCTGGATCAGCTCAACGTGACGCGGCAGAAGGTGACCAGCCTAGAGCAGGAAGGCACCGAGCTTGAGAAGTCAAACAAAAATCTGGTCAGCCGAAACTACGTGCTGACCGCGCAAGCGAGCCGCCTGAAAGCGCAAATCGAAACGCAGCGAAAATCGATCTCAACCCAAACCGAGACGGTTACCCGCCTTCGTGCCGACGTTCGCAAGTTCGAATCTCGAGTAGCCGAACTGGACCGACGCGAAACCGAAAACCGAAAGCAGCTCGAACAACGCCAAGCCGCTTTGACCACGGCAAAGAAAAGCCTTGCCCAGGTTCAGTTTGAGATCCAACGCGCAAAGACCGACCGCTTCACCGCCGTAAAAGAGTTCAACGACGTCAACCGCAAGAACTACCAACTGACCTCACAAAACTCGGACCTAAGCGCCGACATCGCTAAGCGCGAAGGTGAAATTCGGGAGCTACAGGCGGAAGCCACGCGGCTTACCGGCGAGCGCAAACTGGTTGAGGGTGAGCTGGATAAGTCGAAAAGCGACCTTGAACGCACCCAGCGCGAGTTAAGCAAACTCGAAACGCAGCTGAACTCCGTGCAAGCCGACTACCGTTTGGCGGTGAGCTACAACCAGATGCTTGGCTCAACCTTCGCCGCAGCCCGAAAAGCACCGATGACCTTCAAAATTGGCGAGGAAGTCGTGCGATTACCGGTAGCCGAAAACCTATCCCTCGAAAGCGCTCGGCGCTCGGTGGACGTTTTCCTCAGCATGGCCCGCACCGCCGCCAACAGCCGGGGGGCGAAGCCAAACGGCCAGTACGATTCGGCCGACATCGTGGATCACCAAGATGTAATCACGAAGCAAAACATTCCTGCCACCGAAATCCGCGCGAGCATCGTGCGGCAGTTGGTCGGACAATCCGAGGCTCAGGTCCTCGTCGCCTACTCCAGCCTAAATGCCTTCGAAGGCGAGCCGGTGAGCATCGAAATCGGCGTCTTCAAGAATCCCGTGATCTACAAAGCCGGCGCCAACCTAGCCGAAACCCGCATTGATGGATCGAAGGACGAACCCGCCATTTTCCGCCAGGTAGTGACTTTCCTTTCGGATCGCCTAGCGACCCGGGTCGCCAAGGACCAGATCATTCCTCGCTCCGGATCGGAGCGGCCATTTGGCGAAGTTAGCACGGAAGAAATGCTCGCGCTGGTCAGCACAATCCGAAAAGCCGACCGCCAGGTCTTCTTGCGCGCCCAAGCGGACGAAGAAACTCGGGCCAGCGACGTTGTTCGGTTGCGCTTCCAAGTTTTCTAAGCCATCATTTCGACATCGCATGGAAAAATCGGTGCTGGCCATTGACCCCGGAACCCACAAATGTGGAATGGCTCTGGTCCATCGCAACGCCGAGTTCCACTTGACCCGACTTTGGAGCGAGATCTGTTCCACCGACGAGGTGCTTTACAAGCTGCATGAAGCATTTGCGGTGGCTCCTTTCGATATGGTCATCGTCGGCGGTGGCACACATTCACAGCCTGTCGTGCACCTCGTTCGGCAACAAATGCCAAGCATGGCGGTGTTGGTTGTTGACGAAACGAACACCAGTTTGGCGGCGCGAGAACGGTACTGGGAGTTTAATCCGCGGCAAGGCTGGCGACGATTTTTGCCCAGTACTTTGCAACTTCCACCCGTCCCGGTGGACGACTATGTAGCCTATATTCTCGCGGAGCGTGTGTTAACAGAGAGTTAAGAGGGCTTCAGCCCGGTACAATCGTTGGGTATGTCCCAAAAGATCCGTAATATTGGCATCATTGCCCACGTTGACCACGGCAAAACTACGCTGGTCGATGCCATCTTCAAGCAGGCGGGTCTTTTCCGAGATAATCAGCACATGGCCAACCGGGTCATGGACTCCAATGACCTAGAGCGAGAAAAAGGGATTACGATCCTCTCCAAGGTTGCCAGCGTTCGGTACCAAGACACGAAAATCAACATCGTTGATACGCCAGGTCACGCTGACTTTGGCGGCGAAGTCGAACGCGTTTTGAGCATGGTAGACGGCGTTCTCCTCATCGTTGATGCCAACGAAGGCCCGATGCCACAAACCCGCTTCGTGCTCAAGAAGGCATTCGAGAACAAGCTCAAGCCAATCGTCTTTGTCAACAAGATTGACCGAGAGTTTGCGCGACCAGCCGAAGCCTACGACAAGACCCTTGACCTCTTTATCGACCTTGGAGCAAACGAGGAAGACCTCTTCTTCCCTCACCTCTACGGCTCCGGTGCATCTGGCTTCGCTCGAGAAACCCCCGACGGACCAGAAATGGACCTTCGGTTGCTGTACGAGATGATTCTTCGGGAAATCCCACCTCCGCGCGTTGAAGCCGAAGGTGCATTCCGACTACAGGTTAACAACCTCGACTACAGCGACTACCTCGGCCGAATGTTCGGCGGAAAGGTCTTACGCGGTACGGTTGCCGTTGGCGACCGAGTCGAAATGCTTCGCGAAGAAATCACGAAGAAGAACGCCTTTAACGTCACCAAGCTTTGGATCTACGAAGGCATCCAGCTGAAGGAAGTAGAGAGCGTTGCCGCTGGCGATATCGCCATGCTTGCTGGTCTCGACAACGTCCTGATCTCCGACACGATTTGTCACGTAGACACTTCCGAAGCCCTTGAGCCGATCCGGGTTGAACCGAGCACGCTCAGCATGAACTTCTACGCGAACAACTCGCCGCTGGCCGGAAAAGACGGCGGGAAGTACCTCACGATCCACAAGATCAAAGAGCGACTTCAGAAGGAAGAGGCCGTCTCCGTCTCGGTTAAGATCGACCCGAACGCACCGTCTGACACCGTTAAGGTGAAGGCACGTGGCGAACTCCAGCTCGCCGTTCTCATCGAAACCATGCGCCGAGAAGGTTACGAAATGCAGATTTCGCGACCTCAGGTTATCTTCACCCGAAACGCAGAAGGAAAGATCGAAGAGCCGTTCGAACTGGCAACGTTGGAAATGCCAACCGACAGCGTCGGTTCGGTTATGGAAGACCTTGCTCGACGAAAGGGAGAAATGATCGACATGCGCCAGAACGACTCTGGCAACTCGATCCTTCAGTATTCGATTCCGACACGAGGCCTCATCGGTTTCCGATCGAACTACCTCACCCTCACCCGAGGACTCGGAATCATGGGCTCGCTGTTTGACGGCTACCGCCAGTACACCGGCGAAGTTGAGAGCCGAACTCAGGGATCGCTGATCTCCAAGGACACCGGAAAGCTCACGCGATACGCCTACGAAGACGTACAGGTTCGCGGAACGCTCTTCTACCCGGTTGGAACCGAACTCTACGCCGGAATGATCGTCGGAGCCTGCTCGCGAGACGAAGACATGATCGTTAACGCCACCAAGGAAAAGGCCGCAACGAACATTCGATCTGCCAACGCCGAGCAAACCGCCGTCCTCGACTCCCACAAGGAGTTCTCGTTGGAACAGGCGCTGTCTTGGTTGCGAGACGACGAACTTTTGGAGTGCACGCCAAAGCAGCTGCGCTTCCGAAAGAAGGTCCTCGACCACTCCGAGCGACGCGTCTCCGAGCGCCGCAACGACATGGCCGGAATCGTCTAAGATCCGTACGCAAAGAGGGCGTCCGCAGCAATGCGGACGCCCTCTTTTTTTGCTTCTCAGGCGCTAAGCGCGAAGTGCCAGACCGAGGTCTCCGTCGGAATGACCGAACCCTCTCCAGACTCGACATCGTACTTGTGCAAGAACGGCATCGACTCGTCGCTGTCGTCCAGATCCTCGCTCACGAACACGTGCTTCGAGTCCCGCGACCAAGCGATGCAGTCTTGATAGGTCTCGTGCTGCGATAGCTGGCGCACGTTCGTTCCGTCCGCATCCATGATGAAGAGCGAGATCGGATCGACGGCGTCATCGTCCGCAGACTCTTCATCAATCGGAAGCGCCCCAATCATCGCAACCTGCGTTCCATCGGGCGACCAACGGGCGTTCATCGCCGCGCAAATCGGGACTTCTAGTTCCGTGACCGTCTGCGCTTCGCTGTCTCCAAGGTAGAGACCGTGTTCAAACTCATCGTCCTCTCGAACCAGGAGAAATGCCGAAGAGCAAGAAGACCAGTACACGCTGCCGCCGACGTTTAGCAGATCCTCAAGTTCCCAAGGCTCGCGTCCGTCGGCGTAGTGGACTTCGTAAACATCCTCGCCGTCCTCGTCTTGCCGCACGACGATCCACTTGGATTCGTCTGCCGCGAGGGAGTCGAAAGCAATCGCGGGAGAGTACTGAAGGTCTTCGCCATTCAGGTCTACCGACACCATCGGTTCGCCATCGCCGGAGGAGAATAGCAATCGCTGACCATCGTTGATGAACTGCTGGAACAGCATGCCTTCTGGCACGCCCAGGCGGCGCAAACGCGAACCATCGGGGTTCACCAGGTAGTCAGAAGAGGTCTTGTCGCTCTCGGCATCGCCGGCAACGCAGAAGTAAATGGAGTCCTGGTTCCAGCAAGGAAACAGCACGGCATCATCGAGTTGCGCGATGGTGCGCTTGCTAGACCCGTCCAAATCGCTGACGTAGAGCTTGCCTTCGTAAGCGTCCGTTCCTGCAAACACAATTCGCTGTGGCTGTGAAGTTTCCATCTACCGGCAAGGTTAGCCAATTTGCCCCCGGTAAACGGGGACTTTTCGTCACTTTGCCGGAATTGGTCCCTTTATTCCGCCCCGGGTGCGGAAAACGAGGATAGCGAGGACACCGAGTCCAACGGCCCCGGCGTAGCCCGCGTACTCCGTTCGGGTCCAAGCCAAGTAAGCCAATGGGAACAAGAAGGCAACGTTGACAAAGATGTAAGCAACCGTGACCGGTAGGTGCTTCTTTGCCTGGGTCGCCGCAACCTGGAAAGCGTGGGTTCGGTGGGCTTGCGACGGATTCTCTTTGTTCAGAATTCGGCAGATCAAGGTCACCGTCGCATCGCAGAAGAAGGCGCCCATGATGAGCAACCACACGAACATGCCGACCCCGGACTTGAGCCCGATGAGTGCCAGCACCCCGAAGGAGTAGCCATTAAGGGTCGATCCAACATCGCCCATGAAAATCTTCGCCGGCGGCCAGTTCCAGAACAAAAAGCCCGCGGCAGCCGCGGCCAGTAACCAAGCTGCCCAAGCCGCTCCAAAAACCTCGCTCTTGAACAGCACAAACCCCATTGCACCGCCAACGAGCACCGCTTCCTGGCCCGACATGCCATCAATCCCGTCCATGAAGTTGAACAGATTGATGAGCCAAACGACCGTGATGACGGCGAACAGATTGCCGAACCACCCCAGCGAAAGGGTGGCGAACCCGAGATTCATTTCCGTTAGACCGCCAAGCGCCCAGACCGCCAACGCGGCACTTCCCCCTTGAATGAGCAACCGTACGCGAAAAGGAAGATCCATCCGGTCATCAAGCCAACCGGTGCCGGCAATCAGCAATCCGCCGAGTCCTAAGCCAATGGCCTGACTACTCGGAAGAATCCCGCCGAGGAACAGCCCTAGAGCCGACAGCAAGTAAACAATCGCAATCGCGGCTCCACCGCCGCGGGGAGTCGGAACCGAATGCATGCTGCGCTCGTTAGCAACGTCCATCACCTTCTTCTTGAGCGCATATGACCGCACGAGACCGGTCAGCCCCGCCGAGGCGACTAGGGCCGCAATGAGAGCGCCAATTCCGATGTTGGTATTCAATCTTTCATCCTTTCCGTTCGGTAGTACTGCGCCATTTCCAGCATCCCGGCTTCAAGCGCATGTGGTGCCTTCCAGCCGAGGACTTCGTACGCTTGGGAGGAGTCAACTACGAGCGAGCCAAAGAGTGAGTCGAACGCCTTCTGCTTTCGGGCGAGCTTCGCCGCGAAGGCGGCAAGACCCACCGGAAACGGCAGCAACTTCGCGGGCTTCTCGAGGCCACGACCGAGAATCGTGAGCAACTCCGGAGTGGAAATCACCTCGGGATCAGCCACGGTGAGCGTCTTGCCCGCCGCTTGCGGACTCTCGACACAGACCGAAACGAAGTCCGCGAGATTCCTGACGCCGACAAAACTTCTTCGGTTCTTGGCGGAAGCCAACGGGAGTGGAACGCCTTTCCAAACAATCCCGAGCAAGCTGCGCATGTTGCCGGGAACTGCCGGTCCGTAGACCAAAGGCGGACGGATGTTCACAATCTCAAGTCCCTCGATCCGTGCGAGTTCATCTTCCGCTTCCCGTTTGCTGATCGCGTACAAATCGTGAGGTTCCGGATCGTCCGTTCCGCGATAGCCCGAACCGGAATAGTTGGGGCCCTGACCGTTACCATTCACCCCAATCGAACTCATGAAGACAAACCGCTTGACTCCGGCGGCCTTTGCCGCTTTCGCGAGGGTGACGGTTCCTTGACGATTCACCTTTCGAAATTCGGCCAGCGGGTCGCTCGAAGTCTCGTTAAGCACGTGAGCGCGGGCAGCGAGGTGAACAACCGCATCAACGCCGTGCAGGGCGCGAGACCAGTTTGTTTCTGGTCCAATGGAGCCGACTTCGAAGCTATCAACGCCTTTTGGCAATCGGTCAACCGCAAAAGCGTCCCGGACCGCTACCCGGAGCGAATGGCCGGAAAGGCGTTCGCAAACGTGCCGGCCAATGAAGCCGGTTGCTCCGGTGATCAGAATTTTCAAGCAGTTACCCTCATTAACGAATCGAGACTAGCGAGTTTAGACCGCAACTCCTCTCCTTCGAGACGATGACAGTTGGCCGAAGTGAGCGGGTCTGGCGAATTCGACGCTGGTGCGGCGTTGGGTAGCAGGCGGAAGATCGGCCCAAGGTCGTCGGCGATGGCTCGTTCTTCGGCCGCCAGCATCGTTTCGTGCTTCCGTTCTCCGGGCCGCGCACCCACGATTGTGATTGCGGGTTTTGCCTTCATCAAGTCCGCAATCCCGTTCGCGAGGTCAAGGATCGTCGCTCCTCCCGTATTCGCAGCAAAGATTTCTCCGCCGAGTTCCGTCCGCGAAAGCGCCTCAAGCGTCAGGGCGAGCACCTCATCGGGGGTCGAAAGGAATCGCGTCATCTCCGGGTCCGTCACGTTCAACCCCTTGCCTTCGGAAATGAGCCGAACAAAGAGCGGCACTACGGAGCCGGGCGAATCCAGCATGTTGCCAAAGCGAATGGCCGAGAACTTTGTGCTGGACGATTGTGCGGCGCGGGCGCGCACCAGTTTTTCCATCAGCGCCTTGGTAATGCCCATGCTTCCCGAAGGCTGGACCGCCTTATCGGAGCTCACCGAAATCATGCGCTCCACGCCCGCGAGCTGAGCCTGTTCCATCAGAACATCCGCCGCCAGCGCGTTCACTCGAACCGCCTCGGCGGGATTGGCTTCGCAGACCGGAACGCTCTTTTCCGCCGCCGCGTGAATGACCCAGTCCACGCCATCAACCGCCGCGCGGCAATCTTCCGGGTTCTGAATGTCACCCGAGACAAACTTCACGGCGGCGTTGGGGAACTGCGCGCGCAAGCTTTCTTGGCGATCTGCGTTTCGCGACATGAGCCGGAGCGAAGCTACCGGCAGTTCCGAGAACCACTTGAGGGCGGTGAGCCCGTAGAGGCCGGTTCCCCCGGTAATCAGGAGGTGTTTTCCGTGGAGGTCTGAAGGAACGTGGATCATAAAAAGGTCGTTCCCGCAGGAACCACGGTATCGCTCGGAATGATTTTGCCGTAAGGCACCGACGCACCGGTATCCAAGTGTATTCGGTCACCGACCTGAACGCCGCCCGCAAGCGCCACCCCGGGCCCAACGTGGACAAAGTCGCCTACCACTACATCGTGATCGACTGCCGCATTGGTGTTAACGATGCAGTGTCTCCCGACTCGAGCCGCAACCATGACGACCGCCCCCGCACTGACAAATGTCCCTTCCAAGATCGTCGCGTTGGGGTCAACGAACGAGAATGGGTGTTGAATCACCGGGAACTCAAGGCGAGAAAACTCTTCACTCCAACGCATCCGGGCGAGATTGTTGCCAACGGCAAAGTTGACGTAGCCCTGAATGGTGGCAAGCTCCGCAATTGGGCCTCGCACCGGGATTCCGAGCACTTCGGTGCCAATCGCTGATTCTCGATCATCCCAAAAAGCCGCGATCTTCCAACCTAGGGCCCGGGCTGCGGAGGCAACGACTCTCCCGTGGCCGCCCGAACCAACAACGTGAAGCTCTTTCGCGACTTCCATTTGCGGTGTCAGTGATACCACCTACCCCGGGTCTGGGATCGTTAAGGCAATAGCCAAACTGAGGAATCACGCGTGAACTCAGCGCGGCGGTTACCATCGAACGCTAAGGTTAGGATGTCCACCGACTCGACTTGGATTTGTACGGCAGTGAAATTCGCGTACCCAGCGATGGATTCTTCTTCATTCGGCTCGCGATCGATCAGCTCAGCTGGAATGTTTGATTGGTAAATTTCGGACCGCTCGCTTGGGGCGGAAGGCGAAAGGTAAACCCGCCGTCCGAGAAGCGCCGTCTGGTCCCACGCCGCTTGTGCGACCTCATCTTGGTGATGAGCCGTTGCAATCCCTCGGAACCGAGCCTGGAAACCGTGCGGTTGCGAATAGAACAGCCCCGAAACCCGCGGGTCTTTCTGGATTTCGAGCACCTTTGGCGAGCGCACGTCGGCGTTGAATCCCAATATCCAGTTCGCCGCATCCACTCGTCGCAAAACTACGGTGCGTACCTCGGGGTGACCATCCCGAACCGTTGCCAAGGCAAAGGTCCGAAACAGATGACCACGATCTCGCAGGGCTTCGCCGAACTCGTGCCAAGCATGCTCAATCAGTTCTTCCCGCTCTTGATACATGGTTTCCATTGTCCACCAAGGTTTGGGCCCAATGCATGTGGCATTCCAAGCGGATTCCAACGTAGGATGAGGCATGACTCCGGAAGAGCGGTCCCGCTCCCTCCAAATTCTCGATAAAGTTGTGGAATCCGCGCCGAAGGACAACGCGCGATTGCAGAACTACCTTGCCGCACTGCGAACGGAAATTGAATCCGAAGCTCGGAGCCAAGAAGAGCGCGAGGCGCTGTTGGCCGAGTACGAAGCCGCCTATCAAAAACTGACTGCCCCGGCGAACCGCATTGGCGTGTTCGTGGGTTGGCATGAAGACACCGAGCAATACGCCCTCATCTCGCTCGGGGACACCGAATACGTCAGCATGGTGGACGACAAAATTAAGAAGGAAGCCCTGCTGCCCGGTACCCGCGTTCGGGTGAACGACGCCTTCGCGATTGTCGGTATCTTGCCTCCCGGCCAGTCGGGCGGACTCGTCAAGGTTGCGGCAATTTTGGACGACTTACGAATCCGAATCGGGAACGACACGCCCGGAAGCGACGGCCGTCTCGTGTTCCGCGCCGCGACGCTCACCGACACGAAGATCAGCGCCGGAGACGAAGTCCGGTTGGACAGCTCGGGCCGGTTTGCCGTTGAACATTTCGAGAAGCAAGAGTCCCGCGACTACTTCCTCGAAGAAGTGCCGGTACTGCCTTGGGACAAGGTCGGTGGTCAGAAGCAAGCCATCCAAGTCATTCGCGAGACCATCGAAGAGCCGCTCCTGCACCCAGAGATCTTCGCCGCTTATGACCAGAAGCCGATCAAGGGAATCCTGCTTTACGGCCCTCCAGGCTGCGGCAAAACCCTCATCGGAAAGGCAACTGCTTACAACCTGACTCGGGAATACGAGAAGCAGGTGGGACACCCGGTCAAGGAGTACTTCATGACCATCTCGGGTCCGAAGATCCTCAACATGTGGCTCGGCGAAACCGAGCGAATGGTGCGTGAGATCTTTAAGACGGCACGCGAAAAGGCGAAAGAAGGTCGCCTGGTCTTCATCTTCATGGACGAAGCCGAGGCCGTGCTGCGAACGCGCTCCAGCGGCCGGTACCTGAACATCAGCAACACCGTCGTTCCGCAGTTCTGTGCCGAACTTGACGGTATGCAGTCGCTCGATAACGTCGTCTTGATGCTCACCAGCAACCGACCCGACTACATCGACCCGGCGGTACTCCGCCCAGGTCGAATCGACCGCAAGGTGAAGGTCACTCGACCCGATCGTGCGGCGGCCGAGAGCATCCTCGGAATCTATCTCACGCCAAGCCTGCCGTATGATGCGGAACTCGTCGCGAAGTGGAATGGCGAAGTCGACTGTGCCCGCAAAGAGCTCATCGAAAACAGCATCGAGCAGCTTTGGCGCGCCGATGCTGAGAATGAGTTCCTGAAGGTCTTCTTGCGAACGGGTTCGTCGCAAACCCTCTACTTCCGAGACTTGATCTCGGGAGCCTTGCTCAAGAGCATTGTTGATCGGGCAAAGGAATCCGCGATTCGACGAGCGATTCAATCTCCAAAAGATCCGCACGGTATCTGCCAGGAAGATCTCTTCGCCGCCATCAAGACGGAGTTCAAAGAGAACGAGATCTTCCCAAAGAGCGACGCCGTGGACGATTGGCTCCAGCTTCTCGACCTCAATCCAGAGAATGTCGTGAGCGTAAAGCCGGTCGGGAGAAACCGGGGCGAAGAAATCAGTCGAAAAGCGATCGTTTAGGCCCAGCCAGAACCAGTTCGTAGGGACCCTGTTGTAGCAAATCGTCGTCTAAATGGGCATGACCACATATTGGATCCCCATTTGGATGGCGATGACGATTGCGAACGGCGTCGCCATTGAGGATAAGAAGGTCACGCCCCTCCCCGCGCTTGACGTGATGCGCGGCCAAAACTCATTTGCGACAGGCCCCGACATCATGGTCATCCGCGATGCACGCGGCTGGGCCTCCCTTTGGTCAAGGCACATGGGTGGTGGTCTCCCGAACACCGCCATCCCAACTCCGCCCTCGTTTAATTTCGAAGACGTGATGATCGTCGCCATCACCGGCGGTGAGACCTACCCGACCGGAGATTACGTGTACGAAAGTGGCCGTGCGAAGGGCAAGAACGCCCTCATCCGGATTCGGTTCGTCACTTCAAATCAGGCCGCCGTCCTGGCGCGCCCCTACGCCTTCTTCGCCGTTCCGCGCGTTGAGGGTGAGGTGGTCATCGAAACCCCCACCGGGCCAAAGGGAGCATGGGCCGAGAAGAAGCGATTCCCGAAGGTCGAGAAAAACTAACTGGAGCGGATCACGGCCCGAGCTGGAACGGGGCTGGGACTGATCGTGATAGCGCCCATCGCACGGCCGACCATCTCTTCCGCCGCCGACTCTGAAGCCGCGTGGATTCGGAGTAGCGGCTGACCCGATTCGACCTGATCGCCGACGGAAACGAGTAACTCCACGCCCACCCGGTGGTCAATCTGGTCCGTTTTCGTCTTCCTACCGCCACCGAGATCGAGCACGAGTTGCGAGATTTGAACCGGATGAATGTCTCCCACCCAGCCGGATTCGGTTCCGGTCACGGTCAAGACGTTTGGTGCAACCGGCAAAATGAGGTGCCGTTCCGCGCCCTGGGCAATCAGCCAACGCTCGGCCTTCTCCCAAGCCGTGCCACTCGTGAGGCAAGTCTCCGCCCGTTTCATGGCGGTCGCTGGGTCTTCGCCAACAACCGTGAGCACATGCGCCGTGAGCGCCACGCACAGCTCTCTGAATCGCTTTACAGGGCCATCTAGCTCGCGTCCGGTCAGCACATCCCAGGCTTCGCGGACTTCGACCGCATTTCCGACCGCGGAACCGAGCGGTATATCCATGTCGCTAATCAGAGCCGAAGTGTGTAGTCCCGCGCCTTCGCCAATGCGAACAAGCAGCTTGGCTAACTCGCGTGCGCCTTCTTCGGTCGTGATGAACGCGCCACGGCCGGCCTTCACGTCGAGGACCACGTACTTGGCGCCACCGGCGAGCTTCTTGCTCAGAATGCTGCTTGCCATCAGCGGCATGCTGGCGGTCGTGCCCGTGACATCCCGGAGAGCATACAAATGCTTGTCCGCCGGGGCAAGGTTCGCTGTTTGCCCACCTAGGCCAATGCCAACGGCCATGGCCTGCGCCTTAAGCTCTGCCGGACTCAGATCAGTTCGGAAGCCGGGAACGCTCTCTAGCTTGTCAATGGTGCCGCCGGTGATCCCAAGACCCCGACCGCTCATTTTCACGATCGTCAGTCCGCAAGCCGCGAGCATCGGCACAACGACAAGCGTGGTCTTGTCACCAACGCCGCCGGTGCTGTGCTTATCCACCCACGGTTCAGGCAACCCTGACAGGTCAAGTCGTTCTCCGCTGTCAGCCATTCCCTCGGTGAGCCAGGCCGCCTCTTCGTCAGAAAGCGGGTTCAAAAATGCTGCCATTAGCCACGCCGAAACCTGATAGTCCGGAATCGCGCTCTGCCCAACGAGCCGACAAAACTCAGCCAACTCCTCTTTAGTGTGTGCGCGACCGTCGCGCTTCGCTTCAATAAATCGAACGACGTTCATCGGTAGTTTTCAACCTGCCGCACAAAGTTCTGGACGATCCGGAGCCCTTCTTCGGTCAATACGGATTCGGGATGGTACTGCACCCCTTCAATCGGCTTCGTTTGGTGCCGGACTCCCATAATTTCTTGGTCATCCACGCTTCGAGAAGTCACCTCAAATCCGGCAGGGACTTCGTGCTTTTCAACCACCAGTGAGTGGTAGCGAATCGCGGAAAACGGATTCGGCATGTTCTCGTGGAGGCCCTTCCCGTCGTGCTCGACGAGCGAGGATTTGCCGTGTTTGGTCACCTCGGCCCGCAAAACCGTACTTCCGGCAACGTAACCGATCGTCTGGTGGCCGAGGCAAACGCCAAAGATCGGCACGTCGAACGGCGTCCCCTGCTCGGCGATCAATGCATGCCGAATCACATCAACGCAAACTCCGCTCTCTTTAGGGGTGCAGGGTCCAGGCGAAAGCAAGATGCCCCGCGGTCGAAGTTCAGAAATTTTCTCGACCGAGATCTCGTCATTGCGGTGAACCACGACCTCGCCCCCGCTCTGGCCAATGTACTGCACCAAATTGTAGGTGAACGAGTCGTAATTATCGATCACGAGAATCATTGGCTAGGGATACCTGAATCTGGCCGAGCCGCCCGAGGCAGGCTCCAGAAGCATGGATCGCATAATAAAGCATGCCCTTTGACGTCAACGCGGTTCCGGCGATGATCGGATGGAGCTTGTTGCCCGTGGGGCTCGGGTTCCTGGCTGGTCGGCTTATCTTGCCGACCCTAGCAAAAGGGTTGGCGCGGCGATACGATCGCCGAAAAGAAGACACGCTGCCATGGACACTGCGAAAGTACGCCGTCGTCATGGGGGCTGTGCTCTCGGTTTACGTCCTCACCCTGCAGCTGCGAGCGTTGGACGAGCAATTTGCCTGGCGACTGGACTGGGCGACAGTCGATATTTGGATTAAATCGTTGGCGACCGTCGTGGGGTTCATGGCGCTCCATCGGGCCGTTCACCGCGCCGTTGAGCTTGCCCCACCGGCTCTCGATGCAAGCGCACGAAGCCTCTTGACCAAAATTTCGGCGGCCGTCATCTTCGGCATCGCCGGCGTGACTGTGCTCAGCCTGTTCAAGGTCGATGTCGGCCCGCTTCTCGCAAGCCTTGGCGTAATCGGTATTGCGGTCGCGCTTGCCTTACAGGACACCTTGGGCAACTACTTCGCGGGGATCACGTTGGCGATCGACAAACCATTACGTCCGGGCGATTACGTTCGGATGGACGGCGGGGTCGAAGGGTTTGTCGAGACCATCGGCTGGCGGAGCACGCGGATCAAGCCCTTATCGGAAAGCGTTGTCATCATTCCGAACAGCAAACTCGCGACCTCGATCCTGACCAACAACTACTATCCAGACAACGGCGCGCGGGTTTACGTGGATTGCGGCGTTGCCTACTCAAGCGACCTCGCCCATGTAGAGGCGGTTTGCGTCGCGGTTGCCAAAGAAGTGTCCGCTGGAACCACTGGCGGAGACCCCGAGTTCGAGCCCCTCGTCCGCTTCAAAACCTTCGGCGATTCAAACATCCAGTTCACCGTCATCCTTCGTGCAACTGATTTCGACGCGAGCTTCCTTCTCAAGCATGAGTTCATCAAGTCGCTTCACCAGCGATTTCGGGAAGAAGGCATCGCCATCAGCTATCCGGTTCGGGAGATTCGGATGCCAGCGTCCGCCCTGCCACCACCGTCGGATGCGGCGAACCCGTAACCCAGACCAGCTGTCCAGCAACGAGTTCCAGTTCCTTGCCGCATTTGGTCGACTTGACCATCCGCCCGTCTAGATTAAGGAGCGCGCGGTGATCCTTCCCTGGCGGACGCAAAACGGTTGCGGGCAGCCAATCTAGCTTTGGCTCAACCGGCAAAATCGGCTTGCTGACTGGGGCGGCCACCGGCTCTGGTCCCGTTCGCTGACTCGGCAGTCGCTTTTCCCTCGGATTCTGCAACGCCGACCAATCCAACTCGGCAAGCTTCGGCCGATCTGGCGCAAGCGAGCCGGCAGACTGGGGCTTTGCTGGAGCGCCGCGACTGGTGAGGTGAAAGTGATGACAGACCGGGCATCGGTACGAACCGTATCGGTGTTCCGAAGCGAGCTCTGCCTCGGCGGCCGAGTCGTACTTTGCCTTAGAACTGCAGGCTCTCTCCGCCGATTTGATGAACCGCCCTTTGCCCATTTCGTCCGAATCGTCGCCTACCTAATGATGGCGGTATTTCGTCCGGAATGCCGTTTGAAACCTTTGCATTCCACTGCTCAAACTTTGCGCTCTGGTACCTTTTGGATACCGGAACATCTGCAGAATTTGCCGGATTGAGTAGGTTTTGACCATTTTGCTGAGCAATTCTTAAAGAAATTTTGCGTTTTCTTAACAATTCCTAGATAGACTGGTAGTTCCTTTGGGGGATAAAAATGTCTGCAGGACTTATTGCGCGACAACTCAGGGCTAGGGCCAGGCTCGTATTTTTGATTGATTGGACGCTGATCATCGTTGCGTTCGTTTTCAGCTTCTTGGTCCGATTCGTTTCCGAAGAGAAAATTGCGGGAGATCTGTTCCAAGACCGCGTTTTAGTCATCGGTGTTCTCAGCGCCGTCGTCTTAGGGTGGAAGCGCCTTTGGGTGATCCAGCCCAAGTACATGGGCGTCTTCGACATCCGATCCATTGGTTCGGTCGCGCTTGCGCTTGGCTTCTTCGCCCGACTGAACGAACAACGGCTCCGAAATCTTGAATGGTATGAGGGCTGGTCCATGCCTCTGCTGTTCATGTTCATGACTCTCACCTTCCTCGGCGGTTGGCGACTACTGCGCCGAATCGAGCAGAACCGGGTGAGCGCAAAGGATATGCAGGGCGTGCCTGCCCGACGAATTTTGATCGTTGGCGCGAACGACGCCGGCGAATCTGTTTTCCGAGAACTCGTTCGGCAAGTCCGCGCGGTTAGCGTTGTGGGTTACGTTGATGAAGACCCAACCCTGACCGGCTCGACGGTTCACGGCCTTAAGGTCTACGGCACGGTAGAAGAAATCCCCTCCATCGTCACCGAAGCCGAAGTCACCGAAATTCTCATTGCCCTGCCCGACCTCGGTCCGGCTGAGCTACGCCGAATCTTTGACATCTGCTCGAAGACTCGAGCGCGAGTCAAGTTGGTTCCGTCGTTCTCGTCGCTGGTTTCCGGAAAACCCGACCTCAGCACGATCCGAAACATTGACCCGAACGACCTCCTTCGCCGCGACCAGATCGGCGTGATTCAAGAGGACGGCCTCAGCTTCCTCGCCGGAGAGCGCGTCATGATCACCGGCGGCGGCGGCAGCATCGGCTCCGAAGTTGCCCGACAGGTTGCCAGCTTCAGCCCGGCCAGCCTCATCCTTCTTGGTAAGGGTGAAGGTTCGATCTTCGAAATCGAGCAAGAGCTTAAGCACCGAACCCCGGTTCGACCAGCAGCGGTCATCGCAGACGTTCGCGACCCAATCTCCATTGGCAACGCGATCAAGAAGTACAACCCCGGCGTCATCTTCCACGCGGCCGCGCACAAGCACGTTCCGTTGATGGAAGACTCACCGATCGAAGCGATCCGAAACAACGTGTTCGGAACTCTGAATGTTCTTAACAAAGCCGTCGAAGCTCACGTTAAGAAGTTCATCCTCGTTTCGACGGACAAGGCGGTTAAGCCGGCAAACGTCATGGGTGCCACCAAGCGCGTGGCCGAAATGATCGTCTGCGCCCGAAGCCGAGTCTCCGACGTCGAATTCGCCGTCGTCCGCTTTGGAAATGTTCTCGGTAGCCGAGGAAGCTTGGTCCCGCTGATCTGTAAGCAGATCGCTGGTGGCGGACCGGTCACCATCACGCACGCCGAGATGACCCGCTACTTCATGACCATTCCCGAAGCCGCGCAGTTGATTCTGCAGGCCGGATCGATGGGTCGAAATGGCGAAATCTTCGTTCTCGACATGGGCGAGCCGGTTAAGATTGCTGACCTGATCAAGGACATCATCCGAATGCACGGCCTCGTGCCCGAGCAGGACATCGAGATCAAGACGGTCGGAATGCGACCCGGCGAAAAGATGCACGAAGAGCTCTACTTCGCCAACGAAAAGGTCACCGCCAGCCGACACCCGAAGATTTGGGTTGCCGACCAGGGCGTCGAGATTCCTTGGAACTGGCTGGAAGATCAGCTTGGCCAGCTCGACGACATCTGCGTCGCCGGAAACCCAGAACAGGCTCGCGCCTTCTTGCTCGAGCTTGCATGGGCCAAGAACCTTCCGCCCGCTCCAATGAGATCGGTCAACGCCTAGTCAGCGCACTTCCGGGCCGAACGTCAGTCGACGTTTGGCCCGTTTTTGTGTTAGCTTCAATTTTTCAGCATTGACCTTGAAGGGTTGACGCAATAGACTGTGCGGATGCGCAGATTGCATTTGGCATTCGTTGGCGGACTCGGCCTCGCTCTCGTCGGTTGTATGGGTAACTCGGAGGTCGTACTGTCCCTCCAGACTTTGCTCGTGGGCGGTTCTGCAACCGCCGGAGCCGTAGACGGCCCGATCGCTACCGCGACCTTTAACAACCCCGTGAACGTTGCCGTTGACTCCGATGGCTCTGTTTATGTTTGCGATTTCGACAACGACCGTGTGCGCAAGATCCGCAACGGTCAGGTCACAACGCTCGTTTCCGCCGCGAACTTTTCGCGACCATTCGGAATCACGATTGCGCCTGATGGCACGCTTTACGTTCAAACCGACGCCAACGACGCCGGTGATCGGAACGCCAATACGGGCACCATCTGGCGCGTGAATAAGGCAACGGGTGCCTCGACCGTTGTTGTCCGAAACATCGGCCGCCCGCGCGGAATTACGGCCCTGACCGATGGCCGACTTGCCCTCGCCAACTTAACGATCCAAACCATCGCTGTGCTCGATCCAGCCACTGGAGCGGTTACCCAGATTGCCGGACTGCCTGGAACATCAGGATTTAGCGATGGAAACGGTACCGGCGCTCTCTTCAACCGACCCTACGGCCTCACCCAAATGTCGAACGGAGATCTGCTCGTGGCCGATCAGGGGAACAATCGCATCCGACGTGTGACATTGTCGGGCGTAGTAACAACCTTCGCGGGTACGGGCACCGTGGGCTCCGCAAACGGCAATCGGCTCAGCGCGACCTTCAACAACCTCCAGGACGTGAAGCGAGACCCGCTCACCGACTTGATTTACGTCTCCGACTCGATGAACCACACCATCCGCCGGATCACTGGCTCTACCGTCGAAACCATCGCGGGAGACGGCACGGCCGGGTACGCCGAGGGCATTGGTACCGCCGCTCGCTTCTTCTATGTCGAAGGAATTGCGGTTGACTCCGCGAACGGATTCTTGTACATCGCCGACGGAAACGGCGGCGAAGGTGATCCGTTCAACCGTGTTCGTCGCCTCAAACTCTAATCTCGTGTAAACCGCAGACTAACCATTTAGTCCCGAGGTCCCAATTGATTTAATGGGTACCTTGATTTATGGTTAGTCTGCCTCGCTTCTCTTCTCCGCCAAAGACTATCCAAAAGATTATCCTTTTGGGTACCTGCCTACCGCGAAAGTGCGGCATAGCGACCTTCACCGCCGACTTATCCAGATCGCTCACTGACCTTGATCTGGGTCTAACGGTCGAATCCATTGCGATGATCGACCGAAGCGGCATCCCGTACCCGCCAGAAGTGCGATTCGAAATTCCCGAATCCGACGAGTCCGCCTATCGACGAACCGCCGACTGGGTCAACCAGCCGGGCTACGACATCCTTTCCATCCAGCACGAATACGGAATCTTTGGCGGAGAGGCCGGTTCGTATTTGATGAACCTGGTTCGCGAGGTCAAGATGCCCATCGTGACAACTCTCCACACCGTGCTGGAGAACCCATCCCCCGCCCAGAAGCAGGTTATGGATGAACTCCTCGGACTTTCGGAGCGAATCATCGTGATGAGCGAACGCGCCGTCGGATTTCTCTCTCACGTTCACCAGATTCCAGCATCAAAGATTGATCTGATCCCCCACGGTATCCCAACGGTGGACCTTGCCAACGGAAGCACCTTCCGAAATACTTTAGGCATCAAGGGACCGATGATTCTAACGTTCGGGCTTCTATCCCCCGACAAAGGAATCCAATACATGATCGAGGCAATGGTGCCGATCCTAGCTCAGCACCCCGATGCGGTTTACGTTGTAGTCGGCGCCACTCACCCAAATGTTGCCGCCTATTCCGGAGAAGAGTATCGCGAAAGCTTGGTCCAGTTAACTCAGGATCTCGGGATTGAGAGTCAGGTTAGGTTCGTGGATCGATTCGTCTCGTCCGACGAACTCGTTCAGTACCTCGGGGCCATGGACTATTACGTCACCCCGTACTTGAACCCCAAGCAGATCACCTCCGGCACGTTGGCGTACTCGTTCGCCGCTGGTAAAGCCGTTATCTCAACTCCGTACTGCTATGCAGAAGAACTCCTCGCCGATGGGCGCGGAGTGCTTGTGCCGTTCCGAGACGCTCATGCCCTTGCCGAAGCCATTCTTGGCCTAGAAGCGAACCCTGCCGGGCGGGCTCAGATGGGTCGACGTGCTGCCGAAAAGGGCGATCAAATGCGATGGCCAAACGTCGGCTTGCGCTATCTGGAATCGTTCAGCCGCGCCAAGCTCGACAGCGCCGCCCGCCTCAAGTCGATCTCTTCGACTCCGGTCCCCATCTTTCGGAACACGGACAAACTCCCGGCCCTGAGCATGGCGCACTTGGCCGAGCTTTCCGACGATACGGGAATCTTGCAGCACGCAAACTTCACAACCCCCAACCGCGCAGAGGGCTACTGCGTGGATGACAACGCTCGCGCTCTCCTGCTGACGACTCAGTTGGAAGGCCTTGCCCCTCTCACCAGCGAGCAAAGCTTGTTGCAAAGCCGCTACCTAAGCTTTGTTCTCTATGCCCACAACCCGCTCACCGGACGGTTCCGAAACTTCATGAGCTTCAGCCGGGAATGGCTGGAGTCCGCCGGGTCGGAAGACTCCCAAGGCCGAGCCATTTGGTCCCTGGGAGCCGCCATCAACCGCTGCCAAAGCATGACCCGACGTGAAGTCGCCCGCAGCCTGTTCGAACGCTCAATCCCCGCTCTCCTAGACACCACCAGCCTCCGCACCTGGGCCTACGGCGTGCTGGCCGCTGACGAGTATCTCCAGCGATTCCCAGATCGATTTGATACCCTTGCCCTCCTTGGCAAACTGGCCGACCGGATTGCGCACCAGTACCAAAGCTGTGCCACCGAGCCGTGGCCGTGGTTTGAACCCAAGCTGACCTACGCAAATGCGCGAGTTTGTCAGGCTCTCATCTTGGCGGGAGATCGACTGAGCAATCCGTCGATGCTGGAAACGGGCCTGAAATCGTTGGCGTGGCTTATGGCCCAACAAACCGCCGCCGGTGGCGTTTTCGCCCCGATTTCCACCAAAGGCTTTGCCTGTGCCGATGAGCGCAGCTACTTCGACCAGCAGCCGATCGAAGCTTGGTCCGCGGTCTCGGCCTGCTTGCTCGCCCACCGCGTGTCTGGCAACCCGATCTGGCTCGAAGAGTCAGGAAGGGCCTTCTCGTGGTTCCTGGGCCGAAACCTGCTTCAAGTTCCCGTGTGTGACCCCGAAACGGGCGGTTGCCACGATGGATTGCACGTGACCCGAATCAACCGTAACCAAGGCGCCGAATCCACCCTCTCCTGGTTGTGCGCGCTCACCGAGATGCAACTCGCAAGGCAAACCACGCTCTCTCCCTCGATCCGCAAGGAAACCTTTGAAATCAACTAAATACTTGGAACTCCTGACCCGAAACGTCAAGAATCCCATCCTCACCGCTGCCGACTGGCCGTACCCAGTTCACACCGTCTTCAATGCGGGTGCCACGCGCTTAGAAGACGGCACGACGCTTCTTCTGTGTCGCGTCGAAGACCGACGCGGAATCTCCCACTTCTGCGCCGCTCGCTCTACGAACGGCGTCGATGGCTGGATCATCGACTCGGAGCCCACCTTTTCTCCCGATCCTGAAAACCATCCGGAAGAGATGTGGGGGATCGAAGACCCGCGTATCACCTTCATGCCTGAAACGGGCGAGTACCTGATCGCTTACACCGCCTTCGGCAAATCCGGTCCCGGCGTGGCGATTGCTTCAACCAAGGACTTTAAGTCCTTCGATCGGTTTGGTCTCGTGATGCAGGCCGACGATAAAGACGCCGCCATCTTTCCGTGCAAGTTCAATGGCGAGTACGCGCTGATCCATCGACCGACGACCGAAATGGGATCGAACATGTGGATCTCATTCTCCCCCGACCTTCGGAACTGGGGCGGGCACGTGGTGCTTCTGCCCGCACGGCGAGGTGCTTGGTGGGACGCTAACAAGATTGGCCTGTCTCCACCCCCAATCCGCACCGATAAAGGCTGGCTCGTGGTCTACCACGGCGTTCGAAGGCATGCCTCCGGCTCAATCTATCGCTTGGGCTTAGCCCTCTTCGATATCGATCATCCCGAAATCTGCCTGAGCCGCGGCAAAGAGTGGATCTTCGGTCCCGAAGCACCCTATGAGAAAGACGGCGATGTGCCGAACGCGATCTTCCCGTGCGGATACACGGTGGATGCGGACAACGACACGGTGAACTTCTATTACGGTGCTGCCGACACGGTGATCTGTCTCGCGACGGCAAGCATTGTTCAGATGCTCGAGTTCCTAGAAACAAACGGCTCAACCGACTTCCTCGGCATTGCTGGCCAATTCGCCGAACGCTCCTAAGCAGACCCGTCCCGGATCGAAAAACTTCGATCCGGGACTTTTTTTCGCCTGGGTTGACAAAGTTAGAGTAAATACTCTAATATCAACGTGTTAGAGCAAATGCTCTAACACCTTTGTCATGAAGCGAACCGAATCGACCCGACAGCGAATCTTGGACTCTGCCTTGCAGTTGTTCAATGCCAGCGGCACGGCCTCGGTCTCTACCAACCACATCGCGGCAGACGCTGGACTTTCGGTCGGCAATCTGTACTACCACTACAAAAGCAAGCAGCAAATCATTCGTGCGCTGTTTGACCAGAACGAAGCCGAAGTTCTTCTGGCGCTCGCCCCGCCGACCGATCGGCCCCTCGACATCGCGGACCTAGAACTGATGATGAAGGCCAACTTCCAGATTCTCTGGAAGTACCGCTTCCTCTATCGAGAGCTCGTCGCGCTGCTGATCGAAGATCCGGAACTTGCCACAAGCTTCCGAGATCTCCGCCAACGCGGGTTCGGAAACTTCGAACGCCTCCTCCAATACTTCGCGCAGTCCGGTGTTCTTCGGCCCATCCAGGACGCCGAAGAGCTCTCAACCCTCACTCACCTCTGCTGGCTCATCAGCGAGTTCTACATCTCCTACATCGAATCTGGCCAGGGCCTTCTTCAAACCGTTGAGGGTGAAGGCTGGCAGGAGAAGGGGCTCGCGCTCCTTCGACACGTGATTTCGCCCTACCTTCCAACCCATCCCAAAAGTCCATGACCGCTTCCGCCCCTCATCCCGTGCATCGCGTCGGTATTGCCGCCGTACCTATCGTTTTCACCATTGCGTTTAGCCTATTGGGCTCACGTTTTGACTATCCAAACATTCTCCGTGCCCCGAGCGCCGACATCCTTGTGCGCTTTGCCAGCAACCAAGCTGCGCTTCTTCCGCTCTGGTGGCTCATGCTGGCTTCCGCCCTCCTGTTCATCCCAATCAGCTACGTCATCGGGAAACTAAGCGGCGCCACCGAGCTCGCGGGAATCTTTGGCGCGCTCGCCGGGATTGTCCAAGCTCTCGGACTGTCTCGGTGGCTCTTCATCGTTCCAGAACTTGCCCGCCAGTACCAAGAATCCAGCGCCACTCGAGCCCAAACCGTTCAACTCTTTGAACTCTTCCACCGCTGGCTCGGGGTTGGCATCGGAGAGTGGTTCGGCTACCTCTTTACCGGGCTGTGGACCCTGCTCATCGCCCATGCCCTCTGGGAAAAGTCACGACCTCTTGCCATCATCGGCCTAGTCTCGGGCCTCGGCATTCTGGTCGGCCTCCTCGAAGTCTTTAATCTGCCCGCCGCAGGTGCCGTGAACGCGGTCGCCTACCTCGTCTGGTCGCTCTGGCTGATCGCGCTCGCCTTCCGCCGCTAACCGTTCAAACCCCTAAAAACCATCATGAAAAAACTGCACATTCTCGCCGTCGCATTCGTTGCACTTGCTACTCACATCAGCTTCGCTCAAGAAGTCTCGGATAAGACGCTTTATCTCCATGGCTTCCGTTCTCCTTCGATCGGATTGGAGTATCGGTCCGGCTCCGTCGGAGTTCACGCCGGTCTCTACACCACCATTCTCGGCAAGGGAGAAAAGTCCACCGAGTTTCTGAAAGTCGGTGCCACCGGTTACTGGAAAGGCTTCCTAGGTCCCCGCTTCGAGTCGTTCGGCGGCGTCTCCTACGTCCGTGGCCAGAACCGCGAGTACCGCAAGAAGGATGGTCTTTTCATCGAGCAGGGCTTCGTCTACGATCTCGGCAAGAACTTCGAGTTTCGACTTGGAACCGGCATTTTGTTGGCGAAAGGTTTCCGCGCGAAGGTGAACCCAACGGTCGGCTTTAGCTATCGCTTCAAGATGTAACGAGAAAGCAACCCAGCCCTCGACTTTCGGATGAAGTCGAGGGCTGATTCTTGCTAGGGTCCCAGTTTCTTCAGACTCCCTCAACCTCAAATCGCGTAAAGTCGTTGGGACCCGTGGACATGACAAACCAATTCCGAAACTGGATGTTCCTTGCGATGGTGGGGATTGTCGCGTACCTCGCGGCCTCGGTCATGCAGCCGTTTGTGTCCGCCCTTCTCTGGGCGTCGGCGTTAACCATTCTGACTGCACCCCTCTACGAGAAGGTCCGCGCCGGCTGCGAACGGGGCCGATTCAAAAAAGGCGCGGAAACCATCGCCGGTCTGGTGGCGTGCCTCGTCACGATTCTCGTCTTTGTGCTTCCTTTCGTGATTGTGCTACTTGGCATCAGTCCGCAAGCCGAAGGAGTCGGCGCTACGGACGGCTCTACCCGAAGCATCGAGCGCACTCTGCAAAACATCGACCAACAACTCGCGACGGTTAAAGCTAGCGTAGGAGCCAGTTCCTTCTCCCTTGAACGCACCTGGTCCGAGAACCAAAAGGAGATTGTCAGCGGACTGCAGGCACCTCTCGTGGGCATGCTGAAAAGCCTCGGCGTCACCTTGTTTAGCCTTGGCATCGCGATCTTGGCCCAGTTCTTCCTGCTTCGAGATGGCTGGAGGCTGAAAGAGGGCGCCTTAGACCTGATCCCTCTGGAACACGCCCAAACCGAAAAGCTACTGGATCGCCTGACCGACACCGTCTGGGCGGTTTTCTACGGAACCGTGCTCGTCGCGATGCTGCAAGGTGGACTCATCGGTGCAGCGTATGCCTACGTCGGATTGCCCAACTGGCTGCTGCTCACCGTGCTCTCCGCCGTAATGGCGATCATCCCGCTTCTGGGCGCTCCGGTCGTGTACTTCCCGGTTGCCTTCTTGCTGCTGTTCCAAGGCAAGACTCAGGAAGCTCTGATTATCCTCGGCTTCGGAACGATGTTCGTCAGCAACATTGACAACGTCATCAAGCCGTTCCTCATCGGTGGCCGATCCAACTTACATCCCCTGCCGATTTTCTTCTCCATTCTTGGCGGAGTCTTGTTCTTCGGACCCATTGGTGTTATCTCTGGCCCGATGCTCCTCACGATCACCTTGGTCGTGATTGAGGCATTGCGAGAGAAGACCAAGCTGCCCGACACACCAGAAACCGCCGCATCCGAGTAGGATTCGCGGCATGACTACATTTCTTGGCACCTGGGAAACCCCGGGCAAACCGGCGGTTGAGACGGCATGGAGAGCATTCCAGGGCGGAGCCAACCTTCGCGAATGCATCGAGCAAGGGCTCGCCGTCTGCGAGATGGACCCGACCTTCCTCGCGATCGGCCTTGGCTCTTTGCCAAACGCCGATGGCGAGATTGAGCTCGATGCCGCAATGATGGACGGCGAAAACCTCGAGTGCGGCGGCGTTTGTTCCGTCCGAGGAATCGTGCCCGTCATTTCCGTCGCCAAGAAAGTCCTTGAAGAAACGCCGCACAACCTCCTTGCCGGTGAACAAGCGCGTCGGTTCGCGATTTCTAAGGGCTTTACCCCCCGAAATCTCATCACCGAGGAGATTGCTCGGCAATACGAGAAGTGGCGGGCGGGGGTGTTTCCCGATGAGTACATGCACTCCACCTCTGACCTTCACGGCGATACCGTGACGATGCTCGGCTTGCACGATGGACACTGCGTCGCCGCCAGCAGCACCAGCGGCCTCGCATGGAAGCTTCCCGGCCGAGTTGGCGACTCGCCGATCTTCGGTGCCGGGCTCTACGCCGATGACGAAATCGGCTGTGCCGGTGCAACAGGCTTGGGTGAAGAGCTTTGGAAAGCGATGGCCTCCTACCGCGCCACCCGCAACATGGAAGCCGGCATGTCCGCCCAAGAAGCTTGCGACGAAGTCATCCGGCACATGATCCGCCGCCTCCCGAACGCCTGCGTCATGAGCTGCGTCGTCCTGGCCCTCCGCAAAGACGGCGACTTCGGCGCAGCAATCACGACTGGACGGTTTGATCTCTGGGTGAACCAGGACGGCGAAGTGTCGACGCACAAGTTTGAATCGGACAAGTGACCGCTTAGGCCCGTTCGACGGAAATTGAGATGCTTGGAAGCCTTGTTGGCTATCCGATTTGGAGAAAAGAGCTCGGCACGGCAGAAACGTTCTCCGATGCGGATGACGAAACATTGCCCCCAGTTCGATTCCGCGCCACAAACGTGCGAATCGATTGGCGTCGAAATTTCTAGCTGCTCACTAAAGTGAGTCTGAACAACGGCAAATTCAAGCTTACGCCCAGCAACTGTGCTGGGCCAAACACATCACAATCGGGTAACACGTACATACGGCAATGGGGCCGTAAGCGTGATCTGGGTGACTGCACCACAAAATCTCAAAGAATCGATCTTCTCCACCATCTCCCAGCATCGGTTCGGCATGTTCACGGCCGAAGTTTGCGAAATTCTCAATAAGTCCAGCCAGGACCTCGGTACGAGCTTCGAATCGCTCCTCAGCGAGGGCCGGCTGCATAGCTTTGCCGGATTCTGGATGGTCCCTGAAACGTTCGACAAAGCCGCTCAACGGTTTCTAGAGGAGCTTCGCCGACAGCAAACTGCGGATTTGCGCGTGGTCTACTTCGATGCTGAAGAGATCGCAAAGGCCGCTCAACTTCCATGGCAAGGTAAGCCGCTCCAGCGAATTGTTAGCCTGCTCGAAACGCGCGGTGTGCTCCGAATTGACCAACTCAATGTCCGCCTGACCGACCTCACCCTTGAGCTAACCCCGCGCCAAGCGGAGCTTCTTGCCCGGGCCATGCCTTTCGTCAAAGAGAATCCGGTCAACGTTCTCAGCCCAGCGGAAATTGCCCGCGCGCTTGTCGTGCCAATTCCGGCCATCTCCGAAATCCTGCGCCTCGGCACCTTCGCGGACAAAACGATCGAAGTGACCGATCAAATGTATTACTCGCCCGAGCAGATTGCGGCGATCCAGCAGACGATGCGCGAGGCATTTGGCAAGCGACCGTTCACGGCCAGCGAAGCACGGCAGGCACTCGGCACCAGCCGAAAGTACATCATTCCGATCCTTGAATATCTCGACCGCGTTGGCTTCACAAAGCGAAACGAAGACCTGCGAACCCTCGCTTAGGCAATCAGCGTTCGTAGGGCCGCGCCAACCGAGGCTGGCTTCATCACGATGCACTCCACGTCTCCGTACCCTTCGGCGAGGAGGCGCGCGGCAAGGGCCTGTCCTTCGGCCGCCCGGATCAGCAGCCCCTCGGGATGCTGCCGCACCGAGACCTGGAACGGAGACACCAAAGCCCGCACTGCACCTTGATGCTCGGTGCGGACGATCATTTCGGTTTCCGAAACCCGGGTGAGCAATTCATCGACTCGCCCGGCGAATCGAACTTCAAGGGCACTCAAAACGATGACGGCATCGCACAGCTCGACGATCTCGGGTCGGTGGGTTGCAATCACGTCGCACACGCCCGCGCTGCTGCCCTTCTCGAGATGGCCCCAAACCGAATCGAACGTCCAAGGGTCCAAGTCGTCCAGCTGACCGTCCCAAAGGCGCACATCTGCCGAGGAACTCAACAGGGCTAAGGTTTCCGCCGCCGCTTCCTGACTTGGCGAAAGATCTGAAATCGAATGGGTCCGGACATCCCAAAGTCGCGTTGCCACCAAAAGCTCGGTGGAGAGAGAAGCCGAATTGTCCTGGGGCCGCTTGGCGATGGCTTGCGGCTTACTTCGGGGCGCTAGCGTCCCGGGCTCAAGGAAAAAAACCTCGCCTTCGGCCTGGACGGTGCCTTCTCCAAGTCGATCTTGGCCCGCAATTGCGCGTAGCAACCGAGACTTGCCCGATGCTCCCGGTCCCACCACGGCAAGACGCTGTCCTGCGGTGAGCGAAAGGGTCATCACCAAGCCTCGCCCGCAAAGGCGAACCTGGTTCAACGCAACCCGATCAACTCTCGATTGGACCGCATTCATACGTTTGGCAAAACGAGCAATTCCTTCGTGGAGTGGGTCAATCGCCGAACTCCGTTCTCTTCCACTACAACGTCGTCCTCGATTCGAACACCGCCGAATCCTGGCACGTAAGCGCCCGGTTCAATGGTCCAAACCTGGCCCACTTCGATCGTATCGGTGCTGGTGGGAGAGAGTCGACCGGTATCGTGAACCAAGCGTCCGAGCCCGTGACCGAGGCCATGGCCGAAGTATTCGGCAAGCTGATGCTTCCCAAGAATGTCCCGCGCAATCGCATCGACCTGCGCGCCCGTCATGCCCGGCTTCATCTGGTCGAGGACGGCCATTTGCGATTCCAAAACCGCCGCATAGTGCGCCCGATGTCGGTCCGACGCCTCGCCGACGACTACCGTGCGTGTGATGTCTGAGTTGTAGCCGTTGAGGATGGCGCCAAAGTCCATCGTCACAAAATCGCCAATCTCCAGCTTCTTCTCGCTCGGAACGCCATGCGGTCGGGCACTGCGCTCTCCGCTCACGACAATCGGCGCGAAGGCAATTCCGGCCCCTTGTCGCTTAAAGAAGAACTCAATCTCGATTGAGATATCAAGCTCAGCAACGCCGGGCTGAATCAGCCGCAGTACGTGGTCAAAGCAAGCATCCGCCAAATTACACGCGGCCTCAAGCTTCTCGATTTCGTCCGCCGACTTGATCATTCGAAGTCCGGCAAACGCGTCTTTCGCGGGCAGCAACTGGATTCCTGTCCACTTCTGCTCGTATTCATGCCAGGCGTCGTAGGTGATGGTTGTCGGATCAAGCGCCAACGACTTCACGCCAAGCTCGTTCAGGTTTTGCAGCACGAAATCGGAGTCAAGCACCGGCGACTGGAAGCTAAAGACCGGCATTCCGCTGACCTGCTCGTTCGCCTGGAGCGTGTACCGGCTATCGGTGATGAACCGAGCATCGCTCCGCGTGACGATCGCTTTGCCCGCCGAACCTGAGAAACCCGTGAGCCAGCCCACGTTGACGATCTCGGTCACCAGCAGCGCATCTGCGTTTGCGGGAATACGTGCGCGAATCTTTTCGAGGTTGTTCATCAAACAATTTCCTTTCGCAGGTTCAACAGTGCGTGCAAGGCGAGCGCATAGCTGAAGGCACCGAACCCAACAACCTGACCGACGGCAACCGGCGAGATCACCGAGATGCGTCGGAACTCCTCTCGGGAGTGAACGTTGCTCAAATGCACTTCGACCACTGGCAATCGGACGCTTGCCAAAGCGTCGCGCAGCGAGATGCTGTAGTGGGTCAATCCGCCGGGATTGATGACGATCGCCTCGGCCCACTTTCGGTGCTCCTGAATCGTGTCGATCAAAATGCCTTCGGAGTTTGACTGGAGAATTCGGACCTCAATGTTCAGCCCTTTCGCCGCTGCTCGAATCTCGTTATCGATCTCTTCCAGCGGCTTCTTGCCGTAAATATCCGGCTCGCGGAAGCCCGTCATGTTCAGGTTTGGCCCGTGTAGGACCAGGACTTTCATCGGACTACTCATGATTTTTGCTCCAACAGTCGTGTTTTCATTTCTTCGGCAGGGATCACATTTTCCGGCAGCAAGCGGGGGATGTCGTCGATAATCGGAAAACCAACTCCCGTCTTGGTGCAGACCAAGTAGTTGCCTTCAAGTCGCAACGGCGGCCGGTCTGGCTCAAGGGGATTCGCAAGTAAAGCAAGCACTCGATCCGAAATCATTTCTTGGTCTCCTGAAGGACTTCGGCATAAACCGCCAATGTCTTTTCTGCGGTGGAAATCCAGCTGAAGTCGCGTTCTCGCGCGCGACCCTGCTCTGACATTCCCTTAAGCTTACTCTTGTCCGACAGCACCTGCTCAATTCTCGCCGTCCAATCCCGCGTTTCCCAAGACCGGATCACCGCATCTTCGTTGGCTACAACCTCTGGCAACGCACCGCCCATGCTGCTGAGAACCGGACAGCCGCAACGAAACGCCTCTAGAACCGGAATGCCAAACCCTTCATGAAAGCTCGGGGCCAGATACAAATCGGCCGCCGAGTAGAGGGCAGATAACGAGCGGTTCGAAACGTAGCCGGTCGGAATCCCGCGCTCGCCGTACCCATCTCGGCTAGCTCCCTTTTTGCCGGTCACCAAGAGCCGATGCGGAAACTCGGCGGAAAGGCCAGACATCGCTCGAATCGCCAAGTCCATGTTCTTCCGCTCCCACCTGGTTCCGACCGTGAGGACGTACGGTTCCATCACGCCAAACTCGGCTTGAACCTGCATCCGCGCCGTTTCTCGATCAATGGGCTGGATCCAATTCGGGGTCGCATTGTAGATGGCGCGGACCTTTCCCTTTGCCACCGGAATGTACTGCTCAATCTCCGATTTGCTGGTCTCCGAAACCGTCATGACTCGCTTCGCCCTTCGGCAGGCGGACCGAACTCCGAGCTGCAGCAGATACCGGTTCTTCGCCGAAAACCATTGCGGGCCGATCAGGAAGCTGACGTCGTGAACCGTCGTGATCGCCGGCGTCCGCATGAGTGGGCTGATGCTGTACTGCGTGTGCGCGATGCTAGCCCCAAGCTTTCGGGCCGTGTGCGGAAACGTGACCAGGTTCCACCATCGGGCCGAGTTTGCCGGCGCATGCACCCACCGAAGCTGGCTGGATTGCGGAAACTCAGGCGGAGCCGCAAGGGGGCTCACGAAGAACAACTCAAAGGGGTGGGACAGCTGAGAAAGCCCCTCAATAAGCCCGCTCCAGTACGTGCTATCGCCCGTCGAAGTCCCGTACGCCAACGATGCATCCAAGGCAATTCGGGTTCTGGGAATCTCTTCGGCCATTGAGTGGTTCACAATAGTACGTAGCTTTATTGTGCGCTCTCTGGACCTGAACTCATGAAGAAACAATCTAAACCAACCGGCCTGATCATCAGCTTGGTGCTCATCCTCGC
>Ga0164295_10000399_pt1 | contig 37491 bp, 29 predicted proteins | sample GEODES006metaG_FD_111798 | JGI IMG/M metagenome (GOLD analysis project Ga0164295, IMG submission 111798) | Oligotrophic lake water microbial communities from Sparkling Lake, Wisconsin, USA - GEODES006 metaG | ecosystem: Environmental > Aquatic > Freshwater > Lake | place: USA: Sparkling Lake... | reverse complement strand
GGGCGTCGTCACTTGAAAGGGCGTCGTCACTTGAAAGGGCGTCGTCACTTGAAAGGGCGTCGTCACTTGAAAGGGCGTCGTCACTTGGCAGCAGGTGCTGCCGGCTTCCCCTGAAGCCTGAGTTTCTCGAGCCTCGAGAGGGGCTTCTCCGGTACCGGGGACGGGGCAGCGGGAGCAGCAGGCGCAGCAGTTGCGTCGGGCGTCGGGGCCGGCTCCGGAGGAGCCGGCGGGGGTGCGGTCGGCGCGGCGACCTGAATCTCTACCCCACCGCCGCGCATTGCGACTGGCTCTCCAGCGACGGTCGCCACCATCTCGACAAACGGCGTCTTGTGATTGCCGACAGGCGTCTTGTCGGAGGTCTTCACTTGGAACACGAGCTCGGTCGTGTCCTTCGTGAACTTGAGCTCCTCCGCCGAAGTCTCCGGCGGCAGCCCCTGAAGCCGAGCCGTCGCTTCCCCTTCGAACGGCACCTTCTGCTCGAACGTGCAGACAACCTGGGCGACCTGCCCTTGCTCGCACGACGCTCGGGCGAGCGTGGCGACGGTGTACGGGTCGACGACCTCGAGTGTCGCCAACTGCGACGCCGCCCACGCCGGCCCGCCCGCATCCGCCTGGGCGATGCAGTAAACGGGCCAGATCCCCAGAGCGGCATTGCCATCGGCATTGAGCGTGTAAAGGCCTTCGGTCTGATCGGCCGGGATCGTGATGCTCGGCCCCGCCCCGATGCCGGGCGAGCGGAACGGGAACTCAACCGTGACTGGCTGCGCGAATCCCTCGCCCCGCCTCACCACCACTTTGAGATTCATGGTGCCGTTGCGGGCCAGCGGCGCCTTCGGCTGCACGATCTCGAGGTGGAAAGGCAATGGCTCGACGACCGCCGTCGCGAGCTTGTCAACCTTCGCTCCATAGTAGACGGCGTTGTTCGGCTGCCCGAGAACGAAGTCGGCAAAGTTCTCGAAGGCTCCCCGCACCTTGACGTTGTCATCCTTGGGACGAGCTTCGAGCGACATGAAGCCCCCCGCCAGCGGCGCGTCGGCGGTGGCCTCAAAGACCACCGGCATCTGCGACACCGCCCCCGGCATCTCGCGGAACACGGCCGTGATTCCGGCCGGAAGCGCCCCGGGCTCGAGGATCAGATCACCGCCGAAGTTCGTCCGGGCCGCATTGACGAGCACCGCATATCGATTGCCGCGCGGCACCATGATCTGTTGACGGGTCTGCGAATACCGATCGACCCGCGGGATCGAAAGCGTCAGCGACGGCGTCACTGGCTGGAGTTCGACGCGGTAGACGAAATCGGGGCGCCCGCGACCGAGGTGATCGGTGACACGGATGACGTACTGCCCGTCCTCCGGCACCTCAAACCTGAGGTAGGAATCGGGCCCCCTGGAATCGTCGTTGCCGGCGATCCCCGCGCCATCTGCCCGGAGGATGTTGACGACGGGATCGAGACCGCTGCGGATCCGCCGCGCGAAACATTCGACTTCGAACACCTGCCCCTTGGTGGCCGCGAACCGGAAGCAATCGACGTCGCCGTCCGTGCCGACGATGCCATTGAAGGCAAGCGTCGACTCCCCGGTGGTCGCCTCGGCCGGGGCGTTGTTCGGCTCAACCTCGAGAAGATTGCCCTGCGGGGTGATTCGGAACGGGATCGAGGAGGGGCAGATCCCGCTTACGTCCTTGGCAAAGAGGGGGAGGACGGCTCCCGTCGCCGGCACGGCCACTTCCTGCATGATCGGCCCGGCGGCATCGCCGAGGAATGTCACCGACACCGCTTCCCCTGCCTTGCCCCCCGCAGGGTAGACGGCCGTGGGACGGGGAAACGTACCGATATGGAGGCGGTAGCGGCAGTTGCCGTCGCCGGCATAACTCGTCTCCCGCACCTGCACGTAGTACGTCCCCTCCTCGGGGGCAACAAAGCTGAGCACGCCATCCTGCTGCGCCACTGGCGAATCATCCGCCGTCGCCACTTCGAACCGCTTCGAGTCGAGGATCGACACCGCCGGATCGAAGAGGTAGCTCCCCAGGCGGAGGGCCTCGACATCGACTCCGAGCCGCTGCCCCTTGGCGAGCTTCACCGTGTAGAGATCGACATCCTCGTTCTCCACCACGCCGTGGACGGTGACGTTGAGGTCGAGGGCCTGCGCTTCCTGGAGCGAGCCGTTGGGCTCCTTCTCGTCGGCGACCGGCAGGGCACCGATGCGAATCGGGCGGAAGTCGGAGATCCCAGACTTACAACGGATCTGGAGCAGTTGCTCCCCGAGCGGGTAGTCGTCGGGGACGAAGACCGTGGCCTTGATCGTGTTGTCGTCAACGGGCGTGATCGCGCGGACTACCAGCGGCGTGGCCACCGGCAGCCCGACCGGTGCGTGGAAGAGGATCTCTTCTGCATCCTTGAGCCGCGCACCCTGGAGCGTCAGTTCGCGCTCGCCGCCCCGCTGCACCCCGCGAGGCAGGATGATGCTCAACTGTGGATAGGACGCGACGGCCACATTCGCTGCTGCTGCGGCGCCGACCGCCGCCAGCATCGCCACCACCAGTCCCCTCACCGACAATCGGGACCGACAGGCATGAGGCATCGTTTTCCGGGCGGAACGAAGTCCGCCGCTGCTCCTGAGGTGCGGGCGGCAAGGGCCGTTTCAAACATGGCGGGTCGCCGCTGAGGCCTTGGCCCATGGGACGACCGCCCAACACAGCGATCGGACGCCAGGCGTCGGCCGGTGAACGACCGAGCCTGGGACGTCAGGCAATCAGCCCCTGGCGAACCTTTCCGCCGTCGACAATTTCGATCGGGCGGTCGCCGGGAGCCATCAGCTCCTTGTCGGCCACGATGCCCAGCCTGTCATAGATCGTGGTGGCCCAATCCTCCACGGTGAGCGGATCGTCTTCCGGTTCGCTCGCGGTGGCGTTGCTCGAGCCGTAGACGATGCCCTGCTTGAGGCCGCCACCGGCCATGACGACGCTGAACACCTTCGGCCAGTGGTCGCGGCCGGCGGTGGCGTTGATCTTTGGCGTCCGCCCGAACTCCGAGCAGACGCAGACGAGCGTCGTCGCGAGCAGGCCGGTCCGGTCCAGATCGCGGATCAGCGACGCGAAGCCCTGATCGAAGGCGGGCAACTGCCCCTTCATCGAGCCGGCGATGTTGTCGTGCATGTCCCAGCCGCCGTAGGTCATGGTGACAAACCGCACGCCCGACTCCACCAACCGGCGGGAGAGGAGCATCCGCATCCCGGCCTGATTGCGGCCGTACTCGTCCTTGATCGCGTCCGATTCCTTCGTCATGTCGAAGGCCTCGCGGGCCTTATCGGAGCTGATCATGCTGTAGGCACGGTCGTAGAAGGTGTCGAGCGCGTCGAGCGAGTCGCTCTTTTCCTTCTCGCGGAAGTGCTCGTTGACCACGTCGAGCATCCGCCGCCGCTTGTCGAATCGGGGGACGTCGACGCCGCTCGGCAGGCTCAAGTCCTTGACCTGAAAATTACCGTCGGCCGGGTCGCTCCCGAGGCTGAAGCCGGCGTACGAGGAGCTGAGATAGCCCGTCCCGGCAAATTCGTTGGGCTGATTGGGGATGCAGACGTACGGGGGGAGATTGTGGCGGGGACCAAACTCGTGGGCCACCACCGATCCCATGCTCGGGTACTGCAGCGCCGGGCTCGGCCGGTAGCCGGTGAACATGTTGTGGGTGCCGCGCTCGTGGGCCGCTTCGCCGTGGGTCATCGAGCGGCAGATGGCGAGTTTGTTGGCCACCTTGGCGGTGTGGGGGAGAAGCTCACCCATCCGAATACCCGACACATTCGTCTCGATGCTCCCCAGCGGCCCGCGGTATTCGACTGGGGCGAACGGCTTGGGATCGAACGTCTCCTGATGGGCCATGCCACCGGGCAGGAAGATGCAGATCACCGACTTCGCCGTACCCTCGTGGCTGGCGTAGTTCTTGATGTCGCCCCGCGCCTGCTGCATGCGGAAGAAATCGCCGAGAGAGAGGCCGAGGCCCCCGACAACGCCCACCGAGAGAAACCCACGCCGGGCGATTTCGTTACCAGTGCACTTCATGGACGCCGACTCCTCTTGACTGCGGTACCGCGAATCACACGGAATTGTGACACCCATGTTCGGGGATGTCGAGCGCCTACCCCCTCTTTGGTTGGACGAGCCCCCGCTGGTGGGCCCGTCACAAAACCCCGGCATGCCGCCGCAAAAGCTTTGCAGACAACGACTTAAGAGCCATCGGCACGAGCGCCGCGGGGCGATCGTGCCGATGGAGATTGAGTTTTACCGCGAGGAGATTTTGACCGCTTCCCCGGACTACCGCTCCGCAGGGAGGTCGCGGATCACGTTTCGCCAGTGGGTGACGGTGGCGTCGGAGCGGGTGGATGCCTCTCCCGCGGTGACCCGGAGGCAACGCAGTGCATCGAGCACCACCCCGGTGTGAAGGAGGATGTCGCGCATCCGGTCATCGTCGCCATCCGGCCCGATGGTCGCGTCGCCATCGACGAATCCATTCCGCTGCTGGAGGACGCCGACCCTGGCGATGTATTCGACCCACGGCTCGAGCAGATCGACAAACCCGGCCACGTCGGCGGCGGCCGCGGCCGCCAGCGGCTCCTCGAACCGGGAAAGCTCCGATCCCGTCGACTGCGTGGTCCGGACGAGCATCCGCGTCGCCTGCTTCGGCAGCAGGCTGAACACGGCGACATCCTCGCCGATACCGATCGTTGGCTCGATCTGGTCGTCGAGACCAGCCTGGGGCACCGCGAACGTCCAGAGGGCACCCCCGTCGATCTTCGACTTGGAAGGCTCGGGGATCCGATAGCCCTCCGGCACCGACTCCGGATTGAGCGTGCGGATCTCCTCGACAAGATCATCGGCGAGGGCGAACAGGTCGGAGAGCCCCTCACGGAAGAGCTTCGGGTCGTCGAGCTTCACGGCAAACGCCGGGGCGACGATCGGCAACGGCTCCGCGGAGGCCGGGATCGATTTCTGCAGCCGCTTCGCCTTCTCCTTGCCGTCGACCACAAAGGCCGCCTGCCCGTCGGCCACCGCCGGGAGGATCTTCGTCCGCAGCGTCGCCACAAGCCGTTCGGCAAGGGGCACAAGTTGCTGGCTGGCCTGCTCAAACCGCTCCCGGTCGTCCTCGTCGGCCTTGACGAGGAGATTCTTCCGGAAGAACGACCACGCCATGTTCCCCCAGTCGACGAAATCGTCGAACTGACCGGGGGGCGTCTTGGCCCGAGTGACGATCGAGAGGAGCGGCGATCCCCCGGTGTGGCCGAGCAGGTCGAGCCGCTTTGAACCATCGAGAACGCCATTGCGCGTCCAATCCCAGCCATACCCCTCATAACCTTGGTCGGTGAGGAACGAGTAGCCGAGGGCCGGGCCGGGAATCGGCAGACGCCGCTTGTAGCCGGCCGCCATCTTCCCGAGCATCTCCCGAGCCTCGAGGGCGGCACCTTCAGGAAGGTCAGCCGAGTCAGCCAGCGTGTCGGAGAGCGCGGCGAGCTGTTCGAGATCGGCCGCGGAGGGGGCGGCAGCCCGGGCGAGGGCCTCGCTGACATAGGAGATGCCAGTGATCCGTGCGTCACGGTGCTCGCGGAGCGGCTCGAAAGGCTTTGTCGACGCCAAGCCTTCTTCCCCGGCCCCCGCAACCACGAGCTTCCCGAGGTGATCAGCGGAATCGCCGATCGAGAGGATCACCCGATCGCCAATCAGCCCGATGGCGATGACGAGGTCGAGCTCCTGGAGCTTGCGGCGCACCTTGTCGAGATCGCCATCGTCAATCCCGTCTTGATCCTGAAGCACCTGCCCCCAGGGGACGAGACCACCGTCGATCGTCAGCGTCACCACCTCGCCGCCGGCAACCTCTTTACGATCAAGCGCGTCGGCAAAGGCGGGATTGGTCTGCGTGATGAGCTTGAGGAGAACCTCGATCCGCTTGATCTGCGACGTGGCCACCGCGGGCTTACCGGTCTTGAAGCCCCACACGAGGTCGGGGACGACGATCTTGTCGGCATTGTCGGCGATTGCCTGGAGGACCATCCGCGCCGTCAGCTGATCGCCCGTCCCGGCGGTGCGGAGCTCAAACTCCTCGATCTCGGCCACCTGACGCCGCACCGGCACGACCTTCAGGCCGCGGTCGACCGACGACCCGTCGTCGTCGTCGTCGTCATCGTCGTCATCCATTTCGAGCTGATCAAGCTCGAGGCGATTGACCTCGATGCCGCCCGGCACGCCACCGCGCGACATCTGGAGGACGTTGGCCGCGTTCTGGGCCTGCTGGATTTTCTGGAAGAGTTCCAGGAACGTGATGCAGGAGGGCTCGCCGTAGAGGAACGTGTCGGTCGCGACCATGTCGCGGAGGAGCTCCACCGCCTGCTGGTTCTCGGGGAGTTGGAGATACGTGTCGACCATCGACAGGGGGCTGCCAGGCTGAAGCTTCTGCTCTTCGAATTGCTCGAGCGCCTGGACCACCGCGGGCAACTTGCGAATCGACGCGAAAGCGTTGCTGCCGAGGACGAGATCGATCTGCTCCTGCAGTCGCAGCGTCGCCGAGACGAAGGCCGCGTCCTTGGGGATCATCGCCACGCCCCCTTCGAGCGCGTCGGCGCCGCGGGCGCCCCCCACCAGCGGCAGGCAGGCGAGGAGGGCGAGGCACAGCCGGCAGCCAACACGGCGCGCGGCCTGCGGAACGGCGGAGGCATGGCGGACGAGGGCCATCGTGGATCCTTTCGCTGGGAACGTGGCAGAGCCTGGATTCAGTCCGGCAGGCCGGACCCTTGTGGGTTAGGATATGGCAAACCGGACCGGCGGGGAAACCTGAATCCGCCGCGGAATCCCCCTTGGCAACAGAGCCGTGCGGATCGGCACCACCCAGATCGTCGACACTTTCGCTGAGGCGTTCCGGCTGCGATACACCCGGTTGATCGTCACCGCTCATGATGAGCATTGGCGCGACGCCGCCGTCAGGGCGGCTTGCGGCTACGGCACGAGCGTCCTGGGCTGCGACGCGGAAATCGGGGTGGAGGGGTGGCTCCCCCCCGACGAGACGCCGGATGGCCGGCCGGGGGCTGCGATCCTCGCCTTCTCGTTTTCTGCCGAAGGCGTCGCCAAGGCCATCGCCAACCGCACGGCCCAGTGCCTTCTCACCTGCCCTTCCTCCGCGGTCTTCGACGGCCTGCCGGCGGCGGTGGACCGGGCACCGCTCGGCAGCCATGTGCGGTACTTCGGCGACGGCTTTGAGAAGACGAAGGTCATCGACGGCCGGCGCTATTGGCGGGTGCCGGTGATGGATGGAGAGTTCCTCGTGGAGGAGACCTGCGGGATCGAGAAGGGAGTCGGCGGGGGGAACTTCATCCTCCAGGGGACGACGCTCGACGGCACCCTCGCCGCAGTGCGCCGCGCCGTTTCCGCGATCCAGCGATGCCCGGGGGTGATCGCCCCCTTCCCTGGGGGAGCAGTGCGGTCGGGGAGCAAAGTCGGCTCCCGCTACGAAGGGCTGCGGGGCTCGACGAACGAGGCCTTCTCGCCGGCGCTCGTCGGTCGGGTGGTGACGGAACTGCTGCCGGGGGTCGCCGCGGCGGTTGAGATCGTCATCGACGGCATCGACGAGACGACCGTCGGCAGGGCCATGGCGGCCGGAATCGAAGCTGCCGTCGGCCCGGAACTCCTCGCCGTCTCCGCCGGCAACTACGGTGGCAAGTTGGGGAAGTTCCACTTCCATCTCCACAGGGTTCTCACCCCGACTGCTTCGGGTTGACCTTCTCCAGGGTGCCCCGATTGTGGTACCTCCCCCACGCGCGCTGTCGTGCGCCCGTCGTGATCGGTGTCGCGACGGCGTCTCCGCAGAGGCTCCACCGATGACCGACCGACCTTCGCGACAGGATCTCGTCGTCTCGAAGCAGACCTCGAACCTACGGTTCGCCCTCACTGCGGCTGGTTGTGCCTGCGCCGGATTCGGCCTGGTGTGGGCCGGTCTGGCCGTGCGTGGCATGCTCGGCGGCGGAGCCGCGCCGACGACGCCCGATGATCGCTCCGTCGTCGTCACCCCCGCCGACTTTCTGCCATCGAGCGACCAGCTCACCCTCCCCTCGGACTCCGCACCGGCAACTCGATTCACCAAGCGACCCATCGAACAGACCTCCTTTGGCACGGCCGAGGACGATGCCCCCGCCCCAGCCGGGCGTTATGCCGATCGCGGCCGCTTCGGCCAGACCACCCCCGCCGCGGAGTCGGGGTTGATCGACACCTCCGTGCCGGCCACCGAGGCGACCACCCAACTCGGCGATGAGACCGCACCGCGACAGCCTTTCGGCGTCATCGATCAGACGGCCGCAGCCACGACCACCGAGGGGGAACCGGAGCCTCGGTTCGATGTCGATTCCGCCGCCCCGGCCACAGGGAACCAGATCGATCCGGGATCCGCGGGCCTTCCACTCGACGAGCCCGATCCCGTCGCCGCAGCCCCCTCGGCCGATGGCCTCCCCGATGCCGTGGCTGACGATGACTCGCACGTCCAAAACATGGAATCGCTCGACGACGGTCTCGGGGCCGTCCCGGAGGAGCCAGCGCACGAGCCTCGACTCCCCGAAGACTTTGGCGATGTCGCCGCCCCACCGGCTCAAGCCCAGGCCTTTGCGCCGGCTTCGCCCCCGCCCGGCTTGGTCAATCCGCTCAGGCCTCGCACCGCCCCCCCTGCGGCAATGGCGACCAACGCTCCCCCGGCCTCTTCCTTCGCCGCCCCGCCGTTCGACACGGCCCCCGCGCCACAGGCAGCGCCTCTGGCGCGATCGAACGCCTCGGATGGGCGCGCGACCGGGTTTGCCGATCCCCCTGCCCGCGAGCACGACGACGGCGCCCCGGTCCCGGCCCATGTCTTCCAGCCCTCACCGACGTCGGCCCGTGGCGGGAGCGCCCCGTCGACCACCATGCCGTTTGCTGCAGCGCCCCCGATTGGACCGCCGCCGGTCGCTGCCGGGAACGCACCTCCGATGGCTGGCGCTCTGCCCCGTGGCAGCGGCGGCCCGCAACCTCCCGCGATCCCTCCAACGCCCACCGGCCAGGGGCGCCCCGGAGCGATCCAGCTCGAAGGGGTGCAGACGGCGCAACTGGCCGTCGAGAAGCGCGGCCCCCGCGAGATCCAGGTCGGGAAGGCAGCACGCTTTGAGATCCTCGTCCGGAACGTCGGCAGCGCCATCGCCAACGACGTCGTCCTCCGCGATTCGGTGCCATTCGGTACGGCGCTGGTCGCCACGACCCCCCCTGCCGCGCCGACACCCGCACCGGGGCTCACCGACGCGCCCGGAACCTCGAGCGATCTCGTCTGGCAACTCGGCACGCTCCCTCCCGGAGGGCAGGCACGCGTGGCCCTCGACTTGATGCCGATGCAGGAAGGAGACGTTGGGAGTGTTGCCAGTGTCAGCTTCCGGGCCGATGCCTCGGTCCGCGCCCGGGCGACGCGACCGGCCCTCCAACTCACCGCCGAGCCGCCGGCACCGGTCCTCGTCGGCCTCGACTCACGACTCACGATCACGATCTCGAATCCCGGCAGCGGCGTGGCAACCGGGGTCGTCCTCGAAGGGGTCATTCCCGAGGGGATCACCCACCGCGCCGGCCATGAACTGGAGTTTGACGTCGGCTCGCTCCCACCGGGCGAATCTCGCTCGATCGACCTCGTCCTCGCCACAACCGGCCCTGGTGTCCACGGCCTTCGGCTCACCGCCCGGGCGGACGGCCAGATCGAGGTCAGCGAATCGGTCAAGATCGCCGTCACGGCTCCGACGCTCGAGTTGGCAGTGCAGATGCCGTCGCGCCGCTACCTCCAGCGCCCCGCGACCTGCGTTCTCTCGATGACCAACGCCGGTACGGCTCCGGCCGTCGGCGTCGAACTGGTCGCGCAGCTCCCTCCCGGCATGAAGTTCATCCGGGCCAACAACGCCGGCTACTACGAGGAGCGGACGCACCGCGTGCTCTGGAACCTCGAAGAGCTCCCCGCCGCCGAGACCGGGCAGGTCGAGGTGGTGATGATGCCGATCGCGCTCGGCCCGCAGAAGATCGTCGCCGCTGCCAGCACCACCGCCGGGCTCTCCGATCAGATTGGCCACACCGTCGAGGTCGAGGGACTGGCAGCCCTCGCCTTTGAGGTGGCCGACAGTGAAGACCCGATCGAAGTCGGCGGGGTGAGCGAGTACGCGATCCGGGTCTCCAATCAGGGGACGAAGCCAGCCAGTGGTGTCCGCGTCGTCGCCACGCTCCTCGGCGACATGGAGCCTGTCGAGGCCCGTGGTCCGTCCGCGCACCGGGTCGACAACCTCACGATCTCGTTCGAGCCGCTCGCCAAACTCGCTCCGTCCGAGGAGGCCACCTACCGGATCCGTGTCCGCGGCCGGCGCGAAGGAGACCAACGCGTCCAGGTGCAACTGACCAGCGACGAGCAACCGGCGCCGATCACGAAGGAGGAGATCACGCGGGTGTACGCCGATCGCTGACGGCAACCGGCCCGGGGTGCTTCCTGCTCACCGAGCGCCGTGCCCCCGCTCCTTCATTTCGCCCGCGGCATCGACGTCGTCATCTGGTCGCCGCGGCGCGTGAATCCCCAATGGAGAAGCGGCTATGCGTCCCCTCACGCGCGACCAAGTCCGCGCCGTCGATCTCCGGGCGATCGGGGAGTATTCCCTCCCCGGCATCGTCCTCATGGAGAACGCCGGTCGCAACGCCGCCCACCTGCTGATGGCACTTGCCTCGCTCGCTCGCGTCGATCCGCCGCTCCGGGTGGCGATTGCCTGCGGCCGGGGGAACAACGGCGGCGATGGCTTCGTGATCGCCCGTCATCTGGAGAACCTCGGGGCGGAAATAAAACTCCTCCTGGCCTGCGACCCGGCCGCGTACCGGGGCGACGCCGCAGTCAATCACGCCGTTGCCGTGCGGGCCGGGATCGCGATCGAGCCGCTCGAGTCGGCGCCCGCGGAAGCGTGGTCCGCGGCGCTTGTCGGATCCGATTGGATCGTCGACGCTCTCCTCGGCACCGGCTCGAGAGGCGCCCCACGTGGGGCGGTGGCGACGGCGATCAGGGCAATCAATCTCGCCCGCAATCCGCGCGGTCCGGACTCGCGGCCTGGCAAGATCTTCGCCGTCGACATCCCTTCAGGCCTCGACTGCGACACCGGGCTCGCCGCTGACGAATGCGTTCACGCCGATGTCACCGCCACGTTCGTCGCCCGGAAGATCGGCTTCGATGCCCCCGGCGCCGGAGCTTTCACCGGCGCCGTCTATGTCCTCGACATCGGCGTGCCGCGGAGGCTCCTCAACGAGACCGACGCCGACGGCTGACGCAGGAGGGAAGCGTTCGCCTACTTCAATTCTGCCGATTTCAATTCCTTGGAGAGGAATGTCCACCCGAGGGCGTCCATGAAGGCCCGCTGCTTGTTGTCGGCGGCGCCGCCGTGGCCACCCTCGATGTTCTCGTACGAAAGCACCGGCTTGCCATGCTCTTCGAGTCTGGCAGCCATCTTTCGCGCATGCCCCGGATGGACACGGTCGTCGCGCGTGCTCGTCGTGATCAGAATCGGTGGATAGTCCTTCGCCGGATCGATGTTGTGGTAGGGGGAGAAGCCACGGATGAACTCCCACTCCTCCGGCTTGTCGGGGTTGCCATACTCCCCCTGCCAGCTCGCACCAGCCAGGAGCGTGTGGTAGCGACGCATGTCGAGGAGCGGCACCTGACAGACGACACCTCCCCACAGATCGGGCCGGCGGACGAGCATGTTTCCCATCAGCAGCCCGCCATTGCTCCCTCCCTTGATCCCCAGATGCTCAGGCGACGTCACCTTGCGGCGGACGAGATCTTCGCCGACGGCGATGAAGTCCTCGTAGGCGCGGGGCCGGTTTTCTTTGAGCGCCGCCTGATGCCAGGCGGGGCCAAACTCCCCGCCACCGCGGATGTTGGCGATCACCGAAACGTTCCCTTTCTCGAGCCACGCCGCGCCGGTGATCGCCTCGTAGCCGGGAAGGAGCGGGATCTCGAAGCCGCCGTAGCCATAGAGGAGCGTGGGCGTCGATCCGTCGAGCTTCAGATCCTTCGGGCCGATCTGGAAATAGGGCACCTTCGTCCCATCGGCGCTCGTCGCCTCGTACTGCTCGACGATGAGCCCATTCGATTCGAAGAACGACGGAGCGCTCTTGAGCTTCTCGACGCCAGTCACCTTTGGCTCGCCTGATGCCGGCAGGCTGCCCAGCGCCAGCGTCGACGGCTGGAGCGGGCTCGCCGTGACGAGGAAAAAGTCGTCGCTGTCGAGGTCGTCCACCGCCGAAACGCCCGCCGTGCCGAGATCGGGCACGCCCGAGAGCGGCTCCCGGAGCCACTTCCCCTTCTGCCAGGAGAGGGCCTCGACCCGATTGCGGACGTTGTCGAGCGTCGTCACGAGGATGTGATGGCGCGTGGGAGCAAACGACACCAGCGACGTCCGCGGGGAGGGGGCGAAGAGAACATGGCAGTCGCGGTCGCCAGCCATGAAGCGTTCATAGTCGATCGCCAGGAGCGCCCCGGCCGGATAGGTCTTGGCGCCGGTGTCCCAGTCCTTGCGGAGCTCGAGGAGGAGCCACTCGCGGTGGACGCTCGCATTGGCATCCTCGGGCTTGGGCACCTGCACGAGCTGGCCGTCGCGCTGCTCGAACATGTCGTTGGTCCAGAACGTCTTCTGGCGGACGTAGAACTCCCGCTCGAAGCCCGGGGTCGGATCCTTGAAGCCAGACACGGCCATGTCGTCTTCGGCGCCTTCGTAGACGAGCTCCGCGTCGGCGAGCTTCGTTCCCCGCTTCCACACCCGAATGGTGCGCGGATACCCGGAGGTCGTCATCGAGCCAGCGCCGAAATCGGTGCCGACCAGGAGCGTGTCGGCATCGCGCCACGCCACTCGGCTCTTCGCTTCGGGAAGCTCGAAGCCCCCCGCCACGAAGGCCTTCGCCTCGAGATCGTATTCCCGGATCACCTCGGCATCGGCCCCGCCGCGCGACAGCTCCACGAGGCAACGCTTGTCGTCGGGCTGGAAGACGGCGACACCGTGCCAGACCCAATTCTCTTTCTCACGCTCAGCGAGGGCGTCGAGATCGATCACCGTCTCCCAGGTCGGCTGCGCCTTGCGGTAATCCTCGAGGCTCGTCCGCCGCCACACCCCCTTGGGGTTCTTGGCATCGCGCCAGAAGTTGTAGAAGTGCGGCCCGATCTTCCCCACCATCGGGATCCGATCCTTCGAGTCGAGGATCGAGAGGATCCTTTTTTCGAGCGATCGGAAGGCATCGTTGTCGGCGAGTGCCGCGGTCACCTTCGCGTTGCGCTCCTTCACCCACTCCAGCTGCTTCTCGCCGGTGACATCTTCGAGCCACTGGTAGGGATCGGCGGGCGTCGGGGCCGTCGTGTCGGCCGCGCGGGCTGCGTGGGGCATGGTGAGGGCGAGCGAGGTGGTGAGGACCGTGAGAAGACGGTGGTGGAACGCCTGCATCATCGAACTGCCTCCGGAGGGGTCGATGGTCAGGGGAGGGCGGCCGCTACGACCGCGTCTGCCCCGTGCCGGTGACGACGTACTTGTAGGTGGTGAGCTCGCGGGTGCCACAGGGGCCGCGGGCGTGGAGCTTGTCGGTCGAGATCCCGATTTCGGCACCGAGCCCGAGTTCGGCGCCGTCGTTGAAACGCGTGCTCGCATTGACGACGGCGACGGCCGTGTCGACGCGGGCGGCAAACCGCTCGGCTGCTGCTGCATCGGCCGTCACGATCGCATCGGTGTGGCGGGAGCCGTAACGGTTGATGTGATCGATGGCTGCATCGAGGGAGTCGACGACCGCCACCGAGATCTTCGGCCCGAGAAACTCGGCAGCGAAGTCGGCCTCGGTGGCAACACCCGCGGCGGGGAGAAGCCGGCGCGTCGCGGCGTCGCCGACAATCTCGATGCCGCGCTCGGCAAGCGCCTGGCCAATCTCCGGCAGGAACGCCTCCGCGACGTCCCGATGAATGAGGAGCGATTCGGCGGCATTGCAGACGCCCATCCGCTGGCACTTGGCGTTGACGGTGATCGCCCGGGCCATGGCGAGATCGGCCGCCCGATCGACGTAGACGTGGCAATTGCCGTTGAAGTGCTTGAGGACCGGCATCCGCGCCTCGGCACAGACGCGGCGGATGAGCTGCTCACCGCCGCGCGGGATCGCCAGATCGATGAGCGAATCGAGCTTGAGAAACTCCCCGACCGCTGCCCGATCGGCGGTGTCGACGAGTTGCACGCCATCGACCGGCAGGCCGGCGGCTGCGACGCCCCGACGGAAAGCCTCGACGATCGCCCGGCTCGAGTGGGCCGCTTCCTTGCCGCCGCGGAGAATGATGGCGTTGCCTGAGGCGAGGGCCACCGCCGCGGCGTCGGCTGTGACATTCGGCCGCGACTCGTAGATGAAAAAGATCACGCCGAGCGGCACGCGGATCTTGCGGACCGTGAGGCCACTGGGGCGGACCGACGATTCGATCACTTCCCCAACCGGATCGGGGAGCGCCGCGACCGCTTCGAGACCGGCGGCGATCCCCTCGACACGCTTCTCGTCGAGAAGGAGCCGTTCGGAGGCAGCGGCGGTGAGCCCCGCTCCAGCGGAGGCTTCGAGGTCGGCGCGGTTGGCGGCGAGGATCAGAAGGGTGTCGGCGCGGATCTCGACGGCAGCCCGCCGCAGCGCCTCGGCCTTCTGCTCCGTCGACACGCCGCCGAGATCGATCGCGGCCTGCCGCGCCCGCTCGGCCATCGCCAGACAGTGGGCGGCAAGATCGGCGGGGGCGTGCTGCGGGAAGTTGGTGGCGGTCGACATGGCGGAGATGCGGGGCTGGAGGGAAGTCCTACCTTCCGAGGATACCACGCGGATCCCCAGGGATTCGGCTCCGACCAGGGCTCCCGCGGCGTCAACGTTTCGCCGGGCCCGCGATCGTTGACAAAGAGCCGCCACTCACGCCCCGGCTGAAAAGCCTTCGAGGGCCGAGCGCACGAGGCCGACGGCATGAACGCGGACGATCTGAATGCCAGCGGCGGCGAGCCGGCAGGCGATCCCGGCAGTGCCAGCATCCCGATCGCTCTCGGTGGCCGGGCGGCCGAGCGCCTGCTCGAGAGCCTTGCCGATGAAGCCCTTCCGCGAATGGCCAACGAGGATCGGGCAGCCGAGGTCGAGAAACCTCCCAGCATGAGACACAAGCGCCAGGTTGTGGGCATGGGTCTTGCCGAAGCCGATGCCGGGATCGAGGCAGATCCGCGCTTGGTCGATGCCGGCAGCGAGGAGCGTGTCGCGCCGTGCTGCCAGCCACTGGAAGATCTCACTGACGACATCGCCGTAGCGTGGATCGATCTGCATCGTGGCGGGGGTGCCCTGCATGTGCATCGCACAGATGCCTGCCCGCGAGGCGACGGCGAGCGCCAGCATGGCCGGATCCCCTTCGAGCCCGGTGACGTCGTTGATGATCTCGGCGCCGCACTCGAGGGCGTGCTCGGCCACGGCGGCCTTTGAGGTGTCGATCGACACCGGCACCCCCGACTCGCGGACGAGTCGGCGCACCACCTCGGCCGTCCGCCGGATCTCTTCGTCAGCTTCGACCGGCGTCGAAAAAGGCCGGGTGCTCTCCCCGCCGACATCGAGGAGATCAGCCCCTTCGGCCACCAGGCGCAAGCCATGCGCTACTGCCGCATCGACCGCCGCATGGCGGCCGCCATCGGAGAAGCTGTCGGGGGTGACGTTGACGATCCCCATCACGAGCGGCCGACGGAGCGGCCCAGTCGGATGCGGTAGCGCGAGCCGCGTCGAACGGAGTTGCCAATGGGTGGGGCGAGAAGAGGATATCATGCCCTCACTTTACCGCCTGAACGCTCCTAGTTCCGAAATTCCATGCGTGAGGTTCCCTGTGTCAGATATCCAAGGTGGTCGCGGGCTCCGGGCTCTTGGAGCTCTGCTCGGCTGTTCGATCCTCGCTGCCACCCTGTGGGCGGACTATTCCAACGGCCGCGACCAGTTGATCCGGCAGACCGACGCGCGGGCCAACCTGGCGGTTCACGACGCGGCGACGCAGTTGGATGACTTCATCCGGCGCGTCAGCATGATTCCGATCACGACGGCTTCGCGTCAGCAGGTGCTGGGAAACACCCCGGACCCGATGATGGTGGAGTATTTGAGGAGCGTGATCGCGAAGGTCCCCGACGACGAGGTCTATGGGATCTACATCGCCTACGAGGACATGAAGTGGTCCGACAGGAACTCGATGCCCTGGATGGATCGCAGGAACGCTCCTGAAATGACGATCGTTCATTACGATTATCATGCTCCGGATCAGGATTGGTACAACGGCGCGAAGACGGATGGCAGGCTGCACATCACCGAGCCTTACTTCGATGCCGGTGGGTCGGACATCAACATGGTCAGCGTCACGCATCCTGTGATCGCGGGCGATGGGCATTTCGTGGGGGTGGCGGGCGCCGATCTGTCGCTGGAGCTGATTCAGAAGATCGTCGACCGGATCGAGACGAACTTCTGGTATGCGACCGGAGAAACCGAAGCCGACCACGGAATCCGGCATGCGTACCTGGTGAGTCGGAAAGGACTCGTCGTCACGCATCCCGACTCCGGCTTGGTCTTGAGCAGGGATTCGCCCGGGGCCCGTGTGGAATCGTTGCCCGACGGAAAAGCCACATTGGCGGCACCGAACGGCTCGGCCAAAGTGGCTATCGGGGCCCAACAGCGACGCATCTTCTGGGCCACATCCGAGCTGACCGGGTGGAAGCTGATCCTCAATGTTTCCGAGGAAGAGGTGATGCGTCCGATCCGGGCACTGGCCGCGAAGTCCCTGATCGTGGCGGCGGTAGGGCTCGGAGCGATGCTCGGGCTGCTCCTCTTGGTGGCCAATAGGACAACGGGGGTGGAGTCCCGTCCTGAGCGCGCCGCCCGCCGCTGACGCTCACCACGGCTCTTCCATGAGGCCCACGATCTGCTGGGCCATCTTCACGATCCCCTCCTGCTGCGTGCTCACGACCGAGCGGCCGTACTCAGGAACGAGCACGGCCGCCTGACCGACGTCGACGCTCGCCGCCGGGAGGGGAACGGCACCGGTGGCGAGCACCGCGCCGCCGCGGTCGGCCCAGGTGACGAGCACCTGGATGTTCATCTCCACCATCCGCGATTGGTCGGTGGGGCTCTCGACCTGCATGCGCTTCGTGTCGGCGACGATCCGCGCCGTCAGCACGCTGTCGGCCTCGGCGTTGCCCACCACCTTGAAGGGAGTGCGCTTCTCGATCTCCTTGCAGACCGCCTCCGTCAGCCGCTCCCCCAGATCGACGCCGGGGACATTGCGGAAGGAGTCGCTCTGGATCATCGGGACGTAGACGGTGCGGACGTTCGGCGCGTAGAGTGTGTTGTTGCCGAACCGGTAGCCCGCGCAGCCAGCCGTGCCGAAAGCGAGGCCCGCGACAGCCAACAGCCACCCCCGGCGAGAAACGGCGTGGCCGGTGGGCATGGCTCGGGATCCTGACACGTTGGCGATGGAAAGCCCGTGCGGAGCACCCACGAGCGTGCTTCGCAAAATGGAGCAATCAGCGGATCGGGCCTGAGGCGCCGGAGTTGTCCTCGCGGGCGATGACGGCCTCGGCCTCGGCCATGGCGTCGAGCTCCGCCTCTTTGAGCGAATCGGGATTGAGAAAGGCGGTGAGCGTCGGGAAGGGATTGTCGGAGACATCTTCCTTCCCGGCGATCATGCCGAGCCGCTCGCGGGCTTTTGTCGCCAGGAGTGTCTCGGGGCGGTCGCGGGCGATCAGCGCGTAGTAGATCCTGGCCGAGGTGTAGTGCTCCCCCTTGGCGTAGAACTCGGCCCTGTTCCAGTGGCGCAGCGCCTGCTGAGCATGAATCTCGGCCCGGACACCAAGGACGCGGTCCTGATCGGGACGGGCAAGCTGATCAGGAAACTGCACGAGCGTCTGGTCGGCGAGCACCTCTGCCTCGTCGAGCACGCCCCCCTCGTAACCGGGCCCCTGGTAAGCGCGGAGCTTTGCCTGGAGGCCGAGGAGGTGAGCCTGGAGGAGGAAGTCGCTGTCGGGGTACTCGCTGCGGAGGAGGGAGTAGAAGTAATCGGCGTCGATCCACTGCCGCTCGAGGAAGTGGGCGTTGGCCTGGGCCATGATGCTGTCGTCGGCCAACTGCCCGCGCGGATCGTTGATGCGGACGTGATCGTAGGCCTTGAGGGCCCGGCCGCGGGTGTCGAAGATCGGCCGGGAGCGATCGAAGGCATTCGGCACGATCGTCAGATAGTGGTGCTTGTCATCGAGGGCGATCCAGTACTGCGCGATGACGAACTGACGCTGGGCGATCCGGTCGAGGTAGCGCGTGTTGGCATACTTCTTCACCAGCTCGTCGTAGGCATCTTCTGCCTTCGGGTACTGGTCGGTGAAGAACCAGCATTCGGCGAGCTGCCACATCGCCTCCTCCTCGATCGCCGAGTCGGGCCAGCGATCGATTGCCACCTTGTATTTGGCGCTCGCCTCCCGGAACTTCCGTTGGTTGTAGAGTCCGTCGGCCTCCGCCAGCGCGCGCCGCGCTACCGGCTCGTTCGGCCCGCGCCCTACGAGCCGCTTCCAGCGGCGCTTGACGTTATCCCCCTTGAACCAGTCCCAGCCCGGATCGGGGGGAGGCGTGTATTCCGACGAGATGATCTCGCTCTCGGCGTCCTCGCCGAGCTCACCGGCGACCTTGCGCCCCGCCTCGTCGCCTCGCTTCGACCATGGCCAGTTCGGCGACTTGAGTGTCGTTGCGCAGCCACCGAGCATGACCGCCAGGGCGGCGGCCAAAAGCAGCCCGGGCGGCTGGCTTCCGGGGCGGTGGGGATGCGTGGAGCACGGCATGGGGTGGGCACCCGGGGTGTTTCGGCGCGGCCGGCGGAGATCAGGCGTCGCGTGGGGAGGTCGATCGGGGAGGGATAACTGGCACGAGCCGCGGGCTGAGCCGCGATTTTCTCCCCAGCACATGGGCGACATAGGTGTTCATCACGGCCCGCAGTTCTCCGAGGACCGGGAGATCGATCGGCCTCTCGACAGAGCCCGCGCGAAGGCCGCGGAGGACAGCGAGGGCCGCGGAAGACACCGAGACGACGACCCGGCGGCCGCGGCGGCAGGCCGCGCAGAGCACGCCACCATCGAGCATCCCGAAGGCGATCCGCCCCGTGTCGGGAACGGCCGCGCGGCACTCCGCGCAGCGTCCCAGCGCCGGAGCCTGGCCGGCCGCACGGAGGGCGGCGAGTTCGAAACGGACGACACGAGGCCAGACGAGCGCGTCGGGGCCTTGATGGTCCGAGAGGTGGAGGAGTGTCGTGCGGGCAACATCGAACAACTCCGGTTGCGGATCAGCGTCCGCGGTGAGGGCATCGAGCAGTTCGGCGACATACATCCCGCCGTGGACCGCCGTCAGGTTCGTGGCGACGCGGAACCTGCGTTCGAGGAAAGCCTCGGTGAGCAGGTCGAGCCCACCCGACGATCTGCGGAGGACGAGTACCTGACAGGTCGAAAGCAGGTCAAGGGCGCCGTCAAAAGCGCTCTTTGGCCGCCACGCCCCCTTCGCCAGGGCCCGCAGCTTGCCAAGCTCGCGGGTGTAGAGCGTCACCACGGCGCTGGTTTCCCCGAACGGCACGGCGCGGATCACGACGGCGTGGGCCTTGTCCGCAGCCATCGGGCTTCAATCCGGGGGGGGGAGGCGGGTGACGCGGACCCGGTCAACCCGGTTGCGCGTGGCGGCGAGCACCTCCCACCGTCCTCCGTGCGACTCGAAGCGTTCGCCGGCGACCGGGATCCGGCCGAGATGGTGGAAGACAAACCCGCCGACGCTTTCGTAGTCGGCTTCCATCGGCAGGTCGAGCCCGGTGGCACGGGCAAGATCCTCGAGGCGGACATTGGCCATCGCCTCGCAGACCCCCTCCGATATCTGGCGAAGGCCATCGGAGAAGGCCTCGTCGTGCTCGTCGGCGATCTCCCCGACGATCTCCTCGAGCGCGTCCTCGATCGTCACCACCCCCGACACGCCGCCGAACTCATCCGTGACCACGGCCATGTGCGTGTGCGTCCGCTGGAACTCGCGAAGGAGGTTTTGGACGCTCATTGACTCCGGGACGAAATACGGGGGGCGGAGGAGCGGCCGCATTTCCGGTGGCACCGCAGCACCTCCGCCGGCAGCTCCGGCGAGGTGCGTGAGGAGTTCACGGGAGTGAAGGATCCCGATGACGTCGTCGGGGGAACGGTCCCAGACCGGCATCCGCGTGTGGGCGCTCTCGGTGGCCACGGCGAGCACCTCCGACCAGGCGGCGTGCACCGGGAGCGTCACCATCGAGGTCCGCGGCGTCATGATCTGCGCGACACGGGCGTCGCGCAAATCCATCACTCCCTCGATCATGTCACGGGCCGCTCCCTCCAGCCGCCCATCGCGGAGCGCGTCATCGACCACCTGCCGAACCTCCTCCTCGACCGTCGGCTCGTCGCTCTCCCCGGCCCGCCTGCCGAACACGCCGCCGAGGAGATTCGCAAGCCAGGCAACGCCGACCACGAACGGCTTCACGGCCGCGACCAACGGCCGCCACACCGGCCAGATGGCGACGAGGATCCGCGGACCGACCGTCCGTGCCAGGAGCATCGGCGCCGCCACGAGCAGAAACCACACGATCCCCATCCAGAGGAGCATCACCGGCAGGCGGATCCGCCCTGGCACCAATTGGAGATCGAGCGAGTGCGCCGCGACGAGGGTCGCCGCCGTCGCAGCCACCACCACGATCGTGGCTGCAATGAAGGCCACCGGCTCGCTTCCGTCGACAATCTCGTCGGCCAGCTCCGGCACTCCCCGATCGCGACACAATTCATGGACGCGGTGACGCGGCGCACCTCGGGCCGCCCGCGCCTGGACCGCCGCCATGCTGGCGATCCCGAGGAGCAACAGCGCCATGCTGAGCGGTTCGGGGCTCATCGTCCCCCTCCGCCGCCACGTGGCTTCGATCCGCCAGCCGGTCGCGGCGGCGCCGGCAGGCCGAGCGCACCCATGAGCGTTCGCTCGCGGCGGCGCATCGCGCGCCGCGGCCCCGGCGAGAGATCGTCGTGGCCGGTGAGGTGGAGGATTCCGTGGATCACGTAGTAGGCCGTTTCCAGACGCGGGGTCGAGCCAACTTCCTTTGCCATTCTCACAGCGGTCTCGGTGCTGACGACAAGGTCCCCGCGGAGCACGCCGTCGCCCCCCGGCATCCCCGCCGGATCGGAGAGATCAAACGTGATCACGTCAGTGGGGGTTGGGTCTCCCATCCATTCGTCATGCAGCCGGGCGATCCGCCGGTCGTCGCACAGCAGCACTGAGACCTCGGCCGCGGTCACCTTCTCCGCGCGGAGGGCGTTCCGGATGAGCCGCTCGAGCCACCCGCTCCCGAGCTTCACGCGCCGCTGGCGATCGACAACCTCGATCACCACAGTGTCGGACACCGCGGCGACGGCCTCGCTGCCAGCGGACGGAGCCGATCGCTGCCGCTGTTTTCCTCGGGTCACGGGCACGGCATCCAGCGGTTCATCATGTCGCCTCCAGCCGGTCAGGCCGTCCTCTGCTGATCGGGATACTTGACGCGGCCGTGATAGACGGCCGTCAGGCTTTTCACGAGGCTCTGCTCGATGATCTCGAGTTCCTCAAGCGTCAGGCCGCACTCATCGAATTGGCCGTCGAGGAGCCGCTTCATCGCCAGATCGTGGACGAGCCCCTGGATCCGGGCCGGCGTCGGCTCGGTGAGGGCCCGGCTGGCGCTCTCGACGGCGTCGGAGAGCATGAGGACCGCCGACTCACGCGTGCTCGGCTTTGGTCCGGGGTAGCGGTAGGTGTGCTCATCGACGTCACCGCTGTCGGGATTGGCCTGCTGCCGTTCAGTCGCCCGTCGGTAGAAGTATTCGACGAGCGTCGTGCCGTGGTGTTCGGCGATCAGATCGACGATCGGTGTGGGGAGGTTGTATTGCCTGGCCAGCTCCGCCCCCTCCTTGACGTGGGCGACGATGATCAGCGTGCTCATCGCCGGGACGAGCGACTCGTGTCGGCTCCCTTGCTGCCCTTGGTTCTCAACGAAGTAGACCGGCTTGAGCATCTTGCCGATGTCGTGGAAATAGGCCCCGACACGGACGAGGAGGCCGCGGGCACCGATCGCCTCGGCCGCCGCCTCGCCGATGCTCGCGACGTTGATCGAATGGTTGTAAGTGCCAGGCGCACGGCGGACGAGCTCTTGGAGGAGCGGATGGGCAACGTCCCCCACTTCGAGCAGGCTCAAGTCGGTGAGGACGCCGAAACTCCGCTCGATGAAGGGGAGGAGGCCGGTCATGAGAAAGCCCGCCAGGAGCGTCCAGATTCCGGTCCTGCCGGCGTCGTAGAGGAGCTGGGTGCTCATCGACCGGCCGTCGAGGAGTTCGGCGCCGAGCTGGGTCGCAAGCGCCACCACCCCGGCCCACAGTCCGACATAGATGAGTTTGCTGCGGCTCCGCAGCCGCCCCATCCAGAAGATCATCGCCGCCGATGCGGCGGTGAGGGTGATGTAGTCGACGAGGCCACGGCCGAAGCCGACGACGACAACGAGCGCCACCTCGGCAGCGAGGAGGAGGGCGAGATCCTCGTCATAGGCGATCGCCACCGTCATCGCGAACACGAGCAAAGGCACGATCTCGGCCCGCCAGGCGTCGCCCGAAGCGAACAGGCAGATGATCGTCGTCACCACCGCCAGGCCGAGGAGCGTGGCGACATGGCCGAGGTCGTCGAGAACCTCGCGGTGATGCATGTGGACATAGAAGCCGGCCAGCGTGAACATCGCCACGAACAGCCCGAGCATTGACAGCGCCCGCCCGGCCCGTGGCCGGGCATCCTGCCGGCGGACATATTCGTCGTGTTCGTAGCGCAGCAGCGCCAGCTCCTCCTCGCGCACCAGTTCGCCGGGCGCGGAGAGAATGTCGCCGGCGGCATAACGGACGAACTGCTGCGGCGTCTTCTCGCGAGCCTCCGTCCGCGCCTGCTGGGTCGCTTCGAGATCGATCTCGAGCGAGCCGGCGAGCTTTGGCCCGACCCAGGCATCGATGCGGTCGGCAAACGCTCCCGCCCCGAGCTCCTCGCGGAGGCGGAGTTGGAGTCGGCTCTTCGCCTCGCCGAGGAGCACTTCGGCCACTTGAACGCGGGCGATCGTGGCGAGATTCCCCAACGGATGGACGTCGATCTCGGTCTGACTCCCCTCGTCGACGCCGTGCTGGATCGTCTCCAGAACGCCGGTCGCGATCAGGTCGGCGAAGGCCTGATCGATCCCCTTGTCGAACTCAAGCTGTTTCTCTTTCGTGTCGAGGTGGGAACGGAACTCGGCAAACTCGGCGATCTGGACGGCCAGGGCCGGATCGACCGCGTCATCCCCCCCCGCGCCAGTCGCGGCCGTGCCCTCGTCGGCGACGGCCGCCGTGGCCTCCTCCGCCGCAGACGGCTTGGCCGCAGCTTCGTCGGGCGCCTTCGCCGCACCCGATCGGCCGGCGTCGACCACCGCCCGCTCGGGAAGGCTAACGAGCGCCGCCACCCCCTCGGGCGCGAATTCGAGCCAGGCATCGCGGGAGACGAGGTCGAGCGCGTCGGCCGCGCTGATCTCGGCGGCACGATTCTTGAGACCATCGCGGAGGCGGAGGAGCGGAGCCGGATCCTGGGAGTAGACGACGCGCACCTGTGCCGCAGCCCGCTCCTGGGCAGTGCGGGTCCGCTCCTGATCTGGCTTCTCGAAGGGAACGCGGGCTGCTATCCCCCGGGAGGCAACGGAGCCGGTGTGCCAAGGCATTGGCTCTGTCCAGCCGTGGAGGGCGATCAGCAGCACCGTCGCTGCCGCCAGACAGAGCGCCAGGCGGAGGAGGACCTCCGATCGCGACACCCGCTCGAGAAGCGCCCCGAGGAAACCCTGCGGACCCTCCACGGATTGGCCGCGACGGACGGTACGGCGATAGGAGGAGGGTGCTACGGGCATGGTGCGACAGCGGCGACGGAGGGAGCGGGGGGAGTGGGTGGAGTGGGGGGAGTGATTGGATCAGCGGGGAGGGCGACCGTGATCGTCGTGGGCCTCGTCGTCATAGGCCTCGACGATCCGTTGCACGAGCGGATGGCGGACGATGTCGCTCCCCGCGAGGCGCACGCGACAGCAGCCGGGGACATGCTGGAGACGCCGCATGGCGTCGACGAGCCCGCTGGTGCGGTTCGGGGGGAGATCGACCTGCGTGGTGTCGCCGGAGATCACCATCTTCGAGCCGAGCCCGAGCCGTGTGAGGAACATCTTCATCTGCGCGACGGTCGTGTTTTGGGCCTCGTCGAGGATGATGAAAGCATTGTTGAGCGTCCGCCCGCGCATGTACGCCAGCGGCACCATCTCGACCACGTCCTGCTCCCCAAGCCGTTTGAGAAGCTCGAAGTCGATCAGTTCGCGGAGGGCGTCGAGGACGGGGCGGAGGTACGGGTTGATTTTTGCCTGGAGATCGCCAGGCAGGTAGCCGAGGCTCTCACCGGCTTCGACAGCAGGACGGACAAGGACGATTTTCCGAACCTGCTCGGCCCGCCACAGCGACACCGCCATCGCCACGGCGAGAAAGGTCTTTCCACTTCCTGCCGGACCGTTGCAGAGCACGACATCATGTTCGCGGATCGCCCGCACGTAAGCGGCCTGTCCCTCCGAGCGCGGCATGACGTGCCGGCCGGCACGGTGGACGTCGATCGGCTCATGGTGAACCGGAGCCTCTTCACCGGTCACCACAGCGATCGCCTGGGCAACATCGGTGCCATCGACGCTCCCGCGGTCACGGGCTACGCGGTCGAGTTGCTCGAAGACGGTCGTAGCCCGCTTCACGGCACGCTCTTCCCCCTCGATACGAATCGAGCCTTCGCGCGCCGAGACGTTCACGCCCAGCGCCGTCCGGATCCTGCGGAGGTGTTGGTCCCGCGGGCCGAAGATGGCCAGGATCCGTTTGGAATCGACCACCGCGATCGTCGTGCGGGACATCGGAGCCCGCGACGCATGAGGCGTCGACGGTCTCGAGAGGAGGGGATGGACCCGGGGAGATCGAAGTATACCCGCCAACCGACGCCATGCGGTGGCAGAGCATCGAGCCGCCGTCGCCGCCAGCCCGAGATCCGGGCATTCCAGCATGAAAACAGGCAGAAAAATCCCACAGCGGCCTACCGATCCAGTCCAGAGAGGCCAGAGAGACCAGAGGGGGATCGGCGGCCGCACCGGGCCACCCCCAGGCTGTCAGTCGGCGCGGCGAAGGCAGTAGAGACGCTCGGCGGTGCGGATCAGGAGCCGGTCGCCGACGAGGGCCGGCGTTGCCATGCACATGTCGTCTTCCGCCAGGGAGTTGGCATGAAGCGGTTGGAAGCTGTCCCCTTCCTGGAAGACGAACGTCACGCCATCCTCGTTGAGGCAGAACACCTTCCCGTCGGCTGCCCAGGGAGACGCTGTAAAGGCCCGCCCCTCGGGGATCCGCTGCGGAGAGTACAGTTCCCGGCCGTCGCTCCCGGCGTAGGCCGCGAGGAATCCCCGGTCGTGGAGGACATACACCCGGCCATCGACGGCGAGGGTCGACGGGTTGTAGGGGGCGGCTGATGGCTGGCTCCAGGCGATCGAAGCGTTTGACGTCTCGCCGGGCACGAGGGAGATATCGCCACTGGCGCCGGGACGGATCGCATAGAGCGGCTTGCTGCGGTCCATCACGTAGCCCGAGGAGACACAGAGCAGGCCGTCGTGTTCGTACGGCGTGGCGATCGTGATCGACGACATCCCCTGGAGCGACCAGAGGAGCTTTCCATCGGTGTCGTACGACCGCACCTTGCCCGTGCCGGCCGTGACGATCTCGGTGCGCTGCGGCGTCACCCACACCAGCGGCGTGGCCCAGTTGCTCTTTTCGTCGCGATCGGTCTTCCAGATCTCGGCGCCGGTGGCGGCATCGACAGCGACGATCTCGGAGGCTTCTTGGGTGTCGTGGACGAGATAGATCCGGCCGTCATGGAGCGCCGGCGAGGCCGAGGTGCCCCAGCCGTTGCGCATCGCGCGGGGTGGGATCTCGCGGCGCCATTGCTCGTTGCCGTCGTGATCGAGACAGAACAGGCCGACATTGCCGAACAGACACCACAGCCGGTCGCCATCGACGACCGGCGTCTCCGCGGCATAGCTCCCCTTCACATGGATCGGCTGCGACGGCTTGCCTTCGTGGAGCGTCTTCTCCCAGCGGATGCTCCCCGACTCGAGGTCGAGACAGAGGACCTTCCAACGGTGGATCGCTTCTGAGGGCTCCGTCCGATCGCCACCGAAGTACAGCCCCTTCTTCGCCTCCTCGATTTCCCCGGTCGATTCGCAGGTAGTAAGGAAGATCTTGTTGCCCCAGACCACCGGCGACGACCACCCACGCCCGGCGATGTCGGTCTTCCAGGCGACGTTCTCCGTCGCCGACCAGCGGTCGGGAAGACCACTGCCGAGGGCCACGCCCCGCGCGGCTGGGCCACGGAACGCCGGCCAATTTCCCTCCTCCGCATGCCCCTGCCAGGCGCAGCAGCCAAGGAGGAGAGCCACGGTGAGAAGCAGGCGATTCATGGAGGGACCCCCGAAGGAGGAGATTGGCGACAAGAACGCGACCGGCGTCGATCGCTCAGGAAGGATACGAGTTCACCCACAACAGCCATGCGGCGGGGGCGGCGAAGAGCAGCGAATCGACGAGATCGAGTCCGCCACCGAGGGCACCGAGGGTGGCCCCGGAATCCTTCACGCCTGCCTCACGCTTCAGCAGCGATTCGGCGAGGTCACCGAGCATGCCCGCCGTACCGACGAACACCCCATGAACGATCCAACCACCGTAAGGCTCGGCGCTCCCGCCATCAGCCGGCGTGAGCAGAACACGGAGCGGGACGAGCACGAGCCACGACGCGAACAGCGCTCCGCACAAAGCTCCGACCGCTCCTGCCCAGGTCTTGCCCGGGCTCAGACCGGGGGCCATCCGCCGACGGCCGATCGTCGATCCGACAAGGTAGGCAAGCACGTCGCCAAACTTCACCGCTGCGATCATCGCCACAAGTGGCAGCAGCCCGGGACGGTGCCAGCCGCCATCATAGGTTGGCGTGCCGGTGAGGCGGAGGCTGACGAGAAAGCCGAGCGGCAGGGCGACAGCCACGAGCCCCAAAGCCGTGCCGGCCAGTCGTTCGATCGCCCCGCCCCCCTGGCGGTAGCCCGCCATCTCCACGACGAACGCCCCGATCATCGTGGCCACGGCGGCCGCTGCCGCCCATCCGGCCGAGTCGAGCGGCGCGCCTCCGGCCGCGGCCGAGCGGAAGGCGGGATTGCCGAGGGCTGCGGCCAGCGGCACGGCGACGCAGCCGGCGACGAGCACCGGCAGCCGGGGGGCGAGCCCCCGATGGGCGAGGATCGCCACGATCTCGATCGCCGCTCCCCCAGCGAGGAGCAGGGCCACGGGAAGGAGCCACTGCGCCGCTCCGGCGCCCCACAGGCCGATTGAATCGGCCCACACCAGCGGCAGGAACGCGCCGAGCAGACCCAATCCCATGATCACGCGCGCCGTCCGCGCCTGGGCCGCTGGCCTGGGGGGGATGTTCTCTGGAATCGGCGTGGCGAAGCCTGGAAGCGTCACGGTTTCCCCAGCCCCCCGAAGCGACGCTCGCGGGTGGCGTACGAGGCGATGGCCGCGTCGAGTTGCCCCTCGTCGAAGTCGGGCCAGGCAGCGTCGGTCACCCACAGTTCCGCGTAGCTAATCTGCCAGAGGAGGAAATTGCTCACGCGCATCTCGCCGGCGGTGCGGATGAGGAGATCGGGGTCGGCCATCCCGGCAGTATCGAGCGCCGCGGCGAAGCGATCCTCGTCGATGCTCTCCGGATCAAGGCGGCCCTCCCGCACCTCGCGGGCGAGTCGCCTGGCGGCCTCGACGATCTCGGCGCGAGCCCCGTAATTGATGGCCAGACAGAGCTTCATGCCGCCGTTGCCGGCGGTGAGTTCGGCGGTCTGATCGAGGGCGGCGAGGGTTTCCGCCGGCAGTCCATCGCGGCGGCCGATCATCGACAGTCGCACGCCCTGCTCCATCAGGAGCCCCCGTTCCTCGATGAGATACTGCTCGAGGAGGCACATCAGAAAAGCGAGCTCCGCCTCGGGCCGCCGCCAGTTCTCGCTGGAGAGGCAGTAGAGGGTGAGTTGCTCGATGCCGAGGCGCACGCACTGCTCGGTTGTCCGCCGCACGCTCGCTACGCCCCGGCGGTGCCCCTCGATGCGGGGCAGGCCGCGCGTCATCGCCCAGCGTCCGTTGCCATCCATGATGATGGCGACATGCCGCGGGAGGGAGTCAGAGCGCGGAGCGGCAGGGACGAGCGGAGCGGTCTCGACCGGCGCCGCCACCGGTGTCAGGCGTTCGCCGCCGAGGGTTGCTGGTGTGGTGGCCATGGCTTCGGAGGGCTGCCGACGAGGTTGCGGTCTCGGAGGATCGTCTGGGCCCGGTCGGGACCGACAGACACGATCGAAACTCTCCGACCAAGGAGCTCACCGATGCGGTCGAGATAGGCCCGGGCTTGGCGGGGAAGGTCATCGTAGCCCCGCACGCCCGTCAGGTCGTCCCTCCACCCAGGGAGGGTCTCGTAGACCGGAACAGCCTTCTTGAGATCGTCGATGTGGCTGGGGAATTGATTCACACGGCGGCCGTCGATCTCGTAGGCCGAACAGATCTTCACTTCGTCGAGTTCGGACAGGACATCGAGGAGCATGACGGCAAGGACATCCACCCCGGAAAGCCTGGCGGTGTAGCGGGCGGCGACGGCATCAAACCACCCGCAGCGGCGCGGCCGATTCGTCACCGTGCCGTACTCGTGGCCACGCTCCCGGAGGTGCTCGCCGACGGCGTTGATCTGCTCGGTGGGGAGCGGGCCCCCGCCGACGCGCGTGGAATAGGCCTTCACCACCCCGATCACCCGGTCGATCCAACGCCCGGGCACGCCCGAACCGCTCGACACGCCGACGCCGGAAGAATTGCTGCTGGTGACGAAGGGGAACGTGCCGTGGTCGATGTCGAGCAGCGACCCTTGGGCGCCCTCGAACAGAAAGCGCTTTCCGGCCTCGATCTCGTCGAGGAGGAAGGCGGTCGTGTCGGCGACATGCGGCCGAAGGCGCTCGCCGTACGCGGCGTACTCGGCGTGGATCCGGTCGGCATCGAGAGGCTCGATCGTCACCCCACCGACTCTCCAGCCCTCAAAGAGGCCGTTTTTGACGTTCACGACATGGGCGAGTTTATCGCGGAAGTCGGGGCGGTAGAAGTCGCCAAGCCGAATCGCCAGCGAACGGCCGACCTTGTCCCGGTAGCAGGGGCCGATCCCCCGGCCGGTGGTGCCGATCGCCTCGCCGCCCGACAGGCTGCCGTCGAGGAAGCGGTCTTCGGTGACATGCCAGGGAAACACGACATGGGCCCGGTCGGAGAGGAGGAGCTTCCGTCCGATCATCACGCCCCGCGATTCGAGCCCGTCCATCTCCCGGATCACGCTGGCAGGGTCAAGGACGACGCCGCCGGTAACGACACAGCTGACGTTGTCCCGGAGAATCCCGCTGGGGATGAGCGATAGCTTCCAGGTTTGACCGCCGGAAACGACGGTGTGGCCGGCGTTGGCCCCCCCCTGGTAGCGGACGACGACGTCGTGATCCTCGGTGAGGAGATCGACGAGCTTCCCCTTTGCCTCGTCACCCCATTGCAGACCGATGACGCAGGTGCCGGGCACGGAAGGTGATCCTCGGGGGGGAGTGGAGCGAAGGGAGACGGCGATTCCGCCGGAGGCGGCCGCAGCGTGGCCCACCCGATGTAGAGTCTAGAACCGGGCCACCCCCGGTCAAGCCGCCGGTGGGCCGCGGGAGAGGGGCTGCAAACGGCCGGCTGGACAGGCGGCCAAAGCCTCCTTTCCGGATCAGCCGGGATTCCGGCAGACACCCTCGCCCCCTTTGGCTCCCGCGCCGGCTGGGGCATCCATCCACTCGCATCGAGCATCCCATTCCCATGACGAAGCCGAAGTCCACCGGCACGGTCTTTCACGTCGGCAGCGCCGACGCGCGGCAGACGCTGGCCGGATTCCTCCGCGCCAAGCTCGACGGGGCGAGTTGGTCGCGGGTGCAGAAGCTGGTCCGGTCGCGGCATGTGATGATCCACGGCAACATCTGCACCGACGTGGCGCGGCGACTTCAAGACGGGGAGGTCGTGAAGGTGCTCCCCGAAGCCGCCGTCGCTCCCCCGCGGGCCGACGACGTGAAGATCGTCCACGTCGATGACGCCGTCGTCGTCGTCGAGAAGCCGGCGGGCCTGACCACCACCCGCCACGCCGAGGAGCGCGACTGGCCTGCCCGCCGCCGGCAGGTCCAGCCGACGCTCGACGAGCTCCTCCCGTCGGTCGTGCAACGCTTCATCGAAGGTCGTTCGCGGCGCGCCCCCACTCCCCGCGGCGGCCCTCCCCGCGGTGGGCAGGAGCGGACCGGGCCGCGACGCCTTCCTCCGGTGCGGGCCGTTCACCGCATCGATCGGGAGACCAGCGGCCTCCTCGTGTTCGCCCGCACCGTTCCGGCCGAACGAATCCTCGCCGAGCAATTCCGCGCCCACACCACCCAGCGTCGCTACCTGGCGATCTGCGTCGGAAGGGTCGAGGCGGGCACGATCATCTCCAATCTCGTCCGCGACCGGGGCGACGGCCGGCGCGGCTCCGCCGACGGCGAGGAGGGAAAGCGGTCGGTGACGCACGTCGTCCCGGTGGAGCACTTCGGCGACGACTACACCCTTGTCGAATGCCGGCTGGAGACGGGCCGCACCCACCAGATCCGCATCCACATGGCCGAAAGCGGTCATCCGGTCTGTGGTGAGCGGGTCTACTCAGCGCCCCGTGGCAGCGAGCTCGTCGATCGCTCGCAGGCCGCGCGGGTGGCGCTCCACGCGGCCGATCTCGGCTTCATCCACCCGGTCACCGGGGAGGAGATGCGGTTCTCGAGCCCCCTTCCGACCGACATCGTCCTGCTCATCAAACGCCTCCGCGGGCTCGGTGCAGGGCGGCGTGGCGTGAGGCGTCCGCCGGCCAGGCTGCAGGAAGCCCCCCACCCCGACTCCCCGCACGGCGACAGCACGCCCCCTGAACACCGCTCGGCAGGGGCCCCACCGGAAATGGCTCCCCCTCTCCCCGCCGACGACGCGCCGGATGTCGGCGATGATGACCATCTCGACGACGATTGATCCTGTTCCACGCCATCGAAGCCCTGCGCCCACCGGCTATCATGCGGGGCCGCCTCAACTGGTGGCGTGCCCCCCGGTCAGCAGCGCCCCCCCCACTCCACATCCCCCACCGCCGGAGCCCGTTCGCCCCATGGACGCCGTTCGCTTCCGGCATGCCCACTTTACGGCCCGCTTCCCGGTCGGCCATCGCTACGCGCCGTCACACTTCTGGATGTCCTCGGTCGATGGCGGCGAGGTGTGGCGGGTGGGGATGACGTAGTTCGCCACGCGGATGCTCGGCGAGCTGGTGGAGATGCTCCTCGACGTCACCCCCGGCGCCCCGGTCGTCGGCGGCCAGCGGCTCGGCACCGTCGAGGGCTTCAAGGCGGTCAGCGATCTCTATTCGGTCATGGATGGGGAATTCGTCGAAACCAATCCGCTCCTTTCGACCGAATCGTGCCTGACCCACTCCGATCCCCATGGCAATGGCTGGCTGTACGCCGTCCGCGGCCGGCCGGCAGAGGGGGATCTCGACGTCCACGGCTATGTTGCCCTCCTCTCCGGGACGATCGATCGGCTCCATGAGTCCCGCTATAGTGGCGGTTCTCCCTCGGCCGACGACGAGTCTCCCGACAGCACCTGACCGCTCCCCCGCACCCCTCCAGCGAGAGCCTTTCCATGCCCCTCACGCCAGCCCGCTATGTGATGATCGGCGGCTTCCTCGGGGCGGGGAAAACGACGTCGATCCTCCGCGCCGCCGAGTGGTTCACGGCCCGCGGGCTCCGCGTCGGCTTGGTCACCAACGATCAGGCCGGTGGGCTCGTCGACACGGCCCTCGTTCGCGCTCACGCCCTCCCCGTCGAGGAGATCGCCGGCGGCTGCTTCTGCTGCCGGTTCAATTCGCTCGTCGAGGCCGCCGATCGACTCTCGCTCGACACCGCCCCTGAAATTCTCCTCGCCGAGCCGGTGGGGAGTTGCACCGATCTGGTCGCCACGGTGAGCCTGCCACTGGCGCGGATCTATGGCGATCGCTTCACCGTTGCGCCGGTGAGTGTCGTCGTCGATCCCCTCCGGGCGCTGCGGATCCTCGGCGTTCCCGGTGCCTCCGGCGGCAGCTTCTCGCCGAATGTCAGCTACATCTACCGCAAGCAAATCGAGGAAGCGGAGATCGTCGTCATCAACAAGTGCGATCTCGTCACCGCCGAGCAACGCGAAGCCCTCCGCGAGGCCTTGGCCGTCGCCTGCCCCGGCGTCCGGGTGTGCGAGATCTCGGCCCGCGAGGGGACCGGCCTCGACGACTGGTTCGAGACGCTCCTCGCCGATCGCTCCAACCCCCGGCCGATCGGGGAGATCGACTATGACCGCTACGCCGACGGCGAGGCCCTCCTCGGCTGGCTCAATGCCGAGATCCGCCTCGGTGAGCCCGGGGGGCGGGAGTGGGATGGCAACGCGATGCTCGCCCGGCTCCTCGAGGCGATTCGGGCCGCGGTGGCCGGCCTCGGCCACGAAATCGCCCATCTCAAGGCGACGCTTTCGGTCGAGGGTGACGACTACGAACTGGCCGCCGCAAACCTCGTCCGCTCGGCCGCCGTCGCCGAACTCTCGCACCGTCTCACCGATCCGCTCGACGTCGGCCGGCTCCTCATCAACCTCCGGGCCGAAGCCGATCCGGCGATCCTCGAAGTGGCCGTCCGCGAGGCGCTGGAAACAGTTCGGGGCGACCTGGCTGCCGCGGTGATCCACAGCGAGCATTTCCGCCCCGGCCGCCCCGTCCCCACGCACCGCATTCCCGCCTGATCATCCCGCTCGACTTCCCCCGATCTCCCGCAATCTTCAATCTCCCCCAACAACACCAACGACGGACGGCCCGCCATGCTTCCGCAACTCGCGACCCGCATCGTCACCACCGTGTCGCCGAAGTGCCTGTGGAAGGCCGGCTGGAACTTCGGCCTTAAAGGGATGCTCTCCGTGGAGCGATTCAAGGCCCGCAAGCGCCGCGGGATCGTCTTCCCGCCGTTCCTCCACCTCTCGATCATCAATTCCTGCAATCTCCGCTGCCAAGGATGCTGGGTCGACGTCCAGGCGCCGCGGACGATGATGACGACCGACGAGCTCGACCGGATCATTTCCGACGCGAAAGCGCACGGGAACTCGTTCTTCGGCCTTCTCGGTGGCGAGCCGTTCCTCCATCCGGGGCTCTTCGATCTCCTCGAGCGGCATGGCGACTGCTACTTCCAGATCTTCACCAACGGCCAGCTGATCACCCCCGACGTCGCCCGCCGGCTCGCCCAGATCGGCAATGCCACGCCGCTTTTGAGCATCGAGGGGGACGCGGCCACCAGCGACATCCGCCGAGGCAATCGGCAGGTGCTCGACCGCACGCTCCGTGGCCTCGAGGTCTGCCTCGAGGCCCGGCTCCTCACCGGCGTGGCGACGAGCCTCTGCCAGTCGAACATCGACCAGCTCCTCAACGATGCCTGGCTCGACCACCTCATCGGCCTCGGCGTCCACTACACCTGGTTCCACACTTACCGGCCGGTCGGCGCCGAGGCCTCACCGGAGCTGGCGCTTCGCCCCGACCAGCTCGTCCGCGTCCGCGAGTTTGTCACGTCGCGGCGGGCGACGAAGCCGATCGCGATCGTCGATGCCTACTACGACGACCAGGGAGACGCCCTCTGCCCGATGGCCGCTGGAATCACGCACCATGTCGGCCCGTCGGGCTACATCGAGCCCTGCCCGATCATCCAGCTTGCCGTCGACGACGCGCGAACAGGATCCTTCTACGACAAGGTGACGCAGTCGGCCTTCCTCCGCGACATGCGCGATGCGGCGGCAGCCCACAGCCGCGGCTGCGTGATGCTCGAGAACCCGAAGCTCGTCCTCGAAATCGCCGATCGCCACGGAGCCCGCGACACCACCCAGCGGGGCACGGCGCGCGAGGAACTCCTCGCGGCCACCCCGCGAAGCAGCCAGGATCTCCCCGGCCGCGAAGTGCCGGAAAAGCACTGGATGTACCGGCTCGCGAAGCGTCACTGGTTCAACGACTTCGGCACCTACGCCAAGCCGGAGAAGCGTCCGCCGGCGCGCTCTGGCGCGACGGTGGCAACGACCGAAGGGGAGCGGCGATGAGCGACGACGCCACGCAGACTGTGCCGGCCGTGCGGATGCTCTATTGCCGCTGCGCGTTTGCGCAGGTGGTGCCGGCCGACGTGAAGGGGGAAGTGCTCGAGGGGCTCGCCGGATCGGGGCGGGGCTTCGAGGCGGTCGCCGACCTCTGCGACATGGCGGCCCGCCGCGATCCCCATCTGGCCGATCTGTCGGCGCTGGCCAAAGAGGGGACGACGTTGCGCATCGCCGCCTGTTGGCCCCGCGCCGTCCGCGGGCTTTTTCACCTTGCCGACTCCCCCCTCGGCGAGGCGGGCGTCGAGATTCTCAACATGCGGACGCTTCCGGCGGAGCGTGTCCTCGCGGGCATGCTCTCCGGCGACCCAAGCGCCGTGGCGGAGAGTGCCGCGGGCCGCGATGATGCCGCGGCCGAACAGGCGGCGGCCAGCCGGATCGCCGCGCTCGGTCAGCTTCCGCCGACGACCCCCGAGGGAGAGAAACGATGACGACACTCGCCACCCGCCAGCCCCGTGTGGTGCTCTATGAAGGGAGCGGCGCCGAGCCGTTCGCTGGCCCGGAACGGGCGGAGCTCGTCGCGGCCCTCCTCGATCGGGGGTATTCGGTGACGCTTGCCCACGAAGGGGCTGCGGCCGCCGCCGATGACGCGACATTCGTCGTCGTCGGTCGGTTCGCCGGACAAGCGCCGCAGGTCACGGCGGCCGAGGCGACGGTCGAGGTCCATGACTGCAGTGGACGCTCCCCTGCCGAGGTCGTCGGGCTCGTTGACGGGGCCCGGGCCGATCGTCCGCTCAACACCCCAGGAGCGGGCGATTCCTGGAAGCCGTGGTTTCCGGTCATCGATCCGGTCCGCTGCACCAACTGCATGCAGTGCCTGAGCTTCTGCCTGTTCGATGTCTACGGCGTCGACGGCGACCATCGCCTTCGCGTCGAGAATCCGTCCAACTGCAAGGTCAACTGCCCGGCCTGCTCGCGCGTCTGCCCTGAAGTCGCGATCATGTTCCCGAAATACCACGCCGGGCCGATCGACGGGGCTCCGGTGAGCCAAACGGACGTCGGCCGGGAGAAGATGAAAATCGACATCTCGGCTCTCCTCGGCGGCGATCTTTATGCCCGCCTCCGGGAACGCTCGGCCGAGGCGAAGAACCGTTTCTCTCGGGAGCGAAGCGCCGACCAGGCCCTCGCCGAGCGCAGGCGCTGTCTCACGAAACTCGCCGACGCCGCGGCGATCCCCCGGGAGGTGCTTGACGCGCTTCCCTCCCCGGAGGAGATCCAACGGAAATCGGCCGAAGCGGCCAAGCGGGCCGCCGCAGCGCTCGCCGGGCAGGCCGCGGCTGAAGGCATGGGGCCGGCGGCGTCATCCCCCTCCACGTGATAGGATTCTGAGTGCCGGCCTCCCGAAGGAGCGCGGCAAATGCGGGGGAGCCGGGAACGCCCGGCGAGCCCGCCAAGAACGGATCGCCACGAGGACCAGGCATGTCGACAGCCGAACGAACGACGACGGATTCCGCCGCCGCTGCGCCCGGCGCCCCGGTGCGATCCTCGCTGCCGCTGGTGATTCTTCCGCCGCCAGTGCCGCCGGCGCTGATCCGCTCGCGCGCCCCGCATCCGAAGATCCCGCAGACGAAGCCGGAGCGGACGGCGCTTCTCGAAGCGATCCGCCGCGGACTCGCCGCCGAGCCGGCAGTGCCGCCGTTGCGGATGGAGGAATTGCATGCCCGGGCCCGCGCGGCGATGGCCGAAGTTGGTCTCGGCGAGATCCATCTCGACTACGCCGGGGTGCTCGTCAACAACGAATCGTGGCGCGATGCCCTGGCCGCCGTGCCGTACCATCGCCGCCTGCTGTTGATGCCGAAGTGCCTCCGCGTGGAGAGCCGCTGTCCGGCGCCGTTTGATGAGTTTGGCCTCCTTTGCAAGAGCTGCGGGCTCTGCTCGATCCAAGACTTCCAAGCCGAAGCCGAGCGGCTCGGCTACGCCGTCCTCGTCGCCGAGGGCTCGGCGCTCGTGATGGCGATGATCCAGACCGGCCAGATCGATGCCATTGTCGGCGTCAGCTGCCTGCCGGTCCTCGAGAAGACGCACCCGTTCGTCGAGGCAGCCGCGATCCCCGCCGTCGCCGTTCCCCTCCTCCAAGACGATTGCATCGACACGATGGTCGACGACGACTGGGTGTGGGATTACATCCATCTCGAGGCCGCCGACACCTCGCGGCGCCTCGATCTCGGCGGCCTCCAGGACACGGTGAAGACTTGGTTCGAGCCGGCAGTCCTCGACGATTTGCTCGGCCCCGCCGAGGGGCATGCGGAGCGCGTCGGACGCGAGTGGCTCGGCGTCGGCGGCAAGCGCTGGCGGCCGTTTCTCGCCGCCGCCGTCCACGCGGCGCTCGTGCCGTCGCCAACCCCGGCGCAGGAAGCCTCGCTCAAGAAGATCGCGGTCGCCGTCGAATGCTTCCACAAGGCATCACTTGTCCACGACGACATCGAGGATGGCGATCTCGAGCGCTACGGCGAGCCGACGCTTCCCGGTGCGTATGGCGTCCCGGTGGCACTCAACGTCGGCGACGTCCTCATCGGCGAAGGCTATCGCTTGATCGCCGATTCGGGTCTCGATCCGGCGACGATCACCGCGGCGGTCCGCGAAGCCTCCCAGTCGCAGCGGCTCCTGTGCCGCGGCCAGGGAGAGGAGCTCGCCTGGAGCCGGACACCCACGGCGCTTGCGAGCCGGCAAGTGCTCGAGATCTTCCGCCTCAAGACCGCCCCCGCGTTTGATGTCGCCCTCCAGCTCGGCAGCCTCTGTGCCGGCCGCGGTAGCGAGCTCGCCGAGGTCCTCCGGACGTTCAGCGAGGCGGTGGGAATTGCCTATCAGATCAAGGACGACCTCGACGATCTCCAGGACGACGCCGGTCTCCTCCCCGGCGCCCAACCGCGGCCGAGCGTCGTGTTGGCACTCGCCGCCGAGCGGGCCCGCGGCGCCGATCGCGACTTGCTCGGTCGCCTCGCCCGGGGCGAACATGTGGCGGGCGTGACGGCGGAGCGAGTCCGCGGTGCGATCGCCGAATGCAAGGCCGACGAGAAGGCGGCTCTGCTCCTCGAAGGCTACAAGG
>Ga0164295_10000397_pt1 | contig 37561 bp, 33 predicted proteins | sample GEODES006metaG_FD_111798 | JGI IMG/M metagenome (GOLD analysis project Ga0164295, IMG submission 111798) | Oligotrophic lake water microbial communities from Sparkling Lake, Wisconsin, USA - GEODES006 metaG | ecosystem: Environmental > Aquatic > Freshwater > Lake | place: USA: Sparkling Lake... | reverse complement strand
GGCACTGTTGGTTTGCCGATGGAAGAGTTGCACACAGCTATTCGTGACGTGCCCAAGCCAGTGATTGCGCGTGTACAGGGCTTTGCCATTGGCGGAGGCAATGTGTTGGCAACTATCTGCGATATGACCATCTGCTCTGACAAAGCCATTTTCGGTCAGGTCGGCCCCAAGATGGGTTCTGTCGACCCAGGCTATGGCACCGCCTTTCTGGCACGTGTGGTGGGTGAGAAAAAGGCACGCGAAATCTGGTACCTTAACAAGCGTTACTCTGGTCAAGAAGCAGTGGCCATGGGTCTGGCCAACATCTGCGTACCCCATGATCAACTGGACGCCACAGTTCAGGAATGGGGTGAGACCATCTGCGAGCGCAGTCCGACGGCCATCGCGATTGCCAAGCGCAGTTTCAACTCGGATACCGCACACCAGGCCGGCATCGCAGGTTTGGGCATGTACGCGCTCAAGTTGTACTACGACACAGAAGAGTCGCGCGAAGGCGTGACGGCTCTGAAGGAAAAGCGGAAACCAGATTTTCGAAAATACGCCAAGTGAGTATCACGGAAAATCTCAATGAACCCGAACTCCTGAAGGGCTAAAAAATTCTGAACATTGGCCGAAACACGGTAGAAAGGTCTAAGTTAGCCCACCAAGTCTTGCGCTAGCAGAACTCACCTCAACTGTGTGCCTGACTCGCCCTTTTCAGTCTTTATTGCAATTACACAGCACTGAATCAGTTGTTAAGATGAAATTCTGCGAAAGCGCGGCAGAGTCAGGCCATTTGCTTCTGGTTCACAGACAAGCTCAACCTCCATTTCAAAAGTGACAACAGTTGGATCTGCGCCTACAAAAGCACTGATCATTCTTGGACCTTCCTCCAGTTCAACCAACAGCACAGCGTAGGGAATGTCTTTTTTGAAAGCAAGACTTGGGGCGCGGTAAACAACACTAAAAGAGTGCACCGTCCCCCTGCCGCTGGCAGTGCGATGTTCCAGACGATCGCAACCACATGCACGGCAGATCGCCTGCTGATAGAGCTGCCGATGATCACACCCTAGGCAGTGCTGTAACAACAGCTTACCGTTCTGAATACCGGACCAATAGATATCAGAGTCTGCATCTGGCGTAGGTTGTGGTTTGGATGGCGTATCAGTTATGTGGTTCACAGCGTTGCCTCGGTTCCTAGGATGGTCGTTGCGTTGGTAGCGAAACCCGCCCCCAGGCTATGCACGAGTCCGAGTTCAGCACCTAGAATCTGTCTATCACCACACTGGCCGCGCAGTTGTTGGACGACCTCGTGAAAATGGAACAGCGACCCTGGCATACCTGAATGTGCAAAAGACAGTAAACCACCATGGGTGTTGCAGGGTATGGTTCCGCCGTAAGTTATGTGACCATCCTCAACAAAACTACCCCCCTCACCCTTGAGACAAAATCCAAGGTCCTCCAACATCATAATGACCGTACCTGTAAAGCAGTCATAAACACCAGCGACATCAATATCTTTGGGAGTACAACCTGCCATGGCGTAGGCTTTGGCACTGGACTGCACCGCGCCAGTAGTGGTCAGGGAAGGCATTAGAAAAATATGCTCGTGTGTGTAGCATTCGCCGCCGCCTAAAATATAGATCGGTTTACGGATACCAAGCTCTTTTGCCCGTTGCGCCGAGGTAACGATAAATGCGGCACCGCCATCAGAAATGAGTGAACAGTCCAATTTATGATAAGGAGTCGTCACGTAACCAGAGTTAAGCACGTCGGAAACTGTCAGCGGCAGAGTCATTTGCGCACCAGGTGTGCGCCTGGCATGCTCGCGATGTATGACAGCGACTTGGGCGAACTGCTCTTGTGTTGTACCAAATTCCAACATATGCCTGTGTGCGGTCATCGCGAAGGTATTGGCGACCGGTATACCGAATGGCATTTCATATTGTTGATCACGACTTTCAGTCATCGACCGAATAGCCAAGTCTGGCGTCAAACCGGTCAATAAACTGTCCCCACCGGCTACCAAAATCGTTTCAGCCAAACCACCCACAATCGCAGCAGCGGCAATATTGAACATCGTTGCTGCAGTAGCACCAGAAACCTGCAGCGTATTGGAAAATGTGGGTTGAATGCCCAGGTATTCGCTCAAAGCCACACTGAAGCGATGAAACGGCGAAGAAAAAGCGTGGCTGCAAAGAACCCCATCAACCTGATGTTTTTGAATACCAGCATCGGCCATTGCCCTACCCGCGGCAGATGCAGCAAGCGCAAGTGCACTCTTACCCGGGACACGCCCAACTGCTGAAATACCGGCCCCTATGACCGCCGACTTACCCCTAAGCGTATTTTTGACCATAAACATGCTCGTTCATTTAATGTGACGAAGGGACTGGCTCAACAATAAACGCAATTGACGTTGCTTAGAATTTAGTTGAACAGGAGAAAACCCCTCGGGGGAGTCCTTGAAAAGAAACGTTAAACGAACACGCATGTATCCACACTGCCTTTTTGTTCTGACTGCATACACATCTTTGAATAGAAGAATCAATACGTTAGAAATTGAACACTGGACTCAAAAACAACGTTCGGATAATATTCACAAATGAATTCTACCAAACAACCATTTGATTGGTTACCTACCCCCGAGACCATTGAGCAGTCAAGACTCAGTGCATTTTTGCGCCAAGTGGGTGAGGCTAACTTCGAAGGTCTAAGTGCAAGAGCGGATATCGACCCAGCTTGGTTGATGCAAGAGGTATTCGATTTCTGCGATATGCGATTTTACAAACCCTATACACAAATGCTTGACACCTCGCGAGGTATCGAGTTTGCCCGCTGGTGTGTGGGGGGCTCAACCAACATCGTTTTAAATTGCTTGGATCGTCACCGTGGCACCCCCGTATGGGATCAAGTTTTTTTGGTCTGGGAAGGTGAAGATCCAAAAAACCGCAAGACCTTGACTTACCGAGAGTTCGATAAAGAGGTTTGCCGCCTTGCAGGTGCATTGCTGACACTCGGCATAAATCGTGGCGATCGCGTAGGCCTGTATATGCCTAACCTACCGGAAACGTTTATCGCTTTTTTTGCCGTACTGAAGATCGGTGCAGTACTGATGCCTTTGTTTTCGGGTTTCGGCCCTCTACCAATTGTCTCCCGATTGAACGATGGTCAAGCCAAAGCAGTTCTGACAGTAGATGCCGCTTTGCGGCGCGGATCCCCCGCCGCAATGAAATCGGTACTTGATGAAGCGCTTAAAGAAGTGCCCAGCGTGAAGCATGTCGTCGTTTTGAAACACCTAGGTGATATCCACCCAAATTACCCAATGCAGTCAGATCGTGATCATGACTGGGGTCATATCGTTGCCTGCCAACCGAGCACACTGGAGACAGTCCAGATGGAGACTGACCAACCCGCATTGATTCTGTATACGTCAGGTACTACCGGCAAACCAAAAGGATGTATCTGGACACACATCAGTTTCTTGGGATCCATGGTAACGCGCGACATGCATATCTGTGGAGATTTTCAGCAAAAAGACAGGTTCTTCTTCATGAGCGACATGGGCTGGATGGTTGGTGCCATGTGCGCTTGTATACCCAGTTTTTTTGGGGGAAGTCTACTTGTGGCTGAAGGAACACCTGACTTCCCAGATACAGGCCGTTTCTGGCGCCTAATCCAAGAGCATAAGGTGACATATCTTGGAATCGCTCCAACCCTCATTAGAGGCCTCATGACTTACGGCGAGGAACAAGTTAATAGTTATGATCTGTCCTCATTGCGTATAACCTGCTCTGGTGGTGAGGCTTGGACCGAGTCCGCCTGGCGCTGGTTCTTTGAACACGTATGCAAAAAAAGAATACCCATAATAAACATCGTCGGTGGCACAGAGGTTGGGGGATGTAATTTCACAGGAACCCTTCACCACCCCATGCGGCCCGGATCCTTTGGTGCACGCGGGCTAGGGGCAGGTGTTGACATAGTTAATGAGAGTGGACAATCGGTTGAACGAGGAAATGTTGGTGAACTCGTTTTGCGCAATCCAAACATCGGCATGACCATGGGGTTATGGCAAGACGATAACAGATACCTGGACACATATTGGCGCACCATTCCTGGGGTATGGATTCACGGCGACTTTGCAGTCTGCGACAAAAATGGTCTCTACTACATCTTGGGACGCAGTGATGACACGATCAAAATTTCTGGCAAACGCACCGGGCCCTCAGAAATAGAAACACTGCTGACCGGGACCGGAAAAATACACGAGGCGGCCGTAATCGGAGTGCATGACGAAATAAAGGGGTCAGCTATTGCGTGTATTTGCGTGCCCGTACACGGTGTCCCATCTGACGAAGCACTGAAAGAAGAATTGTCTGAAGCAATAGTCCATCAAATGGGGGCTTCATATCGGCCAGTATCGATACTGCTGGTCAGAGAATTGCCAAAAACAAGGAATATGAAAATAATGCGAAGAGTTTTACGTTCAGTTTATGAAAATAATAATCCAGGTGATTTATCTTCATTAGTAAATCCAGAAACTGTTGAAGAAATATCCTTAATATTTAAAAATTAATTTAATTTTAATAATAATTTTAAAATATCAATCATTCATTTGATACAAAATAATCTGGCTTTCCTGCAGGCCAAAATTCACCCCAAAGAAGCATACCACCTTCAACATTCAATACTTCTCCAGTAATAAACTTGCCAGAGGATGCTGATAAATACACAACAGCTTCAGCAATATCCTGTACGTCACCAGCATGTTTCATAGGATTGCATGAATAAAACGTAGGTAGATTTTCAGGCTTATAATTTGTAAAGCCATGACTTTCTATAGATCCAGCTCCAATACAATTTACTCTCACATTGTAAGGAGCCCATTCTACTGCAATTGTTTTACTCAGAGCAATAACACCAGCACGGGCAGCTGTTGTATGTGCCATACCAGGCAATCCTCGCTCAACAGCAGCAGTTATATTAACTATATTACCATGCTGTGAGTTTTTTACCCAATTTTTCATGGCCGCCTGCATCATGTACCATGTTCCATTAAGATTAGTATCGATAACTGCGTTCCATCCTTTAATGGAAAAATCTAGAGCATGAGATGCAAATTGTCCGCCAGCATTATTAACCAGTATATCTAAACGACCATGTTTAGCCCAAATGGCATCCATCAAATTATTAACTTGATCTGGGTCACGAATGGTCATTGGATAAATCATGACATCCACGTCAAATAAAGACTTTATTTTGGAAGCACAATCAGAAAGTTTATCTTCTTTCCTACCACAAATAACTATCTTAGCTCCAAGTCGTGCGTACAAAAAAGCAATAGCTTTTCCAATACCACTGCCAGCACCTGAAATTAGAACAACTTGGTTTTTAAATAGATCATCTTTATAAACAGTTGGTAAAGCAGCAAGTGCTTTATCAGCAAGTCCAAATTCAGGTATATTTTCGTCATTAATCATAAAAAACTTTCAATAAATAAATAATAAAAAGTTACTTTTTAAATATACCAAAAAATAAAATTGCAGTTACTTGATCAACTAAATCTTTAAAAGATCCTCTTTCGGGATCATACCATTCAGTGGTCCAATTTAAAGATCCAAGAACAAATAAACGAAAAACATCTTTATTTAATGCTTCTCTAAATTCTCCATTTTCAAATGCTTCTTCAAACAAACTATCCCAATAATCTGCATAAGCACGGCGTACAATTTTATGTCGCTCCTTTGCTTTTAAAGGGATTTGACTGTAAATTTTAATATTTGCAGAGGTGTAATCACCATTACTTAACATTCCTGCAAGATGACCTTCTATGGCCGTTTTCACTTTATCTTGAAAAGTAGAATTTGAAGGCAATAAATTAATTCTTATTCTGACTTCATTCTCAACATTTTCGATCCCTCTATTCAGCACGTCAATTAATATACTTTCCTTAGAATCAAAGTGATAATAAATACTACCAGCTTTGATTTCAGATAATGAAGCAATCATTCGTAAAGTAGTAGCCGCATAACCATGATCCCGAAATAGACGAGCTGCTGAAAGTAAAATTCTTTCTTTAGAATCAATAGGAACAATAGTTATTTTATGAGACATTTATCTGAAAATTTAAATTAAATATATATTAGAAAAGAACATCTATATCCGGAAATTAACCAATCATACTATATCCACCTGAAACGGATAAAACCTGACCTGTTACATGACCAGCTACATGTGAAGAAGACAAAAATACAACAGCATTTGCAATATCTTCTGGTCGTCCAATTTTACGCAGTGGCAATGATTTTGCAATTTTTAAAATTTGTTCGGGTGTAAACATTTTATCAACATCGACCCACATACTATTTCCACCAACTTCATTTGTTTCAGAAGGTATCGTTACTCCTGGACAAACAACGTTACAGCGAATACCGTAACGACCATTCTCTTTTGCAATAGTTTTCATAAAACTATTAACTGCAGCTTTAACACCACCGTAAACTGCCTCACGGGATTCACCTTGTCTACTTGCGTCAGAACTAATAGAAACAATAGAACCAAACTTAGCTGGAATCATTCGATCCAATGCCGTTTTAGTGCAGTTTAAAACTCCCATATAATTAATTTGTATTATTTTATTCCAAAACTCGGGGGTGGTTTCAGTAAAAAACATCAGCTGATCCCAACCAACGTTGTTCACTAAACATTGGACAGTACCAAAATTATCCTCTGCAACATCAAACATGAGTTGCACTTGATCTAATTGCGTTACATCAGTTTTAACTACTTGAATAGAACCTGACCCCAACTCTTGAGCAATGAGTGCAGTCTTCTCAGCCTGAAGAGAGTCGACATCACCAATGGTTATATTAGCACCTTCTCGAGCGAATGCCATTACAATAGCCCGTCCAATATTAGAGCCACCACCAGTAACTATAATTGATTTATTCTTGAGGTCAAGTTCCATTTAAATTACTCCAAATATAATTAAGGATTTTGCTTTAAATATTCAGCAGATTCTTTTTTGACAACTTCCATAATTATATCATCGTAAGCAGAAAACCAGTCTGTTTGAGCCACCCATTTGGATCCATCCCACATGTCTATGCGTGTCTTTCCACCACCACCGTGATCTTTGGCGGTAACATTTAATGGTGCAAATAATCCATTACCGTCAAAATTACGAATACTTTCTAAACCACGACGCATTTTATCCGGAGTGATCGGCCAACCATACTGTTTAATTGCAAGACGTGCACCTTCGAAAACTGAAGCATAAATAGCGAGACCAGTATTGTAATAAACATCATTTAGAACTTTCTTGTCTCCATTGCCTTTTCCTTTTTCATATAATTCTTTTACAATTTGTTGCAATAATGGATTATCACCACCAGCAACATTCGTCCCCCGTTTAAGGCCTTTAGCAACATCAGGGCCAATGTTTGCAATATCAATCTCATTAGTCCAATTAACAGCAATGTACTTATCCATTGATATACCGTTACGCTTCATCTCCCTCGAAGCGACTACGTGCATGTTTGAAAAACCCCAATTAATTATCCAATCAGGATTTGCACGGCGTATTTGAGTCCAAGCGGCAGCTTGATCATTACCAGGGAGTGGATAAGGATATAATTGCAAATCAAATCCCTCTTTTGCAGCCAAAGATTTCAAAACAGAAATTGGCTCTTGACCAAAAGGATAATCAATATAAAGGAAAGCTATTTTTACTCCTTTTAAATTATTATTGCTTTTTGTTTTTATATAATGGATATCATTGGCAGCCTGGCCCCAATAGGTTGGTCCTATCGGAAATATCCATTTAAATACATCACCATCGATAGCATCTCCTCTGCCTACAAAGGACTGAATCATTACTTGATTTTCTTTCATTGCTCTAGGTAGAACTGCACGAGAGACAGGTGTGGAAAGAAAATCAAAACTTATAGCGCCCTCTCTTTTCATTTTTTCGTAACATTCTATGCCTCTTTGAGGTTCATTTCCATGGTCCTGTGCCATGATTTCAATTTGATGACCTTCTATGCCTCCTTTTAAATTTAAAAGTTGAGCATAATCTCGTGTTGCTTGAATTAATTGAGGTGTAATAAATGTATATGCTTTACTAATATCGTAACATAAAGCAAATTTTACTGGCTGAGCCAATGCAGATCCTAGCCCGGTAAATGTGAATAAAATTACTGTCAAAAAATCTCGAATTTTCTTAATCATTTTAATCCTCTGTTTGTTTGAAAAAATTAATGGAAATACATATAAAATTATATGCTTTTTAAATTCACGTTAGCCATCGTTTTCTACGGCTATAGTGCTTTATTTTATAAAAATCTCTCCCTGCAGAACCACCTAAATAAAATTCTTTTATATCTGGATTATTTTTCATAGCAATTGATGAGTCATGCATGACCATTTTACCATTTTCAATTAAATATCCCTCAGAAACAATATCGAGAGCAGCCAATGCATTTTGCTCAACCAATAAAACTGTTAGTTTTTCTTCTTTATTGATACGACTAATAATATTGAAAATTTCCACAACCAAAAATGGCGCTAAACCAAGACTCGGTTCGTCTAACATAAGAAGTTTAGGCTGTGTCATCAATGCACGACCTATGGCCAGCATTTGCTGCTCACCGCCAGAGAGATAGCCTGACTCAGCAGTGCGACGTTCATAAAGTCTTGGAAAATATGAATACACTCTTTCAATATTTACTTTCATCTGAGCTAGAGATCCTTTAACGACAGATGCAGCAATTAAATTTTCTTCTGGCGTCAGATGCTCGAACACTCGGCGCCCCTCAAGTACATGTGCTATTCCAAGTTTAACTCTCTCTTGGGCTGGCATTTGCTTGATTGACTGACCCATAAATAAAATATCTCCTCGCGTTACCTCTCCCCTTTCAGCTTTAAGCAATCCACTTATAGATTTCAGAGTTGTACTTTTACCAGCACCATTTCCACCTAATAAAGCCACCATAGATCCCTCAGGAACACTAAGTGAAACTCCTTTTATTGCAAGAGAAACAAAGTCATATATAACTTCAATATTGTTTAGTTCCAGCATAGGTTTTTTAATTGAAATTAATTTTTCATTAATATTCTTAGAGTTTAAATTAACATTTTCCATAACAATTTAACTCCTTATTTTTGCTGATATCCAAAAGGCCACACTAATAAATAATCTCGTAAATTGTTATAAAGTTTACCTAAACCCATGGGTTCTATCAGTAAAAATATTATTATCATACTTCCATAAACTGCATTAGGAATATGAGAAAGTGTTTCAATTCCAAGCGGTGCATTTAGAGTAACAGCTAACCAAGCGAAAAAATTATTCATTTGACCTGGCATTAATAATATAAATGCTGCTCCAAAAAAACTTCCAATAATGCTACCCAATCCTCCAACTATAACCATTGCTAAAAGTTCAATTGAAATATTAATAGAAAATTGTTCTGGTGTGGCAGCTCGGTAAAAAGTGAAGATGAGTATGGCACCACTTACGCCTCCTATGAATGAAGATGTTGCAAAAGCTATTAATTTATAGTAAAAACTATGCACGCCTATCACAGCGGCTGCAAAATCTTTTTCGCGTACGGAAATTAATGCTCTTCCCAACGATGATCGCTTCAGATTGAGCATAAATATAGTAACGATTAAACACCAAGCAAGCGCAATATAATAAAATGAGATTTCTCCATCTAACAACTGCCCAAACAAATATACAGGAGGCGCCTGAAGAGTAGCTTGAGTTCCACCACTGATTGCAGGTACATGTGATATTACCCAATCCATGCCAAATTGAAGTGCTAGAGTGCTAAGTGCTAAATAAAGTCCTTTGACACGCAAGGCAGCAAAAGCAAATCCTACTCCAATAAAGGAAGCCATACAGCCTCCAAGAAGCAGCGATAACTCCCAGGGTATACCGAATCTATTCGCATGAATTGAAGTGTATGCACCAATACCCATTACTGCTGCATAACCAAAATGAAACTGACCCGCCCAACCTATGACTAAATTCAACCCCAGGACAGCTGATGTCCAAACCAACCATGGCAGTAAATACGTACTGAGTGCCAGAGATGAAAAAACAAAAGGTGCTATTAGACTTAAAAGCAATAAAGCTGAAACCATCCAGCGATCAACAGGAATCGGAAAAAATGTCCTATCCTCAGCATATTTAGTGTGATAAACACCTGCTTGTCGAAAAAACATGTTATATCCTTTCGATATCGTGACGACCAAATAGACCATGTGGACGTATTAAAATAGTAATTATTAGTGTTGCAGCGACTACCAAGTCTCGACTTCCGCCACCTACAATTGCATCCAAATACCCAGAAGCTACACCCTCAAAAATACCAAGCAATATTCCCGCTAAAACAGCTCCTCCAATACTGTCAAGACCGCCAAGTACCGCTACAGTAACACCTTTTAGTAACAGTGATGAAAGGGACTGATCAACACCTTGAACCGAGCTCCACAAAACCCCAGCAATCGTTGCTACTACAGCAGATATGGCCCAAGATAAGGCCACACCCCTCTCTACTGAAATACCTACAGACCAAGACGCGGTGTAATCGTCTGATATCGCACGCAAGACAATACCTCTGCGCGTACGGAAAAAAAATACAAAAATTCCAAACAATATTAAAGCTACACCGGCTCCAATTACATATGCCCAGTTTAATAAAATAGGACCTAAAAATAAAGGATCATCACTAATACCAATTTTCATAGGTCTTGAAGTGCCTCCCCATATACTCATAGAGATAGATCGGAAGAAAATATCCAGCCCCAAAGTCATCATTAATATCATTATTATAGGTCTTCCTGCTAATCGGCGCAATGCCACACGCTCTATTCCTATCCCAAGTAGAAACATCGTAATTAATGCAAGAGGTATTGCATACCAAATACCAATATTAAATATATTTGCATAGCCAAGTACAACATATGAACCTAACATGACCATAGCACCTTGCGCCAGATTTGGAACAGAAGACGATTTATAAATTAAAACTATCCCCAAAGCAACAAGACTGTACATTAAACCGATCAACGCACCATTAATCGCAAGCTCACCCAACATTATTATATCCATGATTAAACCTCTTCCACTTTAAGTATTCGTTCAGTAACACCTATTTCACCAGATTCATATGTAATTTGTGCTTTCATTTCTACTGTCATATTTCCGTTGTATATAGCATCAATGATTGGTTTATACCGCTCTTCAACCACATTGCGTCGCAGCTTACGCGTTCTGGTGACTTCTCCATCATCAGCATCAAATTCTTTATGAAGGCTCACAAACCGTCTTAAATTCAGTGATAAAGGTAATGTTTTATTAATCCGTGAAATTGCACTTTTTATCAATTCAAGCACTTCCGGTTTTTGCGATAAATCTGCATATGACATATAAGAAACCCCATGGGTTTCAGCCCAATGACCAACTGACTCCTTATCAATGCATACTATTGCAGATAAAGTATCTTTATCTTTTCCTAAAACTGCTACATCTTTTATATAAGGACTGAACTTTAATCTGTTTTCAATATAGTTAGGAATGTATTTTTCTTTTTTACTTGTATAAACCACTTCCGAGACACGACCTAAAACAACAAGATGGCCATCATTTTCTAAATACCCAGCGTCTCCTGTATGCAGCCAACCATCTTGCAGCGCTTCTTTACTTGCTTCAACTTGTTGAAAATAGCCAGAAAAAACACTTCCTGAACGAATCAGAATTTCTCCTAAATCATTAATCTTAACTTCGACATTAGGAAGCGGTCGTCCTACAGTGTGCAACCTAACTTCATCCATATCTTGAATTGCATTGAATGCACAAGTTTCAGTTTGCCCATAAAGTTGTCTTAATTTGACACCTAGTGCTCTATAGAAAATAAAGCTATCTTCTCCTATGGCTTCACCTCCAGTAAACGCATTTCGCATCCGCGTTAATCCGAGTTGATCTTTAATCGGACCATATACTATCAATTCACCTAACTGCCTTAACAGCTTCACTACAACAGAAGATTTACCACCTTCCAATTGAATTCTCTCGGCATTTATAGCTATATTCATAAAAAAGTGATAGATCATCTTTTTCAAAGGCGTGGATCCTTCCATCCGTACCTGAATCATGGTTAGCATATTGTCCCAGCTGCGAGGAGCAGCCAAGTAAAATGTTGGTGCTATTTCCCGGAGATCACGCAATACTGTTTCTTGGCGTTCAGGAATATTTATGACAAATCGTAAGGCTACACCAGCACCTACGGTCATCGCGAAATCGCCTACCCAAGCCATCGGCAAATAAGCCAAAATTTCTTCACCAAATTCAAATGCTTTGCCAAGGTAAGCATTGCGCACACCAGAAAGTAATGTCCTGTGGCTAATGACAACACCCTTAGGCTTGCCTGTAGTTCCTGATGAGTGAATGAGAACAGCGGGACCATCCGGTTCAGATCTGCTCAAAAGAGAATCTCTAAGTCCTTTTTCTTCGTGCAACCTTTTCGCACCTATAGCTATTATTTTTTCCCAAGAAATCAAACCGGTATGAGGGTAACTGGCCATTCCCCTGGGATCAGCATAAATAATATGATCAATATGTGCTGCATCGTTTTCTTCAATTTTCTCATCTGCGATTTCAAATGCAATCGCTTTGTCAACCTGCTCTTGATCGTCAGCAAGCACAAATTTCACTTTGACTTCTCGCGAAAAATAGCGTATTTCTTCTGGTGTTGCGTCTGGAAAAACAGGCATTGCATAGCCACCCAGAACGCCTACCCCCAACATACTTGTATATAGTTTGATCCGGTTATCACCCAGAACCATCAAAGTTTGGCTCTTTTCAAATCCTAAGCTTTCGATACCTGCGGCAAAATTTAAAGTTTGCTCTAACATCTGAGACCAAGTGACCTCCTGCCAAATACCGAAATCTTTTTCGCGCATTGCAACCATATTTGAATATAAGTGCGCATTATTTTCTAATAATTTAACCAGTGTAGTATCAGTATCAAAATCCCATGAATTATTGGAATTTTTAAGTTCAGCAAGATTATTTTGTACCATGTGAATCTCCCAAGTAAGCCTTTACGACTCGAGGGTCAGCGACCACCTCAGAGGGTATTCCAGTACCGATGATGCCACCGTAATTCAACACCATCATGCGGTCGCAAATGCCTACTATCACATCCATGTGATGTTCAATCATCAAAACTGTGATGCCGCGTTCATCACGTGCATCTAAGATGAAACGCGCCATATACTCCTTTTCTTCTTGGTTCATGCCAGCCATAGGTTCATCGAGGACCAAAAAAGTTGGTTCTGCAACCAAGGCACGCGCCAGCTCAACACGTTTCTTTAGTCCTATTGGAATGCTATCAACCAACTGATTTCTTACACTTTGTAGTTGAAGAAAATCTATAATCTCCTCAACTTTTTGTCTTTGAATCAACTCATCTTGCTGGCTCATCCACCAATAAAAAAGAGTGCCGATCACACTCGGTTTCATATGAATATGACATCCCAACAAAATATTGTCGAGAACACTCATTCCATTAAATAGTGCTAAATTCTGGAAAGTTCTAGATACGCCCAAAGTAGCAACTTTGTGCGGGGGCAATCCAACAATGTCCCTGCCGTTCAACAAAATCTGCCCCTTTTGGGGTGGATAAAAACCACTGATAGCGTTTGTCATGGTCGTCTTACCGCTGCCATTGGGGCCCACTAAGCCAAAAATTTCACCTTTGTTAATTTTAAGACTGATGTCTGTGAGCGCGACAAGTCCACCAAACCTTCGCTCAATAGATCTACACTCCAAAACTGGCACACCCAATACATCGTTGTTTTTTGCATTGATGCTCATTTCACTTATTTCCCAACTTTGGTAACAGTGTTAAGTGAATAGGATGTTGACCAATTCCAGTCTCATCCTGTAGTTTGCTCATCAGAGCTGAAATAGGAACTGTTTCAATCATAGGAAGGTCCAGCAACGCATGTTAAATTCATGAATTGATAGTAGGCTTGTTTTCTTCGAATCGAAATAGGGTTAACCATAAATTTTTAGATTGTTAAAAAGAAAACACATTTTCAACACATGCTAACTACTTGAAATAGCAGAGGGGAAAGGTACTACCGCTGCACCAGAATCAATGACGTTAAGTTCTGACAACTTGTCCGTATTTTTGCCCTTGACTTGTCTTACATCGTTGCTGCAGGATCCAGTGGTTTGTCGGTCAGAAGCATGAACACCATCAGTCGCTACATCCTTTATCAAATGCCTGAGTTTTACGCCTGGCAATCGCATTTTCAAATCCAACTTGACTCTGATGAATCCTAATTTGGCTCCATGCGAGTACGTGGCAAATTTGTTCGCGACGTTCAAGGTAAAACATGCGTGATCAACTTGCTCAAGCAGAGCCATAGCGTTTAAACAGAAGCCATTCCCCAAACTTCCAATACCACTTTGAAAACCCTGACACGACACAAAGTTGAAGTCGAGAGCATCATGCGCCCGAAGGGATGAAGTAGTTTCGACAGGCATTGGTTGGCTCAATTCCATCGGGTCGCAGTGCATCCTTTTGAACTGCATCTCGAAAATAAAGCGTTTGCTTACCATGTTTCTTTTTCTTGCCTTCTTACGCTGCTAGTAAGAACGAGGTAAGCCCATCACGTGATTGGCTATGTAATTGAGCAACATCTCTCGATTTACAGGTGCTGTTCGCATCAGACGAACCACACCGTACAGGTCATAGAGCCCAAACTCTTTTGTGAATCCACTTCCACCCATGACCTGTATAGAACTATCGACAGCCTTTATACCGGCCTCAGCAGAGGCATACTTTGCGATGTTGGAAAACTCACCAGCAGGCAAATTTTGATCAAAAGCCCAAGCTGCCTTTAACGTCATTAAAGTTGCCAACTCAATCTCACTACGAGCAATTGCCAGTGGATGCTGCACACCCTGATAGGCGCCAATGGGTGTGTCTCTAAATACTTTACGCTCATTTGCATAATCTACGGCACGTTTCAATGCAAATTGTCCAACACCTGTACAAAGACTTGCAACGATGATTCTCTCTGGATTGAGAGTATCAAAAAGAATATTAAATCCCTTATCAACTTCACCAACGACATCATCTAACGACAAAGGAACATTATCAAAGAATAATTGCCATTGTGACTCAGGCATTGGAAAAGAGATTGAAATACGTGTCTTAGAAATACCAGGGTGCTTCATGTCAACCATAAATAAAGTAAATCCATCTATTTTTGAAGCACTTTCACTCTTATTTGTCGTTCTAGCAAAAACCAAGGCGTAATCGGCTGTATTTGCATCGGTAATGTAAATTTTCTGGCCATTCAATAAGAATTTATCACCGTCTTTTTTTGCAAACGATGTTATTTCCATCGTGTTGGTTCCGGCATTCGGTTCAGTGATTGCAAAGCAAAATTTCTGCTTGCCTGAACATCCTTGTGGCAGAAAACGCTGCTTCATCGACTCACTTGCATGCTTGGCTAAGAGTCCCATTGTCATAGTCGGGCCAACCACTAAGTTAAGCAAGGGAATACCATTTCTGGCGAGGCCTTCCATAAACAAAGCCATTTCGGTCATTCCCAGGCCTGATCCTCCATAAGCCTCGGGCACCATCAATCCCAAATAACCGTCTTCAGCAATTTGTACGTAAAGTTCATGTGGTGTCTCAGCCCGCTCTGCGTAGGTTTTCCAGTACCGATGATCAAATTTTTTACTAATTCGATCCCCATATTCGAGGATCATTTGTTGCTCTTGCGACAATTCAAAATTCATGAAAAAAATCCTTTTCTGACGGAACAGACAATTTTTAAAAAATCTTCACCAGAGGAAGTCTTTTTATAAATTGAAAATATTATTTAATTAACATTCATCAAATTACTTAAGAGTTGATGGAAATACGGGAGGACGCTTTGCACGTGCAGCGGCGACACCCTCAGCCGCGTCCTTACCCATAAAGCACATCATCTCCATGGCCAAGGAGCTTTCAAAGATCGGGCGTGCTTGGTCAAGCCAACCATTGAGTGATCTTTTGGTATAACGAATGGCCTGCTGACTGCCTTTGCCTAATTTTTGAGCTACGCTGAGTGCTTTGTCCATTAATTCGGCTCGTGGCACGCACAGACTAACCAGCCCAATTCGTTCCGCTTCTTTACCCGTTACAAATTCTGCAGTCATAAGGTAGTATTTTGCTTTGGCCATTCCACACAACAGAGGCCACAAAATTGCAGCATGATCACCAGCAGCTACACCAATTTTCACGTGGCCATCTGTAATTTTCGCTTCTTCCGCCATGATGCTTATATCGGCAATAAAAGCGACGGCAAGTCCTGCGCCAACAGCAATGCCGTTGATGGCAGAAATAATCGGCTTGTCGCAGCTCATCATGTTGTAAACAATATCTGCCGCCTCCTTAAGCGTATTATTCAATGCATCAGGATTGCCCACCATACTTTCTACCCACTCAAGATCCCCTCCAGCTGAGAAAGCTTGGTCACCAGCCCCGGTGATCACAATGACTCTGACATTCGGATCTTCGTTAACAACACTCCAAATCTTAGTGAGCTCCCAGTGCAAACGTGCATTAGTCGCATTCATCACTTCTGGACGATTGATGGTAATAAGCAAAACACCGTTCTCTTTGTGATCGAACAATAAAAATTGGAAATCACTGTAGTTCATAAAAACACCTTTCAAGTCATTTGTAATTTTCAAACCGTCAGCCTGAATTTAACGATTTGGTCAGTTTTAATTTAAATAGAGAAATTAATAAATTTTAAATATTTAATTGGAATCAAAAACTTAAAGCAAGTCGCGTTCCTTGATCTATAGCTCGCAATGCATCAAGTTCTTGTGCTTGCTCAGCACCTCCAATGACGTTAGAAAATACTCCTAAGCGTTTTAAGTCAAGATGTAAATCAAAAACACTGTCTTGACCCGCACAAATAACGATCGTGTCAGCTTTCAGCAATTGTGGTGCTCCATTAATTATTAAATGCAGGCCTTGTCCATCAATTCGCTCATACGTACATCCCGACAGCATCTGCACATTTCGACGTGATAATTCTGACTTGATAGCCCAACCCGTAGTCATACCTAATCTGCGTCCCATCTTTTCGGGCTTTCTTTGCACAATAGTTACTTCACGAGAAATAATTTGAGGCAAAGATTTTTTAATTCCACCAATCGAATTTTCAGATGGATCGACACCCCACTCTTCTTGAAAATGTGCAATTGATTTGGCATCGTAGCTTTCACTGAGTTCAACTTTTTCACCCACTAAAAACTGAGCGACATCAAAACCCACGCCACCAGCACCCATCACGATGACCTTTTGTCCAGCAGTCACAAGTCCGGACAATAGATCTACATAGTTAACAACTTTTAATTTATCGCTACCTGGAATTTCAATTTGTCTAGGTAATACACCCGTGGCAATGACGTAATGATCCAATTGTTGTTTGAATAAATAATTTGCATCTACCTTACAATTCAATTTAACCTGAACACCTAAAACATCAAGTTTTACTCGATAGTATTTAATCAGCGCATCAAACTCTTGCTTTCCAGGTACTTTACGAGCTAAATTAAGCTGGCCTCCAATATCTGAGCTCGCTTCAAATAGCATGACTTTATGACCTCGTTCAGCAGCTGTAATGGCACAAGCCAAACCTGCAGCACCAGCGCCGATGACTCCTACTTTTTTAGTTGCAGATTTTCGATCAAGCAAAACTGCGTATTCAAGCTCATTCCCGGCTTTGGGGTTCACAAGGCAACTCGCCGTACGCTCAGAGAAAATATAATCGAGACATGCTTGATTACATGCAATGCATGTATTAATTTCATCTGCACGTCCCGTAGCCGCTTTATTGACAAAATCTGGATCAGCTAAGAATGGACGCGCCATAGATACCATATCAGCATCTTCACTGGACAGTAATTCTTCAGCTATAGCGGGATTGTTAATTCGGTTAGAAGCGATGATGGGAATGCCAACTACTTTTCGGATGCGCGCTACGGCAAAGCGCCATGCGGCTCTGGGAACAACATATCCAATCGTTGGAATTCGTGATTCGTGCCACCCAATGCCTGTGTTGAGAATGTCCGCGCCTGCTTGCTCAACTGCTTGGGCAAGCGTCAAAATTTCGTTTAAAGGCGCCCCTCCTTCAACCAAATCGATGGCTGATATACGGTACATGATGAGAAAAGATCGACCTAGCCTTTCACGTGTCCGTCGAACAATCTCTAATGGAAGACGTAAGCGATTTTCAAGTGTTCCGCCAAATTCATCGTCACGATTGTTTGTTCGAATCACAGTAAATTGGTTGAGTAAATACCCTTCGGATCCCATAATCTCCACGCCGTCAAAGCCAGCACGTTGTGCCAACTCTGCGCAGTGAACAAATTCCTCGATTGTTGCCCAAACCTCTTCTGTGCTTAAGGCTCGCGGAACTTTGGGGTTGATGGGAGATGGTATGGCAGAGGCACCAACTGGTTGCTTTACTTTTGCATTTCTACCAGTATGTAATACCTGAAGAATAATCTTACCTCCCGCGTCATGAACTGCTTGAGGTATAGGTTTCAAAGTATCCGCATCCTCTTGAGTTAAAAGCGCGGGTCCTTTCTCGTCGAGTAATCCCTCCAAGTTGGGCGCATAACCTCCAGTGACAATTAACCCGGCGCCGCCACTTGCGCGAGAACCATAAAAGAGGGCAAGTCGCTCAATAGAACGCTCCATCATTTCCAGCCTCGTGTGCATAGATCCCATCATGACCCGGTTGCGCAATTGGTGCGAACCAACATGAATTGGTGACAGAAGGAACGGAAATGTGGTGTTCTTTACTGATGCAACAGGATTACCCGACACAAGGCCGAAATTTTTCTCTGGTTCGTCTGAACTCATGGGCATTGTCTCCTGATCTTTTTAAATGAACCCAGAACAGCATTTGAAACGGTTAATTTCAGATAGGTCCAACTGGCGCAACAGAAATAAACAAGAGGTCGCATCAACCATTTCTTACTGCCCCGCATACACTGAGATCTTGATGCAACCCGCATGAATGCTTGATCTCAGGCATTTCAGTACTTAAAAAACTGTTCATTTAGTAGGGCCTCGAAGTGTTGACTACCTAACGTATGTTCGATATCATAAGCCCAATATATTTTTTTGCAAGTTCTAAAAGAATGTTCGATTCAGAGTTTTTTTCTTAATTTATAAGAAAAAATTTAAATTTTTATAGGAGTACTTTAATATGATTTTAGATGATGATCAGTTGGCGATTCAGGAGCTTGCCAAACGCTTTTCAAGTGAACAGTTACGTCCACATTACCAAAAGCGAGAAACATCTACCGTCATTGACCGCGAACTGTGTAGATCAATGGGCAGTTTGGGTCTGATAGGCGCGGATTTACCAGAGATTTACGGAGGAATGGGGCTGAGTGGTGTAAGTACGGGATTGATTATTGAGGAAATTGCCTATGGTGATTTCAATGTAAGTTATGTTCAGCTACTGGCTTCCCTTATGGGGATGATTATTCATCGTAATGCGCGTACTGAGCTTGCCCATCAATGGGTGCCAAAACTCATCAGTGGAGATGCGCTGGTTGGCTTGGGATTAACTGAACCCCGTGGTGGGTCTGATGCCGCGAACCTTCAGGTCAAAGCCCGTAAACTGGGAGATGAATACATCATCTCCGGTGAGAAAACATCCATATCTTTTTCTGAACAAGCAGACGCAATAGTTCTTTTTGCGCGAACCGGAAAACCCGATGAAGGTGCAAGAGGTATAAGTGCTTTTTTAGTTCCACTAGACCTTCCTGGAATTCATCGCACAACCTTCAACGATGTAGGCAGCAAGATCGTTGGACGCGGCTCAGTATTTTTTGACGATGTACGCATACCGGAAACAAACCTTCTTGGTGACGAAGGTGGCGGGTTTAGCCAGGTCATGCAAGGCTTTGATTACAGTCGAATTCTCATTGCACTTCAATGCATCGCTGCAGCTCAGGCCTCGATAGATGAGACTTGGGAATATGTTAAAGAGCGTGAAACATTCGGTGCGCCTCTTGCACAATACCAAGGCGTAACTTTCCCAATTGTTGAATTTGAAACACTGCTTTCTGCTTGCAGACAACTGTGCTATCACGGTCTTGGATTGCGTGACGCTAACCTGAAGCATACGGCAGAAGCTGCGATGGTGAAGTGGATGGGGCCCAAAACCGCCTTTGATGCAATCCATCAATCCATCTTAACCATGGGTCACTATGGATGGTCAATGGATTACCCTCACCAACAAAGACTGCGAGATGTGATGGGCTTAGAAATCGGTGATGGAACGGCCCAAGTCATGAAACTTATAGTCGCACGCGAACGAGTAGGTCGTATGGCTCTTCAATACAGCAAAGAAAAAAAGAAATGACTGACACTAACGCCGTACTTACCCACATTGAATCTAATGTAGGAATTATAGAAATTGCACGTCCTGATAAGTTCAATTGCCTTACTATTAATGTTCTACAAGGTATAGGCCATGCACTTGATCAATTTGAAAAAACAAGCTTGGATATACGAGTAATTTTAATAAAATCACAAGGCCAACATTTTTGTACTGGGGCAGATTTAGAACAGGTTAAAAGTTTGTTGACCAACCCACAAGAATTGAGCGATTTTATTAAGTTTGGACACTCTGTATTTGCACGATTAGAAAATAGCAAATTCCCAATTGTTGCAGCATGTCAGGGATTAACGTTGGCGGGTGGATGTGAGTTAATGCTGGCTTGCGATATAGTATTTGCTTGCGAGGGATCACGCTTTGGTGATCAACACGCACAGTTTGGCCTTATTCCCGGATGGGGCGGCACACAACGTTTAACGCGAGTCTTGGGACTCCGCCGAGCATTGGACCTGTTTTATAGCGCACGTTGGATAGATGCTCAAACTGCACTCCATTGGGGTTTGGTCAATTACGTAGTTCCAGAAGATAAATTACATCTTGAGGCGTTGAACTATTGTCTGAAAATGGCCAATAAAAGCCAACTTGGTTTAGTTACGATGAAAAGTCTAGCTCGTACAGGACAAGATTTAACATTGAACGAAGGACTCGAACTTGAAGCCAATCTAGCGCCTGAAATACTTATGGGCTACGATGTGAATGAAGGTATATCTGCTTTTGTTGAACGACGCAAACCAAAATTTAATTTACGCTAACACTAAAGAGCTGACAGGAAATTTAAGAATGACAATAATTAATTCCCTAATCTCGACTCATGATGAAGAGTATAGAAAAAATTTTGAGGCTTATCAAGATTTAATTGGAAACCTGCGTGCTCTTCGACAACAAGCCCTAGAAGGAGGAACACAGAAAGCACGGGAAAAACATATAGCGAAGAAGAAAATGCTTCCGCGACATCGCGTAGAAGCCTTAATAGATCCGGGCTCACCTTTTCTCGAACTCGCCATGCTTGCTGGCGAAGGTATGTATGAGGATGTCCCCCCCGGGGGAAGCATAATTACTGGCATCGGTCTTATCAACAATCGACCGTGCATGATCATAGCCAATGATGCTACGGTAAAGGGTGGCACCTATTACGGAATGACGTGTAAAAAACATGTCCGCGCTCAGCAAATTGCATCTCAACATCGGTTGCCCTGCATCACCTTGGTTGACAGTGGCGGCGGCTTTTTACCTGATATGGCCAATATTTTTCCTGATGTAGGTCAATTCGGAAGTATCTTTAACAATCAAGTACGAATGTCTGCCGAAGGCATTTCCCAAATTGCCGTAGTGATGGGACCTTGTACAGCGGGAGGCGCCTACATTCCTGCCTTGTCGGATGAAGTTGTCATAGTAAAAGAACAAGGCTACATGTACCTGGGTGGGCCTGAGCTGACGTATGCAGCAACAAGTGAAACTGTAGATGCAGAATCACTTGGCGGTGCTCAAATGCACTCTAGCTTAAGTGGGGTGACTGATTACATGGCGATAAATGATCAACATGCACTTCAAATCACGCGTAATTTAATCCGCAACTTATCTGAATTACCTTCACCGCGCTGGACAAGGGAAGCTTCGCGTCCTCCCAATTATGAATGCGCAGAGATTCAAGGCATCATAAGCCGCAATAGCAAAATCCCCACAGACACTCGTGAAATACTGGCACGATTGTTAGACGGGAGTCAATTTGATGAGTTCAAACCACTCTTTGGCGATACATTATTAACTGGTTTTGCACGCATTCACGGCTATAAAATTGGCATACTAGCAAACCAGGGCGTTTTATTCACAGACAGTGCTACAAAAGCTGCTCACTTCATCGAACTGTGCTGTCAACGCGACATTCCATTATTGTTTTTAGCTGATGTGACTGGCTTCATGGTGGGCAAAGCCGCGGAACAGGCCGGCATTGCTAAAGCAGGGGCCAGAATGATTACCGCTATGGCTTCAGCTAACGTGCCAAAGTACACCATTCTGATCGGCTCTTCATATGGCGCAGGTTATTTGGCGATGTGCGGAAGACCTTTTAATCCTACAGCTATGTTTGCTTGGCCAAATGCTCGTTCTGCCATTATGGGCCCAGAGCAAGCAGCAACAGTGCTTGCATTAGTACGAGAACAAAATAACAAGGCCAAAGGCTACTTATGGACCCCAGAGGAAATGGAAGCCTTTAAAGAGCCTGTGCGAAAAGTTTATGAAGAATTTCAACCCGCAAGTAATTTTTCTCGCAATTTATGGGTCGACGGGATCATTGAACCAACAGAAACTCGTGACGTAATGGGTTTGCTTTTAGAGCTTGCCTCCAGGACACAGATTAAATCAACGCCATTTGGCGTATTCCGTTTTTGAGGTTCAAATGCCAAATATCCACAAAGTCTTAATAGCTAATAGAGGGGAAATCGCATGCCGTATTGCTCTCACCTGTAGGCAGCGCGGCTTGGCAGTAGCCACCATACATTCGAGTGCTGATAGACAGGCAAAGCACGTGCGAGAAATAGGCGAGTCGATCGAAGTCGGAGGACCAGAGGCTAAGGACAGTTATTTGAATATTGAAGCAATTATTGCTGCGGCTCAATATGTTGCAGCTGATGCTATTCATCCAGGGTATGGATTTTTATCGGAACAGCCCAGCTTCGTCATGGCAGTAGAAGCTGCAGGCCTTGTTTTTATTGGCCCAAGAGCAGAGACCATGGAACGACTAGGCTCTAAATCTGGGGCCAAAATAGAAGCAGCCAAGCTTGGATTACCTATTTTGTTAGGCAGTGAAAATGCGATGAAGAACTCCGCAGAAGTAGCCAGTCTGATTAAGACAATGACACTGCCAGTGATACTAAAAGCAGTTGCTGGAGGCGGTGGTCGAGGGATGGCCATCATAGAAAATCTGGAAGGATTGGAAAATCGTATAAGCAGCGCTATGCGTGAGGCAGAGAAATCATTCGGACTTGGGGACCTCATTGTTGAACCTTACTTGAAAAATGTTCGTCACATTGAGGTTCAAATTCTTGGGGATGGCCATGGCAATGTTCTCCATCTATTCGATCGTGAATGCACTTTACAGCGTCGCCATCAAAAAATAATTGAGGAAGCTCCTGCATCGGGATTAAGCCAAGATCTTCGTCAATCAATGTGGGATGATGCTGTCAAATTAGCGTCAAGTGTTAAATATCGAGGATTAGGCACAGTTGAATTTATAGTTCAAGAAGGGAAATATTTTTTCCTTGAAGTTAATCCTCGTTTGCAAGTTGAGCATCCTGTAACCGAATCTATACTTAATTTAGATCTTGTAGATCTACAATTGCATATTGCAATCTACAACTCACTTCCTTTTAATCAAAAAAATATTAAATGCAATGGCAATTCCTTTGAGGCTCGATTGTGTGCTGAAGATACAAATTTAGGATTTTTACCCAGTACGGGAGTACTGAATTTGGTTGATTTCTCTCAAGTTGATTTAAGAATTGACACAGGCTTTGATACGGGAGACTCCATTTCTCCCTATTACGATTCCATGATTGCAAAACTTATTTCTCATGGTGAAAATAGAGAAATTGCACGTCAAGCTCTTATAAATGGACTTTCAAAAACTATTATTTTAGGTCTTCCTACGAATATTAATTTTTTGAAAGATCTATTACAATTCCCTTCTACTTGTGATTTCACATTTCACACACGACTAATCGATGAATGGATTGCAAATAAATTATTAGAAAATATTGATATAGAAATACCTATTCCTCATATATGTGCAGCTGCTTTTTATTGGCTAGAACAAGAAAGAGCCTCATCAAAAGAAAATGATCTTTGGAATACCTGGAAAGGTTTCACTGGATGGCGTTTGAATTCATCAAAATCCTATACTACCAAATTTTCTACTATTCTTGTTAGAGATGCGTCAGAAAATTTAATAAACCCGCTCGAAGTCGAAGAAAATAAAAATACACGAGAAATTCAATTCGGATCGGTCAGCGGCAGTGGCAATACCACCCTATATATTAATGGTAAATATTATCAAATAAAATTAGATAAGATTGGAACTCATAATTTTATGATCTCTTGTGATCAAAGTATATATGAAATAACTATTATTAAAAATAATAATATGATCGAACTCAGCAGTTCATTTGGTCATAATTTGCTTGAAATAGTGCCTTATCTTTCAGTTATATCAGAAGAAGCAGGGCATGTAAAATCAATGCAAGCACCGATGATGGGCAAGATAGTTTCTGTCAATAAAGCGATTGGAAGTCAAGTGAAAAAAGGAGAAACTCTTGTGATGATTGAATCCATGAAAATGGAGTTGCATGTTAAGGCTCTATTTGATGGAACTTTAGAAGAGATACTTTGTAAAGTAGGTGATATGGTCGAGAGACATCAAATACTGGCAATAATGGAACCCAATTTGCATTAAATAGATTTTAAGGAGTCCATATGGAAAAAAATAACAGTCGACAATCAGTTTACAGATCGGTTTTTTGTGCCGATCTTCTTGCGAATCAAACTCATATTGTTACAGGCGCTGGTAGCGGAATTGGCCGTTGTACCGCCCATGAACTGTCTAATTTAGGCGCATATGTTATTTTGGTTGGACGCAAAATTGAAAAGTTAATTACAGTACAAAATGAAATAATTAATGCTGGTGGAAAAGCGAGTGTATATGCTTGTGACATACGTGATGAACTAGGCATCAAGAATATGGTAAGTTCGGTTGTCCAAGAACGCGGTTCCATTGATGGTCTTGTTAATAATGCAGGAGGACAGTTTCCAAAACTACTTAGTGAGCTAAGTCTAAATGGATGGGATGCTGTAGTGAGGAACAATCTAACCGGTGGGTTCCTTTTATCCCGTGAAGTTTTCAACCAATCGATGAAACTGCATGGCGGTGCCATTGTGAACATCATTGCTGACATTTGGGGGGGAATGCCGACCATGGGACACAGTGGTGCCGCTCGTGCGGGAATGCTTTCTTTTACCGAAACCGCAGCTTGCGAATGGTCCGCCTTTGGCGTACGTGTAAATTCAGTAGCACCTGGCTGGGTCGCTAGCAGCGGATTTGATACCTATAGTTTAGAAGAACAAGCTAAACTTAGAAGCCTAAAGAACAAAGTTCCTTTACAACGATTTGGTACAGAATCTGAAGTATCTGCCACTATCGTTTTTCTACTAAGTGAAGCAGCTTCTTTTATAACGGGTACTTGTATCAGAGTAGATGGCGGAGTACAAAATGCTAGACCAACTTGGACTCTAGAAGAACATGAAAAATCAAATCCTTATAATGGTTTTTCTTTGTCTATAGTACCAGAATGTTTAAAACCGAAAAAGGAATAATGCATGTTTAAAAAAAGCACACCTTCGGAGTTAATAAAAAAAGAAGAAGACTTGCGTTTTAAATATACTCAACCTGGAGAATTTGCAAATAGCAATCATCCCGAAGTAATTTCATTTGCTCATGATGTTATAAATAATTTAAACAATGAGCATGAAATAACAATTAGTCTTTATAATGCTGTTCGAGATCAATTTGCCTATAACCCTTATCATCTCGATACGTCTAAGGAGGGTCTGAAGGCAAACCATATTCTAAAACTTGGTTTTGGATTTTGCATCCCTAAAGCAACTTTACTTGTGGCATGTCTTCGTGCTGCTGGTGTACCCGCACGTATCGGATTTGCAGATGTTAAAAATCATTTGACCAGCAAGCGGCTGACCAATTTATTAGGTACAAATTTATTTGTTTTCCATGGCTATGCTGATATATATATAAATGGGAAATGGGTAAAAGCAACTCCAGCTTTTAACATTGAACTTTGTAATAAAGCTGGAATCAAACCTCTTGATTTTGATGGGTGCAATAGTTCCCTGTTTCATGAATATGATATTCAGGGAAGAATGCATATGGAATATGTCAAACAGCGCGGAGAATTTTTTGACATTCCTTATGAAGATCTTATCAATTGTTGGAAAGAGCACTATCCTATGCTCGAAAATATAGGGGAAATTACAGAATTAAATGGCAACTTTAATAATGAAATTATTAAAACAAATTGAAATTTAAAATTAAAATTAAATATTATGCACCAACAATCTTACACTTATGCTAATTTAATTGAGAGAAATTCAATAATTTATAGAAATCTTACTGCTTTCTCAATAGATAACAATACCATCAGTCATTCTGAGTACGCCAAGGGTGTCAGCCTTTTATCTCAAGGTTTCCTAGATCTAGGTATTAAACAAGGCGATCGTATTGCTACATTATTATTAAATGGGTTAGAATTAATAGAAATAATTGGTGCTGCTTCATATATTGGAGCAATCATCGTACCTTTAAATTGGAGATTAACTAAAAATGAGTTGAATTTTATAATTGAAGATGTTGAGCCTAGAATTCTAATTAGTTCAAATGAGCTAATTAGTGAAAAGAAAATAAAAGCATCAACGAGTTGTAAAATTTTAGAAATTAAAAAAAATGGATTAGATAACATAAAAGGAAAAGTTTTATGCAAACCTGTCCATATTGCTTCAGAAAATTGTTTAATAATTATTCATACAAATTCAACCGATGGAAATCCCAGGGGAGCAATGATATCCCATCAAGGCTTATTAAACCAGGCTATGCAGTCAGCACTCACCTGGAATTTAAACTCTGACGATGTAAATATTTGTGCTTTGCCATTATTTCATGTAGCAGGAATTAATATTTTATTAGCTTGTCAAATAGTGGGTGGACAATCTAAAATTCTAGCAAAATTTGATCCTGTAAAAATTTTAAATATAATTGAATACGATAAAGGCAGTGTAATCGGAACATTTCCGCCTATGTTATCAACTTTGATTGATGAAGCGGAAAAAACTGAAACAATATTCTATGGGCTACGAGTTATAATGGGATTGGATTCACCAAATATTATACAGAAATTACAAATAAAATTTCCAACCTCTATATTTTGGAGTACTTATGGACAAACTGAATCTTCAGGCTCTGTTACTTTGTCACCATTTAATAAAAGTCCTGGTAGCGCAGGACAACAATTACCATGCGTACAAATAAAAATCATAAATGAAGATGGTGAAATTTTATCTGAAAACGCAGTTGGGGAAATAATTATTCGTGGCCCTATAGTTTTTTTAGGTTATTGGGGACTTGAAATAGAAAGTAAAAGAACTTTGCGTGATGGATGGCTGCATAGTGGTGACTTAGGAACTATAGACCAGAACGGATTTCTTTGGTTTAAAGGACGTATGCCTGAAAAGTACCTTATAAAAACAGGCGGAGAAAACGTATATCCTTCTGAAGTAGAAAAAGTAATTCTTTCAAATCCTTTAGTATCTGAAGTAGCTGTTATAGGAGTTCCTGATGATAAATGGGGAGAAGCTGTCATGGCAATTTGTATTTTGACAGAGGGAGCAAAACTAAGTGAGCAAGACTTAATTACCTACGTAGGGAATAAGATAGCTAAATATAAGCAACCTAAATATGTTAAATTCATAAAAGAAATTCCAAAGCATAATAATGGTAATGTTAATATTCTCTTGCTTAATGAAATATTAAAACTTTAAAATTTATCTAATAAATAATTTTAACGTCCTTTCCATTCTGGCTTTCTTTTTTCTCTGAATGCGCGGGGCCCCTCTAATGCATCGTCACTATTATACACACTTTCAAATATTTTTTTAGATTCAATTAAAGCTTCAGAACGGCCCAATTCAGTTGATATACGCACCATTTTTTTGGCAGCCTTGACTGTTAATGGTGCATTTTGCATTATTCTTTTTGCCAATTCTAATGCCGCATTTAGCACCTGGCCTTTTGGAGCTAAGATATTTACCATTCCTAAATTATAAGCTCTTTCTCCAGTTAATGAATCACCAGTCATTGTCACTTCTAATAAAATACGCTGAGGAATCATATGGATGGCAGGTGCTGCCCAAGGAACACCTCGACCTACTTTAGCTTCTGTTATAGCAAACCGGGCAGTTTCATCGGCAACACAAAGATCGCACATTTGCGCTAATAACCAGCCTCCAGCAAATGCATAGCCTTGTACTGCAGCGATAACCGGTTTACTTACTTCAACGTTATCGCCTAATACAGCTATAAAGTCTTTGGGAGGAATACGTAACTCAGTTGAAGCGGCTTCCAATAAGTCCATACCTGCACAGAAGTGCTCACCTGCGCCGGTTAAAATTGCAACCTTTGCCGTTTCATCCTCTTCAAAACGATTCCACAATTCAAAAAAACGTTGACGTACATTTTTATTTAAAGCATTTCTTCTCTGTGGTCGGTTTATAGTTATTACTGCGATACCCTCATTGACTACATATAACAGTTCTTCATTCATTTTACGCTCCAATTAGTATTAAAAATTTATATTATATCAATTAAATTATCTAAATGTTCCAGCGTATTACATTCAAATACTTTTGTACAATATTTCGAATAGCTATTCATATCTGAATCACCAAAATTCCAAAAATTCTCAGGCTCAGGATTCAACCATACAATTTTTTTACATTTCTTTTGAGCTTCACATAAAATTCTAGTATTGGCATCTCCACCATTATTTCTTGCGTCACCTAAAATTAAGAGTGTAGTATTTCGAGTTAAGGATGGTAATTTAGACTCAAAATCCGCAAACATCTGACCATAATTAGTCCCATTTTTTGCAATATTATTCATGATATTATGAATTGCTTCGTCTGAAGATGAAGAAGTTAAAAAATGATTAATATTAATAAGTCTATCAGTAAAAGCATAGGCATCTAGATTAGAAACAATTTCTTGCAACAAGTAAACAATTGACAATAAAAAAATTGAGTATACTCTAACGGAATTGCTTACATCACATAGAATCACAATTTTAGGTTTATCAATTTTATTTCTCATCCAATGCAGATTGAATAAGATACCATCATTCGCAACATTTTTATGAATTGTTCGACGAATATTTATTTTACTATTCTTTTGCGTCTTTAAAATATTTGATTTTTTAAAAGCCAGTTTTTTAACCATCTTTGCTATAAGTTCTTTGATCAAAATAGCATCTCTTCGATCAATTTTTTTTAAATCCCTTGTATATAGAACGTCTATATGTAAATGTTTGGCAGACATTTCCCCATGTAATTTATATTGTTGATTAACCCAATTTCCAACTATTGAAAAAATTTGCTCTCTTTTATTTTCATAATCATTTATAATTTTTTCATCTTGAAGAGAGATCTTATTTTTCTTTAAATTTTTGATATGATAATCTAAATTTTTTATACCAATTCCATTCATGATTTCTATTTTATAATTTCCTTTTTGAAGAAAGCTACTGAACTTTCGAAGTCCCTTTTGCCTCCCAGCTTCTTGAATAAGCTTATTCAATGTTATTAAATCTCCTCTGTTCATCACTTCAATTAGATTGTAATCTTCAATTGAATTACCTTCTTTTATTACACCTATTTCCGTTTGATTTAGAGTGAAAAATATATCAAAAACTCTATTGAATAAATATTCATCATTCTTGCTTTTCAATAAGGTAGCTGCCAATGCTTGTTTCAAATGACATTTATTTTCTAATTTTATGAATGACACAGCATTCAGCGCATCAATTTCAGAACCTATACTGACTTCAATATCATGATGCCTTAAGGATTTAAAAAAATCTTCAAATATATTTTTCATTTTGATATTTTATTATTTTCAAATAAAATATCATCTAATTTATTCTTTATTTCAAGAATATCATTTTCATACTTCAACAAAACATTTAGGGATTTTTTAATAATATTTAATTCAAGATTTTCAGCATTAAGCAATAAAAGCGTTTTAGCCCAATCGATTGATTCACTCACAGAGGGCGGTTTTTTAAGATCTTTATCGCGCAAAGAATTTACAAATGCAACAATCTGATTATTAAGTTTACTGCTTAAGTCCGGAAGATGTAAAGAAAGAATCCTACTCTCCAATTCAGCACTGGGAAAATTAATATGTAAATGTAAGCATCTTCGTTTAAGAGCAGCGCCAACTTCTCTGGTATTATTACTTGTTATTATTGTTATAGGTTTATTTACTGCCTTGATGGTTCCCAGTTCAGCTATACTAATTTGAAAGTCAGATAATATTTCAAGTAATAATGCTTCAAACTCTTGATCAGCTTTATCAATTTCATCAATAAGTAAAACACATCCTGTTTCATATGTTAATGCTTTATATAAGGCGCGCGGCTCTAAGAATATTTTAGAATAAAATATATCGTCATAATTTTTAATCTTTTCTATTGAAACATCTATTTCTTCTTTTTTTTCAACAATTTTATTGAGCTTATCTTTTAGCAATTGTGTATAAAGCAATTGTTTTCCATACTTCCAATCATATAAGGCCTTAGACTCGTCTAATCCTTCATAACATTGCAATCTTATTAAAGGAACTTTATAAAATTTTGCGATTGCTTTGGCTAATTCCGTCTTGCCTACACCTGCCAATCCTTCTACTAAAATGGGTTTTTCTAGTTTTATTCCTAAAAAAACAGTTGTCGCTATTTCTTCCTGTGCAATATAACCTGTTGAATCCAGCGCTGCCAAAGTAGCTTCTATTGTATTACAGTGATTTGGATATAAATACTTCATTATTTTCCAATGAATTTTGGTTTTTGTTTTGCATGAAAAGACTCTAATCCATGAGCCGCATCGTATGTATTTACAATATTTGATATAGTAAAAGCCTCTAGTGCCAATTGGTCTTGATACGAATTGGTATGCGAACTATTTAATAATTTCTTGACTGCTCCAAATGTCTGGGTAGGACCATTACTAAAGTGATTTACAAGTTCTAAAGATCTTTTTATGATTTCATTTGAATCAACGACCTCAGTTACCATACCCCATTCTAATGCCTGATTAGAATTAAGTACTTTATTCATTAATATAATTTCCTTGGCTCTTAGTAAACCTACATGCTTTGCTAGGTGATAAGTACAAGACCCATCTGGGGTCAATCCACTTGCTGTATAAGCTGAAATAAACTTTGCTTTTTCTGAAGCTATCACATAGTCTCCAGTCAATACAAGAGAAAAGCCTCCGCCTGCAGCAACACCATTAATTGCGATGATAATAGGTGCTGGTATGCTTGAAAAGTCCAAAAGAGCATTATGAAGATTATTTGCCATACTTGCAATATGAGCAGATTTTTTCTCTTTTCTCTCTACCATCTCTGTTAAATCTCCACCAACACAAAATTTTTCACCTTCTGAACTTATTAATAATACTCTAAGATATTCTTCATTGATACAAAATTTAGCTATTTTTAATAATTCCTCAGTCATCTCTAAATTCATTGCATTACCATGATCAGGACGATTGAGATTCAGCACCCCAATACCATTATTCAATGTGAATTTGAGTGTATTAAAAATCATTTTTATCCTTGAAATAAAATCTTACAGTTACCAAACTTATATGACTTGAAAGTGTAAAGCGATACCCTTATTTTTTAGCAAAGAGGGCTGGAAATTTTAAACTCTTGAACAACTCGCTAGGGTAATGGCGCATCGGGTACCCCCGTCAGCTTTCCCAATTCTCGGTGGTAGTGAGAAAGCAGTGGTTCGTTCTGTCCAAACACCACCCCAGGAATTCGGCCACTGGCTAAGTTGATTTGTATGTTTTGCTGTTGGGTGAAGTCCTCACCAGAGATGACCTCAGTAGACACCTTCCAACTCTTGATCCAGAGCGCTTCTTCAGCTTCACTTTGCACGGGACGGGGAATGTAAAAGCGAACACGCGCTCGCGTACGACCTACATCAAGTGGTTGAAAGTCCCACAACTCCATGTGCCCATCCATTGGGATGTTGAGCACGGCATGCGGCGATACAGAGAATACGGTTGACGCGTGTTTTAGCACCGACCATTCTGATTCAGGTTTATCGCGTTGCTCAGTTATGCTCTTTCGTGTCAGCGGAAACAATGCGTGAGGCCCGAAGCACTCGTAGATAACGGGGTAGCAGCGGAACTTAGGCGCCAAGGTATTGCGATGCAAGGCTGCTATGTGATAGCCCTCCATGAAAGTCTCTATCAGCAGCTTCCAGTTGGCCGCAAAGTCCCAGAAAACCTCCTGGTAGAAGTGGAAATTACCAAAGCCAAATTCTCCCATTCGGCTGTGCATGCCAAAGGTATCGCGCTGTGCATCGATAGGCTCTTTGCCTTGAGGTCGTACCAGCAACATACCTTGGGTTTCAAGGCAGGCCACCTCAATGAGGTTGAACTCTCCAGAATCCATTTTTGACTGTAGCTGATTGAAGCCATTCATGTCGTTGGCGTGACGTATGAGCTTCCCGCCTGTGTTGTACGTCCATGCGTGATAGGGACATGTGAACGCATTTAGAGACTGCCCCCGATGCTGCAGAAAATTACCTTGTGCGTCCAATTCAAATCCTACCAATCTCGAACCACGATGTCTGCAAATATTCAAAAAAGCTTTGACACTTCCATCAGCTGTTCGTGTAAGAAAGAGCGGTGCACCAGGTAGCTCACAAGTAAACCATGAGCCCGGAGCAGGCAGGTCAGGCGAGAAGCCGGCAAGCAGCGGCACTTTGCCGCTGAATAATCCAGCCATCTCTAGCCGGAAGTGATCAGGACAGGTATATCTTTCAGCCGGGTTCCAATAGGGAGAATCCCACATTGGGGTAGTGTTCGCATCGATGTGCGCAAACGCCTGCTTAAGCAGAGCCACCTGTCGTTCGTGTTTCAATCAGCCTCCAGCGAAATCTGTGAATCTAATTGCCTGTCGTATTAAATTGGCATTTAAATTCAACCACAAACATCCAATTTTTGATATGGCGATAACCCCGAGAACATGGCGATAAAAACTGTCTCGGCTTGGCCGCTCAAGTTGACGTACTTCGGGTTGAGAGAATTGGTATTGATCCATCATCTTCTGGACCGCCTCGCGTTTAGCTTGTGGGGCTTGCGCTTTGCATGGCACATTCTCTTTGGAGCGTGATCATCCATATTCTTCAGTAAGGGACTTTTTGAGATTATTGTTCTCGGCCAAAAACGTCAGCTCAGCCTTGGACGTGGCGCTTGCGCCATGGTCCCACTGGACGAAGATTCGACTGCATAGAGTGTCCACCGCCATGATCTGCAGGGCTAGCGTTTTAACAGCGGGTTGACGCCTTTTGGCTTCACCTATTTGGTAACTTCTGTACAGCCGTTGGACCAGGTTCACAGTCTAGCTTGCAGACGGTTTACAAGCCCTCTCATGCCGGATATGGGTTCGTATGAGTTTTACGGCAGCCTGGTTTTCTGTTGACTTAAATCGGGCTAGCTTGAGAATCAAATTGAAATTATTCTAGCGCAGATGTTTTTCTCGGTACTGATCAAACACTGCGCCCTCAGAGAACATCGCCTCGATTTGCTCACTTTCATAGCCCAATTGCTGCAACACCTCGTCAGTGTGTTGACCCAACCAAGGCGCAGGCAGGCGAATAGTATTGAGCTCTCCGCTTGATTTGATGGGCAAACCCAATGTTTTCATAGCGCCAATGATGGGGTGCTCGATGTCATGCACCATCTTGCGCGATTGAATGTGCGGGTCGTGCATGATTTGCTCATAACCAAAAACAGGCCCGCCGGGGACGCCTGCCGCATCCAGTTTTTCAACCCAATGGGCCGTTGTATTTAGCATCAAAATGGCTTCGATGTCGCGCTCAAGTGCATCGGCATTTTTCGTGCGCAAGGCTTGCGTTTTGTAATCTGGGTTCAAAGGCCATTCGGGTTGCGCAATCACTTGATCACAAAAAGCCCCCCACAATTTGGCGGAGCCCGCACCAACAGTCACATAGCCATCCGAACTTCGGTAGGCTTGATAAGGGGCTGATCTTCGATGGCGCGTACCGGTTGCCGTTGGAATTTCTCCTGAGCCAAAATAAGCCCCAAACTCCCAAGGCGTCCAAGCCAAACCGGCTTCCAGCAAAGAGGTCTCTAAGTATTGGCCATCTCCGAATCTGAGTTTGCCAATCAAAGCGCCCAAAATGCCGGACAAAGCGGTGACCCCACTGGCAATGTCATTCATGGCAATACCCACCTTGGCAGGTCTGCCCCCAGGCTCTCCCGTCATCATCATTATGCCCGACATGCCTTGGGCAATGATGTCAAATCCGCCTTTTTTTCCGTAGGGGCCTGTCTGGCCGAATCCTGACATGGAGGCGTAAATGACTCCGGGGTTGAATGCCTTGATGGCCTCGTAGCCCAGTCCCATGCGCTTGACCACACCTGGCCTGAAATTTTCCATCACGATGTCGGCTTTTGCGGCTAATTTCAGGGCCACTTCAAGTGCCGCAGGATCTTTTAAATTCAAGGCAATGCTTTTTTTATTGCGATTAAGCACAGCAAAGCAATAGGACTCGCCGTTCACCTGGGGTTCAAAATTACGAGATGTATCGCCCTTGTCCGCATTTTCCAGCTTGATGACGTCCGCCCCCATGTCACCCAGCACCATGCTGCAATAAGGACCCGCCAGCACATTGGTCAAATCCAAGACGCGAATACCAGAGAGGGGCAGAGGCATGGGATGTTCTTTCTTTGGAAGTTGTCAATCGGAAAACTCAACGGCCCTGAAATACAGGTTTGCGCTTGGCCATGAAGGCAGTTCGACCTTCTTTGAAGTCTTCACTGTTGAAACACGCGGCCACAACTTGATCGCACATGGCGAGATTTCGCACCGATTCGTCTTTGACAACTTCGCCGACAATGGTTTTGATGGAAGCCACTGTCATAGGCGCATTGGCCGCGATCATTTCGGCGTAGTTTTGAACATAGGAAAGCAGTTCTTCGGCACTCACCATTCGATTGATCAATCCCATGGTCAGCGCCTCTTGTGAGCTGAATTGCCTGGCTGTGAAGAAAATTTCTTTAGCAAACGAAGGGCCTACGATGTCAACCAATTTGCGAACACCGTCGAATTCATAGCCCAAGCCCAACTTGGCAGCAGGTACTGCAAATGTCGAATAGTCAGCCGCTATGCGAATATCGCAATTCAATGCCACGGCCACACCACCGCCTATACAGTAGCCTTGAATCATGGCGATCGTGGGTTTTTTAAGGGACTTGAGCGCTTCGGTGCCTTTGGCCGCGATAGCGTCGTAGTGGAGTGTGGCCTGGGCCGAATCACGCTGATCGGCAAACTCTGAAATATCAGCACCCGATACAAAGGCCTTTTCTCCAGCGCCGCGAACAATGACAACTCGGATTTCAGGATCTGCTGCGAAATCATTGGCAATAGTCGCTAAGCCTTCCCACATTTCCAAAGAAACAGCGTTATGCCGAGCTGGGTTGTTAAAGATGATCCAGCCAGTATGCTTGTCCTTACGGGCCAACATCTTGTCTGTTTGAAGCAAACTCATACGACAATTTCCAATCTCAATGCTGGAGGTCTAAGTCCAAGGGGTAAATGGGGCGGCGCAAACGCTTGAAATCGAGTTCACTGTAATCCGATGTACACGCACCTGCACCTGCACACTCTACAACAGCTTTGGCCAAATCACCCATACCGGCTCTCCAATGGACTCGACTTTTCAGCACCACATATTGCTTTTGAGTCGGATCGATACCCAGACTGATCAAGGCATTCACATCGAAGGGTTCTACGTGCCTTGAAATCAAGGCCACCTCGACATGACCCGTGTCAATCACAACAGACGCCCCCATGTCTTGCCGAGCACCCTTGCTCATGGGGCCTTTGGCAATGTACTTGCCGCTGGATATCGACTTGACAACACCATTCAGCAAGACAGGTTCACTGCGGTGGGGCATCAGGGGCATCCTTAACTTGCCACCAACGGTCAATGACACAGTGTGTCCTACCCCCGCCTGAATGGCTTGTTGAACAGCCTGTGGATCAAAAATGGCAAAAAAAGCGACATTCCGCAAACCCTGATGCAGGACTTCAGCCAAAACGGCGGTGGTGTCCATGGTGCCCCCAGAGGCCGCATTGTCGTAATGGTCCAATAAAACCACCGGACCTTCTGTCAATGTCTTGGCGCGCGCCACCGATTCGGCAAGAGGTTCGACCGGATAAACCCATTCCGACCGACTGAGCCATGCCATTTGCAACAATTCATCGCGGAGTTTTTCAGCCAATACAGGATTATTGTCTGTCACAACAACCACTGAAAAACCTGCATTTTCGATGTCTGCATGCGGAAAACCGGTAAAAACACTGGCGCTCAGAGCACCCTCTTCTTCCATTTGTTGTGCTCGCGCCTGAATCGATCGATTGGGTTCATCCAATGAACTCTGTCGCATGATGTGCGGGATCATGGGCAAACGCGCCCAAGACGTGCTGGGACGGACCTCCCCTGAAATGAGTCGCAACAATGCCCTGCCCGCACGCATCCCCGTCTCAAACATGTCCACATGGGGATAGGTGTGGTATCCCGCAACCACCTGCGCCAAGTCGACCATATCGGCATAAACGTTGGCATGCATGTCATATGCAATACCCATCGGCGTGAGAGGGTCCACCGCCCGAATTCGGCGCAGTAATTCACCTTCACCATCCTCAAAACTTTGCGTCACCATCGCGCCATGCAAGTCCAATAAGATGCCGTCATACCCGCCCTTTGCAACGGCCTCGACAATGGTTGACGCCATGACGTCATAAGCCTCATCGTGCACGGGCCCGCTTGGCGCCGCATGGGCTGCGATCACCAATTCGAAGTCTGCCCCTGCTCCCTCTGCCAGATCAATGAATGCACCGGTGGCCGTACCTGTGTTGCGATAGGCTTGAACAGCTGAATCGCCTTGTGGCGGCAACTGACCCAGGCCCAGTGCAAAGCGTTGCAAATCTGTGGGAACAGGCGAAAATGTATTGGTCTCGTGCATCATCATGGCGATCAACAGGCGCATGGGGCTCTTTCAGGTTCAAGTTAATTTCAATGTTCATGAATGTGCAGTTTGCCAAACCAGTTGGTGTTTCATCACCAACGGGGACAGACGCGCATGGATCTGCGTCTCAAGCGACTCCTGCTGCAAACTCGACTCGCCCTTGATGGTCACT
>Ga0164295_10000396_pt1 | contig 37717 bp, 28 predicted proteins | sample GEODES006metaG_FD_111798 | JGI IMG/M metagenome (GOLD analysis project Ga0164295, IMG submission 111798) | Oligotrophic lake water microbial communities from Sparkling Lake, Wisconsin, USA - GEODES006 metaG | ecosystem: Environmental > Aquatic > Freshwater > Lake | place: USA: Sparkling Lake... | reverse complement strand
ACGCTCATGGCGCCCTCCGGCGCGAGCGCCCGAGCTCCCAGACCTCGCGCAGGCCGAAGAGCCCTTGCGGCCGCGCGAGCATCATGCCGATGAGCAGCGCCGCGTACGCGACCATGCGCCAGTCCGCGAACGAGCGCAGGAGCTCCGGCAACAGCGTCAGGAGAATCGCGGCCAAGACCGCGCCGGAGATCGAGCCCATACCGCCGAGCACCACCATAATCACGACGTCGAAGCTCTTCTGGAAGCCGAGCTCGCGGGGGTTGAGAGTGGTGCCCGACTCGTGCGCGAACAGCGCGCCGGCGAGCCCTGCAAAGAAGGCGGCGAGGACGAACGCCTTGACCTTATAGCGGGTGGTATCGACGCCCATCGCCTCGGCGGCGACCTCGTTCTCGCGCACCGACAGGAACGCGCGGCCCTCGCTCGAGAACTTGAGCCGCGTGGCGACCACGAGCACCACCGCGACCACACTCCAGACCCAGAAGACGGTCGTGTAGGTCGGGATGCCACCGAAGCCGAGCGCGCCGCCGACCGATGTGAGCAGGTCGAGTGGCCCCGCCTGCGCGACCTCAGCGGCGACGAACTTCACGTCGTCCGTGCGTTGCACGACCACCCGAAAGATCTCGCCGAAGCCCAGCGTCACGATCGCCAAGTAGTCGCCGCGCAGCCGCAGCGACGGGAGACCGACCACGAAGCCCGCCGCAGCGGCCGCGAGCCCGCCCACGAGCGCCGCGGCCACAAACGTCAGGTCGCCCGCGCCCAGGAAGGCGCCGCTGACCACGGGGCGGCCTGTGGGTCCCAGCGCATCGAGCCAGAGGTAGGAACCATAGTAGGTCACGGCACCCGCGACGTAGCCACCGACGGCCATGAACGCCGCGTGCCCGATGGAGAACTGCCCCGTGTAGCCGTTCACCATGTTGAGGGAGACCGCGAGCGTGATGTTGATGCCGATGTCCATCAACAGGCGCGCCCAGAAGTCCCCCACGAGGGGCACGATGACAAGCTGGAGCGTGAACGCGAGCGCCAGCCCCGCCGCGAACGGCGCTATGCCACGCGGCAGCGCCTGCGCCCAAGAAGGCCTCAACGCAGCGAGTCGCTCGGGCTGCATCAGACCTTCTCCACCGTCGCGCGGCCGAGCAGGCCGCTCGGCTTGAAGAGCAGCACCAAGATCAGCAGCGCGAAGACGTAGACGTCTCGCAGGTGCGGCGACAGGTAGGCGGCGCCGAACATCTCGATACAGCCGATCAGCAGGCCGCCGAGTACAGCGCCGCGCAAGTTGCCGATGCCGCCGACGACAGCGGCGACGAAGCACTTGAGGCCGAGCAGGATCCACGTCGAGTCCGCAGGCTGCTTGAGCGCACCGGGGTACTTCATCACGAACAAGAAGCCCGCCGCCGCCGCGAGCGTGCTGCCGAGCACGAAGGTGAACGAGATGACGCGGTCGACGTCGATGCCCATGAGCGAGGCGACGGGGATGTTGTGCGACACCGCCCGCATGGCCCGCCCGAGCTTGGTCTGAAAGACGAGCCACTGAAGCGCCGCCATGAGCGCGAAGGCGACGCCGATGACCGTGAGGTCGACGAGGCCGAAGCGGACGTCGAAGAGCGTGAAGAGCTCAAGGTCCGGCAAAAGCTGCGGCATCTTCTGGGGCTGCGTGCCGAACAAGAAGTCCTTCTGCCCCAGGTTCTCGATGAGCAGGGAGACGCCGATGGCGGTGATCAAGACATTCAGCCGAGCGGCGCCCCGGAGCGGCCGGTAGGCGAAGCGCTCGATGATGAAGCCGAGCGTCGCGCACAGCGCCATCGCGCCGAGCAGCGCGGTCAACGCGCCGTAGACCGGGGCCTCTGCGCCCACATCCGCGTAGCCCGCCGCGCGTGCCACGATGAAGGCCGCCCAAGCGCCGACCATGAAGATGTCGCTGTGGGCGAAGTTGATGAACTGCAGGATGCCGTAGACCATCGTGTAGCCGAGCGCGATGAGCGCGTACAGGCTCCCGACGGCCACACCGTCGAGCAGGGTCTGAAGCAGCCGCGTCACTGCTGAGGCTGGATGGACGCCGCGAAGGCGTACTTGCCGCCCTTGACCTGGAGCACGACAGCCGGCTTGCGCGCGTTCCGCTCGGCGTCGATGGTGATCGCGCCGGTCACGCCTGCGAAGGCCTTGGTCTGGGCGATCGCGGCGGCCAAGTCCTTGCCGCCCAAGCTGGGAGAGCGCTTCATCGCGTCGAAGAGCAGGCGCGCGGCGTCGTAGCCCATGGCGGCGAGGCCGTCGGGCACGACCCCGTACTTGGCCTGGAACTTCTGCACAAAGCTCTGCACCTCGGGCCGCTGCTCTTCATGCGAGTAGTGGTTCGAGAAGTAGCTGTCCTCGATGGCAGCGCCGCCGATCTCCGTCAGCTTGGGTGAGTCCCAGCCGTCACCGCCGAGCAGCGTGGCGGTGATGCCGAGCTTGCGCGCCTGGAGCGCGATGTTGCCGACGTCCGTGTAGTACCCGGGCACGAAGATCGCTTCGGGGCTGGCCGCCTTGATGTTGCCGAGCTGCGCGGAGAAGTCTTGGTCGCCGCCGGTGTAGGCCTGCTCAGTCACGATCTGCCCCCCGAGGGCCTCGAAGGCCTTGCGGAAGTCGTCCTTCAGGCCCTTGGAGTAAGCTTGGCCTTGGTCGTACAGGACCGCAACCCGGGTGCGCTTGAGGTTCTCGGACGTGAACTTCGCGACGACGTACCCTTGATAGGGGTCGATGAAGCACACGCGGAAGACCATGTCGCCGATCTGCGTGACCTGAGGGTTCGTCGAGCTCGGCGAGATCATCGGCACGCCGAACTGCTGCGCGACGCGACCGCCGGCGAGCGAGAGGGACGAGGCGACCTCGCCCAAAACCGCCACGACCTTGTCCTCGGTGATGAGTCGGGTGACGACGGTGCCGGCCTCCTGCGACTTGCCCTGCGTGTCGTAGCTCTTGAGCTCGACTTGGCGCCCGGCGAGGCCGCCCGCGGCGTTGAACTCCTCGACCGCCAGCATGATGCCGTTGTGCGTGCTCTGGCCAAACGTGGCCTCGGAGCCGGTCATCGAGCCGTACTCGCCTATCAGGATGTTGCCCGTCCCCGTCGGCGCGGCCGACGCTGCGGTTGTCGAAGCTGGCTGGCTGGCGGGCGCCGCAGAGCCACCTCCGCGCATCTTGTCACAGCCCACGAGGGCGAGCACGGTCAGCGCGAGGGTAGAGAGGGCGCTCAGGGTCTGACGGCGGGTCGTGTCGCGCATGGGGCCTCCAGAGGTAACCCGCGGGGCTTATACGAGGCGTCGAGGGGTGTCAACGCGCGCGAACGGCGCGACATGGGCATAACCGGACGCAGAGTTATGGTTGAATGGGGCCGCCAACTGGGAGGGACGCTGTGGCCGGATCGAGTCTGCTTGCCCTGATCGACGATATCGCGACGCTGCTCGACGACGTCGCCGTGCTGAGCAAGGTCGCCGTGAAACGGACGGCGGGCGTGCTTGGGGACGACCTGGCGCTGAACGCCGAGCAAGTGGCTGGCGTGCGCGTGGACCGCGAGCTACCGGTCGTGTGGGCGGTCGCCAAAGGCTCGGCGGTCAACAAGGCGATCCTTGTCCCCGCCGCGCTCTTGCTCACGTTCTTCCTGCCCGTCGCGATCATGCCCCTCTTGATGCTGGGGGGGGCGTTCCTGTGCTTCGAGGGCTTCGAGAAGATCGCCCACAAGTTCCTCGTCGACCCAAAGGCAGACGCGGACCATGAGGCGGAGCTGGCCCACGCCGCAGCCCACGCCGAGGTCGATCTCGTCGCCCTTGAGGCGGACAAGATCAAGGGCGCTATCCGCACCGACTTCATCCTGTCCGCTGAGATCATCGTCATCTCTCTCGGCGCCATCAAGGAGCGCGGCGTCGAGGATCTGGTGACGATCGGCGCCAGCCTCGTCAGCATCGCGGTCCTCATGACCGTGGGCGTCTATGGCCTAGTCGGCTTGGTCGTGAAGCTCGACGATATGGGCCTCGCGCTCTCGAAACGTTCGGGGCCTGAGCGCGCTCTCGGTCGCGCGCTCGTCCTCGGCGCACCGAAGCTCATGCGGTTCCTCTCGGTTGCGGGCACCGCCGCGATGTTCCTTGTCGGTGGCGGTATTCTGGCGCATGCCATCCCCGGTCTTGAGGCCGCGCTCCTCGGCCTCGAAGGCACGCTCGGTGTGATCTTGGGAACGATCGCCTCGATGCTCGCGAACGCCCTCGTTGGCATCATCGCCGGTGGCGTGATCGTCGGCGCGCTGACGCTGGCGCGCAAGGCGCGGGGCGCCTCGCACTAAGCCGCGCACGCTGCACGTCGACCTCGCGCCCGACGGCCTCCTGAGGGTAGAGTGCGCGCATGCTGAACCCACGCCACACCGCGCTCGTTTTCCTCGTCAGCGGCATTGCGCTCGCCGCCTGCAACGCCGATGACCCGGCCGCAAATGGCTCGGACGCCTCGCCCAGCGGCGACAGCGCGCCGCCTTCGGACGACGCCTCGCCCTCGGACGCTGCACCACGGCCCGACGCGGCACCCACCGCGGACGCCGCCCCCCCGAGCTGTGTGCCCGACCGCGCGGCGTGGGACACGTCGGTGAAGTCGCAGGTCGAGCAGTTCTGCGGCGCGTGCCACGGCGGGCTGATGCCGCAATATGGCGCCCCAGGCGGCTTTGACGACTACGACGCCCTGCTTGCGCCCAGCGCGACGCACCCGGGCGCACGGCTCGTTGACCGCGTCGCCGCGCGCGCCGCAGACGGAACAATGCCGCCGACGACGTGGCCCCGACCCGCAGACGATATCCTCTCGTCGATCGTGTCGTGGGCGTCCTGTGGCGCTGTGGCGCCGAACCCGCGTGAGGGCTTGGTCGCGTCCGCGCCGGTTTTCGTCGCCCCCCCCGAGGCACCCGCTGACCTGCCGTTCTTCGACCTCGAGGCCGACGACTACGCACTCGCGGCCGACGCGCTCGATGACTATCGCTGCTTCACCTTGACGGCGCCCGTCGACGGCCCGCGCTTCATCAAGCGCTTCGAGGTCAAGCTCGAGGACCCCCGCATCGTCCACCACGTCGTCCTCCTGCGCGACGTGGAACGCCTCGCCCCCGAGGGCAACTACAGCTGCTTCGATATGCCCGAGGGCAGCGACTACCTGTACGCGTGGGCGCCAGGCCAAGACGCGCTCGAGTTCCCCGAAGGCGGCCTGCGCGTCGAGCCGGGCGACCGCTACGTGCTCCAGATTCACTACAACAACGCCCTCGGCCTGCCCGACGTCGCTGACAACAGCGGCGTTCGCATCTTTCACGGCCCCGCGGAGGGCACCGAGTACGGCATGGTGGCCATCGGTCCGATCGCGTTCAGCCTGCCAGGCCGAGCGCAGACAGACGTGCAGGGCTACTGCGCGCTCAGCGAAGCGACGACGCTCCTGGCGGGCATGCCGCACATGCACACGCTCGGCAGCACGTTCCGGCAAACGATCCTGCACGCGGATGGCACGAGCACGCCCCTGATCGAGCTCTCGGGCTGGGACTTTGAGGCGCAGCTCTTCTACTCGACCCCCGTAACGCTCGCGCCGGGCGACCGCATCGAGACGGTCTGCGGCTTCGAGAACGAGGGCAATCTCGTGCAGTCCGGCGCGCGAACGCAGGACGAGATGTGCTTCAACTTCGCCTACGTGACGCCCCCGCCGACCACCCGGTACTGCGATGGCGCATCCGATACCCCGAACGCGCCACTCGAATACGCGCCAGGGCAGTGCTGGCCGGCGGAGGCGCAGCAGAGCGTGACCCCAATCGAGGCGCCGGTGCTCATCGGTGAGCCCGCCGCGCTGCAGGGCGGCGCGCTTCCTCCGGACGGGCTCTACACGCTCAGCGACATGGAGTTCTGGCTGCCCTCGCCCACCCTGCCGCTCGGCGAGCTGGACATGGAGCGCACGCGCGTAGCCGCGGCTGGGCAGCTCCAGATCAGCGGCGCGCAGTTCGCGCTCGACACCCTGACGCGCCTGCACCTCGCGCTCGCGGCGGGACCAGAGTTCGACTCCGACCGCGCGAACACCATCGCGGGCACCTTCGCCGCGGGCGCTGAGCCGAGCACCGTCGACCTGACCCGCACATGCGGGCCAGAGGGCACCTCGACGTGGTCGTATGAGACGCGCGACGACCACGTGAGCCTCGACCTCAACACGGGCGAGGGGGGGCTGAACCTGCGCGTGCGCCTGATTTTCACGCGCACACCCTGAGCGCACCTTGCGCGTCGCGTGACCGTGCGCAGTGTCCTGCGGGTGACGCCCACCCCGATGATGCGCGGCCCGCTCGCCCATGTCGTCCGCGCCGCAGGCTACATGGCCCTGGGCTTGGGGCTCGTCGGTCTGGCGCTGCCGGTCATGCCCACGATGCCGTTTCTGGTCATCGCCGCGGCTTGCTTGGCGCGCACCGACCCCCGCCTGCACGCTTGGCTCCTCAACCATCGCCTCTTCGGCCCGCCACTGCGTGACTGGCTCGCCCACCGAAGCCTGCCGCTTCGCACAAAGGTGCTCGCTGGCGGCGGCATCGCGCTCGCGGGCGCGACGAGCCTGCTGCTCTGGGTGCCCGAGGGACCGCTGTGGTGGGTCTCAGCGGGTGTCGTCGGCGCGATGCTGCTCGGCGTGCTCTTGATCCCGACGCGCCGCGCGGCCTGATTCGCCGCGCGGCTTGGCGCGGCCCCGCAGCGCGGTGTAGCGTCCGCCGCCATGTCCGACACCGCCCCGCTCTCCCCCCTTCAATCACCGAACGTCACGTGCCTTGAGCGCGACGGTCGCCGCTTCTTCATCATCGGCACAGCGCATGTCTCCGCGCGCAGCGTCGAGGAGGTCCGAGACGTCATCGCCGCGGTGAAGCCCGACACCGTGTGTGTGGAGCTCTGCCAGACTCGGTTCGACGCGATGACCGACGAGAGCCGCTGGCGCAAGCTCGACATCTTTCAGGTCCTCAAACAGAAGAAGGTCCTGTTCCTGATGTCGAACCTCGCGCTCTCGGCGTTTCAGCGACGCCTCGGTGAGCGACTCGGGGTCAAGCCGGGCGCTGAGCTCATGGCGGCCGTCGAGTGTTCGCGCGAGGCCAACGCCACGCTCGTCCTCGTTGATCGAGACATTCAGGCAACGCTCAAGCGGACATGGGCGCGCCTGGGGTTCTTTCGTAAGCTTGGGCTCTTGAACGAGCTGCTCGCGGGCTTCTTCAGCAAAGAGGAGCTGACCGAGGCGGAGCTCGAGCGCATGAAGGACCGCGACGTGCTCTCGGACATGCTCGCGGAGTTCGCCCGGCAGGCACCGGAGATCAAGGGCCCGCTGATCGATGAGCGGGACCTGTGGCTCGCCTCGAGCGTCTACGAAGCGCCGGGGCAAACGGTCGTCGCCGTCGTGGGCGCCGGGCATGTGCCGGGTATGGTGGCGCACTTTGGGGCGCCCGTGGACCGGGCAGCGCTCGCAGTCATCCCCCCGCCCGGCCCGGTCTCGCAGGCATTGCAGTGGCTCGTGCCCGCCGCACTCGTCGGGCTCTTGGTGTACGGCGTGATGGCGCAGGGGGAGAGCGAGCGGAGCCTTCAGGAGCTCCTGCTGGCCTGGATACTGCCGACGGCGGTGGGCTGCGCCGCCGGCACCGCGGCCGCGCTGGCGCACCCGCTCACGGTCTTGGCGGGGTTCCTCTCGGCGCCGCTGACGACCCTGCACCCCGCTATCGCGGCGGGCATGGTCACGGGACCGCTCGAGGCGTGGCGGCGTCGGCCGACAGTCGCTGACTGTGAGGCCGTTCGCGACGACGCCGACACGCTCAAGGGCTGGTACGGCAACCCGTTCTTGCGCGTGCTGCTCGTCTTTTTTCTGTCGAATCTCGGCGCCGCTATCGGTGCTTGGATCGGGCTCGGCGCGCTCGCCCGACTCGTCGCGGGCTGACGCGCCGAGCTGAGCTCACTGCTGGTCGGCGCAGACCGCGGGGTACGGGTAGGCGGGGTTGCCGGGGATACGGGGCACCAGACAGTCGTTGTAGACGCGGACCATGAAGCAGCGCTGGTCGGGGTCGATGTAGTACTGCAACGCGGCATCTCGCTGCCCAGCCTCGAAGAGCTCGAGACCCGACGCCTGAATGGCCCGCGCGTTGCGGGACGTCGGCGAGAACAAGCCGCAGACGTTCTCCACGCGCAGTAGCGAGAGCTCGATGCGGAACTTGACCGCGAGCAGCAGCACGTTCTGCCACTGCCGAACGTACACGCCCTCGCCCGCGGCGTCGTACAAGGCGTCGATCAGGTCCATCAGCAACATCTCGTTGTCGAGCGCGTCCACATCCGAGATGCACTGACCCGCGTCGCACTCGATGGCGAGGCGCTGCGCTGTGAGCGCCTGCACCTCGCTCAGCGCGCGCCGCGCAGCTTGCACCTGAAGCCGACCCGGCCCCGGATCGTTCGCGGCCACGCCCTCGCGGTCGTAGGACTCGAGCTCGGACGCCAGCTCTGCGAGAGCAATCGACAGGTTCTCGTTGACCGGATTCGCGGCGGCCACGCGAGCCACAGGGTCGCGCAACGCAGGCATGGGGAAGCCATCGAAGCGATAAACCGGATCGACCGCGTCCATCAGGTAGAAGAACGCGTTGTAGCCTCGGAAGATCAGGTCCCGCGCCTGGACGCCGCCCGCAGCGCCGGCGACCATTGCCTCAAAGTCGGGCTCATCAAAGGCGAGCCGCGCCTCTGAGATGAACCCGTCCGCGAAAATCACGCTGGGCGCGTCGGCTGAGGTCCGCTGCTCTGTCTCCACGAGCCGGGCGCGCAGCCGGGTCGACTCGCGAATGACCTGACGCGACATCGCCCACAGCAGGTTGCCGAACTCGCCACCCGCAGCCTGAGCGCGGGCGATCGCGAACGAGAGGTTGTCGAGCGCGACCCACGTATTGCCTCGGTACCCGTGCCGCTCGCCCCACTGCGCGCGGTCCGACCAGCCGACATAGTCGAGCTGCTGCAGGCGACCCACCGCAGCGCGCGGCGCGTTCGCGTCAGCGATGACGCGGTCGCCTCGAACACGGGCCTCGACCGCGAGCTCGCGCAGCGTGATTTCGCGCACGTTGAACGCCACGCTCACCTCGGTCTCCGAGTCTCGGTCGCGCACGCGTACCCGCAGGTTGCGCGGTCCAGCGTCGCGGTAGTTCGCCGCAACGCGCAGCACGCCCGGTCCGAGCGGCCCTGCGAACTCAAGCGTGCCATCGGCGTCGAAGTCCCACTCGACGCGCGTGATGGGGTCGCCGGGTGCGCCCGCGGTGGCCTCGAGCTCGAAGAGCATGTCGGCGATCTCATACGGGTCCGCGGGGGGACGGAGCGCCCGGACGACCGGGTTCACGTCCGTGACGGTCACGGGTACGACGATGGTCGTGCTGCTGTCCTCGTCCGACACGGTCAGGCGTACGTTGAACACGCCGTCGTTCGCGAAGGTGTGCTGAGGTTGCGGTTTATCCGCGCCGACCAAAGGCTGCGTGCCGTCTGCCCAATCCCACTCCCACCGCGTGATCGCATCGGCAGGGCTACCGGGCCGGGTCGCGCGACCGTCGAGCGTCAGCGGCACGCCCTGCGGGACCACATAGGGCCCGCCGCCATCGACGATGGGGCTGACGTCGCGCACCGTGACCTGGAACGGCTCGGTCGTCTGTGCGCCCGTCGTGTCTGTGACGCGCAGCGCGCCGAGGAAGACGCCGTCGTCCTCGGTCGGGAAGGTCACCGTGGGTCCCTCGGCGTCGAAGACCTCGTCGCCATCGAAGTCCCATTCGTAGCGCACCACGCGGTCGATCAGCTCGGGCCCGGTCGAGTCTTGCCCGTCGACCACCAGCACGTCTCCCTCGCTGGCGAGGTAGCCCGGCAAGCGGCCCGCCATCGGGTCACGCGCCGGGTCATCGGGCGCGACGGGCACAGCGAGCGGCGGCGCATTCACGACGAACGCGCGGGTCACCACGCGGGCGACGCCAGCGCAGTTCGGGACGCGAAGCGTGAGGAGATATGCGCCCGGGACCACGATCGGCGTGTTCGCAGCGTATGCCTCAGCGGCCGCGCCCTCGCGGGAGAGAGTCGCCACGATAGCGCCGCTGCAGTCTGCGGGGCCGAGCGTCATCCACGTCATCCGGGGCGCGTTCACGAGCTCGCCCTCGTCTGCCCCCTCGATGACGACATCGATCGGCTCAGCCACCCGATACGCGCGCTCCGCCGAGCCCGAGTTCGCGCAGTCATCCGTCGCGGTGACGGCGAGCGTTCGACCGCAGCCGTCCTGGCGCACGTCCTGCTCGATGACCAGCGCGTTGTCGAGGTTGTCGACCGCCGAGATGACGGGCTGCGGTGTGTTGTTGGGGTTGTAGCAGACGTTTTCGACCAGCTGCGGCCCGATAGAGACCTGCGGCGGTGTGTGGTCGAACGTGACGCGCCCGCCGGCGTCCGCGAGCGACGTACCGCCCCGACCGTCGTCGAACCGCACCTGCAGATCACGGCGCCCGTCGGGGACGTTGCTGCCGTTGAAGGGCAGTGATGCGACCACGCTCTGCCCGTCCGCGCGTGTCTGAACGACCGTCCGGCCAAACTCGACGCCGCCGATGAGCAAGACGGCGGTGACGACCTCACCCTCCGGGTCAGCCACCAGGAAGCGCACCTCGTTGTCGCCGGCGCCGATGCACAGGCCCGCGTCTGCGCGCGGCGAGATGATGTCGCCCTGCGGAGGCGCCTCTTCCTGAACGCGAATCTCCGCCTCGGCGGGGTTTGAGCACGCGCCGAAGCTGTCGCAGACGCGCAGGCGAACGAGCTGGATCACGCCCACCTGCCACGCCGGATTCCGATAGGTCGGCGTCGCGCCGACGAGGTCACCGCCCCCGACGACGCCGGCCGCACCGTTGACATCGGCCGCACCGAAAAGCCCATCGAGGTCGGTGTCCCACGAGTAGCTCGCGATCGAGTCGCATGGGCGGTTCGGGTCAAAGGAGCGGCGCGCGTCGAGCCGCACAGGGACAAACTGTCCGCCGACGCGCCCCGTGGCATACGGCCCGAAAGCGTCGGCGACAGGGGGCAGGTTCTGCTGGTTGATCGTCACGACGATCGGCGCGGACGTTGACTGACGGCCGCTCTCATCCGTGACCCGCAGGACTGCTACGAACTCGGTCCGACCGACGGCGTTGGTCCGCACGACGTCGCCCTCGGCGTCGAACGTGCCGTCATTGCCAAAGTCCCACTCCCAGCGCACCAATTCGAAGCCCGCGTTCGCGGGTCCGTCTGTATTGCTGGCGCTGCCATCGAGCGTGACGCGGTCATTGCAGCCGACCGTACTCGGCAGCGCGACGCCCACAGCCTGAGGGCCGCGTACGACGCGCAGGGCGACGTCCCGCTGCGCAGTCACGCCGAATCGGTCCGTCACGCGCAGGCGAACGCTGTAATTGCCGACGTTGTTGATGCCGAGCCCGTTGAGCTGCGCCCACGAGAGCTGCTGGATGCCGCTGTCGGCATTGATGAACTCGAACGATCCGTTGGCGCCGATGTCCCACGCCCAGCTCACCACGCGGTCACCGCACGCAGCGTCCGGTTCGGTCGAGCCCGTGCCGTCGAGTCGCAGGGCGTCCCCGAGCGCGATGACGTAGGGCCCACCCGGCTGCGCAACGGGCGCGCGATTGCCCTGATTGACCGCGAGCGCAACAGACGCCACCCCCGTGCGACCGCGCGAGTCCGTGACACGCAAGCCCACGGGGATCGGGCCGCTGAACGCGAACTCGTTATAGACCCGGGCGACCTCGGGACCTACGGCGTCATCGAACGCGCCGTCACCATCCAGGTCCCAAGCGTATTCGCTGACCGAGATGTCCGGGTGTGGGTGGTCGGAGCGAGCGCCGCTGAAGGTCACGCGAGCGCCGCATGCAGCGGGGTTCGGGTTCGCCTCGACCACAGCGACCGGGTCACGCGCGTACACATTGATGGTCGTCAGGTCCCGGTTCGTGAGCAGGGTCGTATCCTCGACCTCGAGCAGCACGGGGTAAGTGCCGGGTCGGTCGACGCCCACGCTCGCGAGGAGCTGCGGGGTCAGGGCGAGGCGCGCCTCGACGCGGTCACCGTTTGCGTCGGCCGAGACACGGTCCCAGGCGACGTTTGCGGCGGCGAGGTTGCCGTTGCCGACGTCCCAGCGGTAGGTCTGGATGAAGTCGCCGAACTCCGCCGAGTCGGGGTCGAACGACGATGTCGCGTCGAGCACGACGTCGTCACCCAAGAGAATGTGGTACGCGCGCTCAGGCGGCTCGGTCGGGTCTGCGTCCGCGGTCGGGGGCGTCGGCGGAACACGGTAGATGACCTGGAAGCGCGTCGTCTGCTGCCGACCGTCACGGTCGGTCACACGCAGCCGCACGAAGACGACCGGGAGCGCGTTGGGCGTCGGCACGGGGAAGAAGCGCCGCGGAAATTGAATCACCGGCTGGTTCTGGACCTCGAAGTTCCCGTCGTCCTGCAAGTCCCAGTCGAACCGCGCGATTGTCATCCCAGGGATCGGCGAACGGCTCTCACGCCCATCGAGCGTCGGGTTCGACTCACCCGTGACCAGGTTGATCGGCGCGGGGCGCGGCGACTGGATCACCGTCGCGACGGGCGTCGCCGGGTACAGGGTCACGGTGAACGAGGTCGTCGAGGTCGCGCCAAACGAGTCTGTGACACGCAGCGCCATCGCGTTCGTGGGCAGGCCCGTGTTGCGGTCGGCGGGCCAGCGCAAGCGTGCCGCCAAATCCGCCCACGCGACAATCGGTCGCGCCCCTTGCAGGTCAAACGGCCCCCCGAAGGCGCCGTCGCCGTCGAAGTCCCACTCCCACCGCACGATGCCGTCGCCGCAGGCCACGTTCGGGTCGGTCGAGCCGCTGCCATCCAGTCGCAGGGGATCGCCCTCGAGCACGACATAGTTGCCCTGCGAGGCCCGCGCCACGGGAGCAAGGTTGCCCAAGTTCACGTTGACCGGGAAGGTCTGCTGGTTGGATCGGCCGAGGTCGTCCGTGACGCGCAGCGTCGCCGTGAAGTTGCCGAAGAGCGCGTAGGTGTAGTCGAACGTCGGGTTCACACCACCGCCGTCGAAGCCCGGGCGCCCGTCGACGTCCCACTCATAGAGCGTGATGCTGCGCAGGGGGTTCGGATGGTAGCTGCGCCCACCATCGAACCGCACGGCCTGTCCACAGGCGGCGGGGTTGGGGTTGGCCTGACCGTCCGCCACTGGGTTCGTGGGGTAGACCGTCAAGGTCGTCTGGGCCTCCTGAGTCAAACCCGCCGCGTCCCGCGCTCGGATCCGCAGCACGACCGGCTGTCCGAGGGGCAGGTTCGCCAGGGTGGCGTAGGGGATGACTTGGTTGGCCGAGTTGGCGAACGCGAAGGTCCCTGCGCCGCCCAGGTCCCAAGTCACTTGGAGCGAGTCACCGCACGGCACGTTCTGGTCGTTCGCCGACCCGGCGAGCGACAGCGCCTGACCGACCTCGATGATGTACGGCCCGCCCGTCGCGACCGAGGGCCCGACGTTGGCCGCGCGGTCGACCGTGATCGACACAGTGCGCGTGTCAGTCAGGATCGGGTCACCGTTGTCGAGCACCTGAAGGGTCGCCGTGTAGTTGCCCTGCCGCAGGTATCGGTGCTGGAACGTATCGCCGAGCGCGTTCGTCTGAAAGTCGGGCGCGGCGTTCGTCTCCCACCACAGACCGTTCTGCTGGTCGAAGTCCCAGCGGTACAAGACGATGCGACCCGACGGGCTGGGATGAAACGAGTCATCGTGCCGGAAAGTCACGAGGCCCTCGTTCACGCCGATGCACCCCTCGGTCACACGGTTGGGCTGCGCGACAGGCTGCGCCACGGGCTTGGGCTTGAACAGCGTGTTGGTCAGGGACAGGCCGCCGAACGCACCCGACAGCCACGGCGCGCCGTAGGAGCACGTCACGCTGTAGTCGGCGCAGTAATTGTCGATGATGCGGCCAAAGTTCGCGTAGTCCGCCGTCACACGGTCCTGAGCGCGCGCGTAGTAGATCGTGAACTGACGGAACCAGTCGTGCGGGCCGACCGTGACGATCTCGGGTGTGCCCGTGCGATAGCCCTTTTGGTGCGAGTACATCGCGTACGTGTTGCCGCACTTACCCGCGTTGTAGACGGCGTTCGTGTTACCGCAGAGGTAGTCGCCGTTTTGCCAAAAGCGCGACGCCCACGCGTTGCTATGTCCGCGGATACTGTTCGAGGTCCAGTACTCGACCGTGTACGCCATGTAGTTGTCGTACGCGAGGCGGAGTCGGTCCCGCGTGAACTGTGAGTAGCCGGGGAACGCGACGGCGGCATCACCCCGGTTCATCAAGTGAACGCCCAGCCAGCGCGCGCCGACAAAGGCACCCCCTGTCAACTGGTAGTTGCTCTGACCGTCGCTCGAGCGGTACCGCGCGCCGCCCAGGCCCGACTGGTTGTTCACGAGGTTCTCGGCGATACGGAACTTGTGGCGGTTGTTCACGAAGACGCCGAACGGCGCGCCGTTGACCTCGGCGCTCTCCAGCCCGATGTATGCCCACTGGCTCGTCGACCCATCGCTGTTGCCGCAGCCGCCGGCGCCGTTCGCTGAGTCATACAGCCAGCCGCCTTGAGCGCAGCCGCCGTCGTACTGCTGGTAGCCCAGGAAGTCGGTCATTTGCTGAATCAGCGCTTCCCACGACGTCCCCGCGTTCGCGCCACCGAGCTGAATCGGCGTGCCGCCCAGCGCGGGGAGCACGGTCGCGAGCCCACCGAGCACCATGCCGCCGTTGTAGACGTTGGTGTTGACGACATAGGCGCCATCACAGCCGCCTGTGCCGGGGATGCGATTGCAGATGCGCTCCGTGCCGTCGGCGTTGTACCCGCAGGTGTTCTCGTCGTCCGCGCAGGTCGTGCCTCGAACGACCACGCCCACGTCGAGCAGGCCGTTGGTGTAAGCCATCGCCGTCTCGGCGTAGGGGTCCGTGTTCCAGCGCTGGTCGTTGGCAGCGGCGAAGCCGTTGGGCAGAGGCCGATTAAAGGCGTTGAGCTGACCGGGGGGGTATGCGGGCAAGTGCCCGTTGCTGGTGAACGCCCATAGCCCGACGCCGTTGACCGTTCGGCTGTAGCTGCCGAATTGAGCGCGGACGGTTGAGAGGCCGGTGTTCGCGCGCGACGTCTGCTGGCGGTGCATCCACCACAGGTTCTCCTGCACCGCCATCTGACCAATCAGCGAGACCTGCTCCGGCGTCCACTGCCGCGGGTCGAGGCTCGGCGTGAAGTCGTAGACGAACAGCCGAAACGTCCCGAAGGCGTCGGCCTGTGTGCAGGTGTTCCGCGCACGCACGCTGATGGGTAGGCGGCTATCGCGGTCGACGTTCGGGACCTCGAACGTGCGGCCAATGTCGAGGACTGTGCCCGCCGTCGGGCTGACGAGCCGCTCGACCTCCTCGTCGAAGTTGCCGTCGGCATCGATGTCCCACCGGACACGATACCCACCCGCGCAGTTTGCATTTCTGAGGATCGCTTTGAGCGTGACGCGGGCACCCTCGTGCGCGGGATGCGGGATCGCCGGGTTCTGCTGTGCGAAGGGCACGGCCACAACCTGCGGGTCTTGGACCTGTGCCTTCGCGCTCAGGGGGGACATGAGCACGAGCGCGGTGAGGGCGCACGCCGCCCGGTGCAGCGATGAACGTTGCATTGGCCTCTCCTCTCCTCTCCTCGAACTAGACGCGAGGATTGTCGTTCGAGTCTCGGGAGATTTCCACCCTGCCCGCCTCGATCGGGTGATTCCCTAAGCGCGCCTGCGCTCGCAGAGGGCGTTGACCAACCCAGAGACGGTGTAAGGGTCCGCGACGGCCGCGACCGTGAAGCCCGCGGCGCGCGCCGTCTCTGCGGCGACGGGGCCGATGCAGGCCGCCACGACCCGCGCCTGAACCTCGATGAGCTCAGGCGCCGAGAAGCACGCCGCAAAGTGGCGCACAGTGGAAGACGACGTGAACGTGACGACATCCGCTTCGCAGCGGGCGATGCGGTCACGCACGTCCGCGTCAACCGTAGACGCGACAGCTCGGTAGGCGGCGACGACCTCGACGCTTGCCCCCGCCTCGGTCAGCGCGTCCGGCAGCACATCCCGCGCGACCTCGGCGCGGAGGAGCAGGAAGCGTCGGCCCTTGAGCGACTCGCGCGCGAAGGCATCGATGAGCCCCTCCGCGACCGCGCGCTCCGGCACAAGATCGGCCACGAGACCACGCGCCCGAAGACGCTCCGCAGTGCTCGGTCCGACACACGCGATGCGCGCTGAGCCAAACGCTCTCGCGTCGCGGCCCTGCGTGGCCAAGGCATCGAGTGCGTAGTCGACCCCGTTTGCGCTGGTGAACACGACCCAATCGTGGATGTGCAGGCGGCGGAGTGCGTCTTCGAGTGCGTCTGCGTGGGTCGTCGGTACAACCTCGATCGTCGGGAACGCGATGACCTCGGCGCCGAGCTCAGCGAGCCGCTCGGACAAGGCACCTTGTTGGCGCTCGCTGCGCGTCACAACCACGCGCTGGCCGTGCAGCGGCCGCCGCTCGTACCACCCAATGCGCTCGCGCAGACCCACGACGTCTCCCACGAGCGCAATCATGGGCGGCTCGACGGGCGGCGCCGCGCCTTGGGCACACGCTTCAAGCGTCGTCGTCTCGGTGCGCTGGTCGGGGCGCGTCGCCCACCGAATCAGCGCCACCGGCGTCTCGGGCCTGCGCCCCGCGTCAATCAGGCGCGCTGCGATCGCGGGCAGCGACCGCGCGCCCATGTAGAAGACCACCGTCGCCATCTGCGCGAGCGCGGCGTAGTCGACATCGCTCTCGACCTTGTCGGGCGCCTCGTGCCCGGTGCAGAACGCCAGGGTCGAGCCGAAGCCGCGCTGCGTGACGGGGATGCCCGCGTACGCGGCGCATGCGATGGCCGCGGTGACGCCGGGGACGACCTCGAAGGGCACCCCCGCCTCGACGAGCGCCTCGGCCTCTTCGCCACCTCGGCCGAAAACAAAGGGGTCGCCGCCCTTGAGGCGCACGACGACATGGCCTTCGAGCCCGAGTCGCACGATCAGGGCGTTGATGTCTCTCTGGTCCAGGCGCTCCCCTGGCCCCCCGACGCAGATGCGCCGGGCACGGGTCGATGCGTGCTCAAGCAGCGCGGGGTTCGCCAAGTAGTCGTGCACGACGACATCCGCGCGGGCCAAAAGCGCCTGGCCACGGAGCGTCAACAGGCCGGGGTCCCACGGCCCCGCGCCCACGAGGTAGACGTGCCCTGGCGCGCTCATCCGCCGAGCGCGCCAGACGCGCGAACGCGCTGCAGGATCTCGCGCCCGCCCGCCGCCAGCAGGGCCTCGGCCAGCGCGACGCCGAGCGCCTCGGGGGCGTCGCCCCGCAGCGCCTCGACGACACGCTCACCGGTTGACGGATCACCGATGAAGCCCCGCAGGCGGAGTACCCCGCGGTCCGACATCGCGAAGGCGCCCACGGGCACCCGACAGTCACCCTCGACGGCGCGCAGGAACGCGCGCTCGGCGGCGACGCAGCGCGCCGTGTCTTCGTGGTGCAACGCGGCGACCAGGCCGTTCGTGTGCGCGTCATCCGCCCGCGTCTCAAGGGCGAGCGCGCCCTGACCAACGGCGGGGATCCAGTGCTCGGGGTTGAGCGGCAAAAAACTCACATCGTCCCGCAGCATGAGGGCCAAGCGCTGCAGGCCCGCCATCGCCAAGACCACCGCGTCGCAGCGACGCTCGCCCTCAGCGAGCACGCGCTCGAGGCGCGTCGTCACATTGCCCCGAATCGGCTCGATGCGCGCGGCGGGCCAGCGGTCACGCGCCAAGCACGCGCGTCGCAGGCTCGCCGTGCCCACCACGGCGGGGGGCGCGAGGGTGGCCTCGGGCGCCTGCAGCGGCGTGATCACGCAGTCGCGCACGTCCGCGCGCTGCGGGATCGCGGCCAGGACCAAGCCGTCCGGCAAGCGCGTCGGCATGTCCTTTAGGCTGTGCACGGCCAGGTCGATCTCACCGCTCGCGAGCGAGACCTCAAGCTCCTTAGTGAAGAGCCCCTTGCCCCCGATCTCGGCGAGCGGCCTGTCCAAGAACCGGTCCCCCGCGGTCTTGAAGAGCACCTTCTCGGTCTCGAGGCCGGGATGGGCCTCACGCAGCGCGTCCGCCACGAAGTCCGCCTGCCAGAGCGCGAGCGCTGAGCCACGGGTGCCAATCTTGAGCGGCCGCGAGAACGTCATGGAGCGGGCTCCTCGTCGTCGAGTCTGAAAATCTGTCGAACCAACGCCGCTGAGGCGTCGGGGCGGTCGTCGCGCGCAGCGTCCTTGAGCGTTGTAAAGGCGCCGTGCAACAGCTTGTTTGTGATGCCGTCCGCGAGCATCTCGATGGCCTTGCGCTGCTTCTCATCGAGCCCAGTCAAACGACGCATCGCGCGCTCGAGCTCGGCGTCTCGAATCGCGTCGGCCTTGCGGCGCAGCGCCTGTATCGTCGGCGCCGCCGACTGCCCCGCCAGATCGCGCAAGAAGCGGCCCGCCTCATCCGCCACGAGCTGCTCAGCCGCCTCGGCCTCGCGCCGCCGCTCGGCCAAGTTCTCGTTCGCGATGCCACTCAGATCGTCGACGTCGTAGACATAAGCGTTCTCGAGCGCGTTGATCGTCGGCTCCACGTTGCGTGGCACGGCGATGTCGATGAAGAAGATCGGTCGGTACTTGCGCGCCGGCACGATGCGCCGCATCGCGCTCGTGGTGACGAGGTAACCGGGGGCGCCGGTGGAGGTCACGACGATGTCGGCCTGCTGGAGCAAGCCGTCGAGCTCGTCGAGACCCCGTGGGTGGCCCCCGAGTGCCGAGGCGAGCGCCCGCGCGCGGTCGAAGTTACGGTTCGCGACCAAGAGTTCGCGCGCACCGTGGGTCTTGAAGTGACGCGCGGCGAGCTCACCCATCTTGCCCGCACCTACGAGCAAGACCGCGCACGCCGACAGGTCACCGAAAATCTGGCGCGCGAGATCGACCGCGACGCTGCTGACGGACACGCTGCTCCGGCCAATGCCCGTCTCCGTGCGGACCTTGCGAGCGACGCCGATGGCGCGGTCGAGCGCCCGGGTCAGCACGGGGCCCGCCTGTCCTGCGCTGCGGCACGCCTCGAACGCGCTCTTGAGTTGCCCGAGGATTTGCGGCTCGCCGACCACGAGGCTGTCGAGGCTCGACGCGACGCGGAAGAGGTGGCGCACAGCCTCAGGCCCGGCGTGCAGGTAGGCGTGCGGTGAGACCTGACCCCGCGTCGCCTGGCCGACCGACGCGAGTACATCCGTCAGCGCATCGTCCGAGGGGCGCTCGCCATCGAACGCCGCGTAGACCTCAACCCGATTGCAGGTCGACACCACGAACGACTCGCGACACCCATCGACCAAGCGCACCCGCCCCGCCGCGTCGCCCAGAGCGTCGTCGGGCACCGCGAACCGCTCCCGGAGCGCCACGGGGGCGGTCTTGTGACTCAGGCCAACGACGACGAGGTTCATCGCGCGCCCTCAGGCCCCACGCAGCGCGTACTGCGCAACGACGCCGAGGCACATGAGAAGGCCGACCGTGGTGAGCCCGGCGGCGCGGCGACCCCGCCAACCCGCCGTCAAGCGCGCCTGAAGGACCACTCCATAGACCAGCCAAGAGACGAGCGCGACGAGGTACGAGGGCCGCACAGCATCTGTCCGGAAGGCCTCGAAGCTCCCAAGCAGGAGCGCGACTGTATAGGGCGGAAAGCCCACCAAGACGCCCCGCAAAGCCAAGTGGTCGAGCACGTCGAGTGGCGGCAGGCGACGACGCAGCGCGGGCTTGGCCTTCTGCTTGAGCATGCGCGCTTGCAGCAGGTAGACGACGGAGACGGCGGTCGAGAACGCGAACGCCGTGACCCCAAGGAACGCGAGGCCGACGTGCACAGGGAGGAGCCAAGCGTGCACCCCCTCCGGCAGCGCGTGATGCGCCCCCCCGAGCTCCTGAGAGTTGACCGCAGCAAAGACCGCAAGCAGCGTGGAGAGCGCGGCGACGAAGCTCCCAAGCGACTCGATGGGGTAGCGGGTCCGCAGCGCGATGTAGAGCGCCGAGAGCGTGAGCGCGGACAGCCCGAGCCAGAAGCGCGGTGTCCCACCCAGCCCAGCCAGCGCTTGGTGCGTGAGCAAGCCGATCCACACCGCGATCGTGACGCTGAGCGCGGCGTGCGCGGCACGCTCGAGCGAAGGCCTCGGCCGCCAGAGCGCGCCCAGATACAGCAGCGTGCTGAGACCAAACAGGCCCGCGCCGAGCGTCAGCAGGTTCAGCATCGCGCCCATGTCGTCAGGTCGTCTCCGTCGGGGCCTCGCCCCCCGCCGCCAGCGACGTTCGCAGGCGCGCGCGCGCCCCCTCGACGTCTCCAGCGTCGAGCATACTCAATATCTCGTCGTTCGCCACGCTCCGCGCTGCCCGCTGCCTGTCCGCGCCGGGGGGCAGCGCCGTCCGCGCCTCGGTCCACAGGCGCAGGAACGTGTCGAAGCTCGGTCGCCACGCCGCCCCGAGCGCGCCGAGCAGCGTGCGCGCCGCGGATGGGCCCGCGCGCTCGGTCGACACGGAGAGCACTGCGCCCCCGCGCTCCATCTGCGCCGGTACGACGAAATCCCCCGCGTCGGGCTGGTCCGCCCGACCACAGAGCACCCGCTGAGCGCGGGCCGCGTCCGCAACCGCGGCGTTCACAGCAGGCGGCGCGCAGGCGAAGACGACGGCGCACCCCGACAGGTCGTCGGGGGCAAACGGGCGTCGTCGGATGTCGATAGGCCCCGGCGTCGATGGCGCGTCCGGCGCGACCCAGACGACGTGAAAGCCCGCGGCGACGAGGGCATGTGCACGCCGTGCGCCCACTTGACCGGCGCCCACCACGGCGACGCGCTGGCCAGGGTTCAGGTGAAGCGCGAATCGCCGCGTCCCTGCGACTGTCAGAGCGCGGACTCCACGAACTCTTTGAGGGCACCCTTCACGTTTGTACTCGGCGCGCCGACCTTCTGCTTGGCGACGGCGCCCGCCTTGAAGACGAGCAACATCGGGATGCTGCGCACGCCGTACTGCATCGCCACGTTCGGCGACTCGTCCACGTTCACCTTCACGACCTTGACGGCGCCGTTCCAGTCCGTGGCGAGGGCTTCCACGTGTGGACCGATCGCACGGCACGGGCCACACCACGGCGCCCAGAAGTCCACGAGCACGGGCACGGGGCTCTCGAGCACCTCAGCCTTGAAGTTAGCGTCGTTCACATTCACGCAGGCGCCAGCCATGGGAGCGTCCTTTCGGGTCGATGAGCGCGGCGGCTCAGTATGCGGGCGTATTCGTACTCGATGCGTCCGCGTTAGAAAACGGTGCGTCGCATACTGATATTCACGAGCAGCCCGATCGCAACCATGACCGTCAGGATCGACGACCCGCCGTAGCTCATCAGCGGCAGCGTCACGCCGGTGACCGGGATCAGGCTCAAGACCATCCCGACGTTCATGAACACCTGCCAGAAGATGAGCGCCGCGACGCCCACCGCGACATGTCCGCCGAACTTGTCGCGCGCCTGCCCTGCGACGCGCAGGGCCCCGACGATGAGCCACATGTAGAGGCCAAGGAGAAAGGCGCACCCGATCAGGCCATGCTCCTCGGCCAGGTTCGCGAAGACGAAGTCCGTGTGGTTCTCGGGCAAGAAGCCACCGGCGACTTGCGTTCCCAGACCGTGCCCCTTGCCGAGCAAGCCGCCCGAGCCGACCGCAACGCGGGCTTGGAGCGCGTGCCACCCACTCCCGAGGCGGTCAACGTCCGCGTCGAGCAACGTCAGGATTCGGTCTTTCTGGTAGTCGCGCAGGATGAAGCGCCAGCCGACCGGCACCATGACAACCGCCGTCAGCACGAGGATCATCAACGAGCGCCGGTCGAACTTCTCGTAGGCGAGCATCGACAGGCCGATGAACAGCACCATGAGCGTGTGACCCAGATCGGGCTCTTGCAGGATGAGAAACATCGGTACACCCAACAACGCTGCAACGGGCACCAAGTCTCGCAGCGTGTACCCCGCTGGCCGCGGCACGCGGTTGAACCAGCTCGCGAGCGCCGCGATGATCGAGAGCTTCGCGACCTCGGCCGGCTGTAGCGATACGGGGCCAAAGTCGAACCACCGCCGCGAGCCGTTCACCTCTTTACCGATGCCCAGCACGAGCGCGAGCAGGATAACGGCCAGCGCATAGAAGAAGGGCGAGAAGCGGTCGAGGTGCCGATAGTCAACCGAGGCGGCGATCACCATCATGACCGTCCCGAACGACAGCCAGTAGAACTGTTTGAGGTGAATGTTGCTGCCGGTTGAGATCGACGTCGACTGCAGGTTGTAGACGCCGACCAGGCCGATCAGGACGACTGCGAGGAGCAGCGACCAGTCCATCCGCGCCAAGCTCGTAGCCGAGTTCCGGTTCATTCTGTGCCCCCCGCCGAGGTCCGTGGCGTGGACGCGCCGGTGGCCGCGACCGAGAAGATGGGCTCGATGCGGGCCTGATACGCCTCAAGAATGCGCCGCGCGACCGGCGCCGCGTCCTTGCCACCGGTCCCGCCATGCTCCAAGAACACGACGACCACCAGCTTCGGGTCGTCAATCGGCGCAAAGGCCGCAAACCAAGCGTGGTCGCGCTCGCGGAAGTCCTTGACCTTCTCACCCGCGTAACGCGCGCGGTCGATGTCTCGGACCTGCGCCGTGCCGGTCTTGCCCGCGATCCGCACGCCCTCGATCCCCCCGAGGGTGGCGGTGCCGATCTCCGTGTCGCCCACCGCGCGCTCGAGGCCCTTGACGATGTCTGCGAGGTGCCCGGCCGAGGCGCCGAGCCGTCCAACGACCTGCGGCGCGTAGCGCGCGACCGTCTTGCCATCTGCAGTCTGAATGCGGTCGAGCACGCGCGGCGCGAAAACCTGCCCACCGTTGGCCAATGCGGCGTAGGCGATCGCCATCTGGAGCGGGCTCGTGCGCGCGTCGCCTTGCCCGATGGCTGTCGAGAGCGCGAGGCCGAACTGGTATCCCCCCGGCGTGTTCTCATCGTGAAAAGCGCGGGTCGGCACGAGCCCCGCGGACTCCCCGTTGATCAAGAGTCCGGTCTTGCGTCCAAAGCCGAAGCGGAGCGCATACGTCGCGAGCTTGTCGATGCCCAGCCGCTCGCCGAGCTTGTAGAAGTAGACGTCGGCCGAGGCGGCCATCGCCTCGGAAAGGTCGATCTCGCCGTGCCCCGAGAGCTTGTGGCAGTGAAAGACGCGGTTGCCGAAGGTGTACGCGCCAGGGCTGTCCACCTCTTCGTCCGCGGTGACCAAGGCCTCCTCCAGGCCGGCGAGCGCGGTCACGACCTTGTAGACGGACCCCGGAAAGAACGACCGCACCGACTTGTCGATCATGGGCTTGTAGGGGTTGTCGTCGATCGCTTGCTTGACCTCGGCCGGCAAGCGCCCAGACCACAAGTTAGGGTCGTATGAGGGCTTGGACACCATGCCGATGATCGAGCCGTCGCGCGGGTCAAGCAGCACGGCCGCGCCTGACTCGTAGTTCGTCAGCGCCTCGAGCAAGAGCGCCTGCACGTCGGCGTCAATGGTCAAGACAAGGTCGTTTCCCGCGACCGGGGCCTCGCGCACGATGTCGTCGACTGCGCCGAGCGCGCGCTGGTCGCTCGACCGCCCGCCTCGTGCGTTGACGACGAACCGCTCGAAGCCGTGTCGGCCCGCCAGCACGTCCTCGTGCTTCTGCTCCAATCCGAAGCGCCCCACGAGCAAGTCGTCGGGCCGGCGCACGCCCTTCTCGGCGGGCGCGTCCACGGGTGGCCGTCCCAGGTAGCCGAGCAGGTGTGCGCCCGTCTCGCCCAGCGGGTACTCGCGCTGTTGCTTGACTTGGATTGTGAGCCCGTCGAACTGCGCACGAAGCGCCTCAACGCGCGCCACACGCGCCCGGTCGACGTCCCGCTGGACACGAACGGGCTGGTATCGCCACACACCTCTCTGCTCGATCAACTTCTCGCGCAGCCGGTCGACGTCGAGCGCGTCGAGGTCGAGCACATCGCGCAGACCCGCAAGCAGAGCCTCAGGCTTCTTGACTGCGGCAGGCGTCACAAAGACCTCGAACGAGGGCTTGTTCCCCGCGAGGCGTTTGAGGTCGCGGTCGTAAATCGCGCCGCGGTCGGCGGGCAGCACTGCCGTCCGAATGAAGTTCTCCTCGGACGACCGCTTGAGGCTCTCGCCCTCGATCACCTGAAGCTGAAACAGGCGTCCGATGAAGACGAGAAACACGAGAACGACTGCGACCATCAGGCGCTGAGCGCGCAGGCGGTACCCGATGGCCGAGGAGTCGAGGTAGACGTCCGACATGGCCTAGAGCACGTCCCGCTCCGGCTGCCGCACGAAGGTCGACTCCAAGCGGTCGAGCACGGGGAAGCCGAGCGGCACGAAGAGCACGACGACGACGATTCGCGGGACGACGAGCTCGGTCAGCCGGAGCGCGACTTGACCGTCTGGCAAGACGAGCTTGCCGAGCGCCGCGAACAAGAAGAGCCCCGTGAGCCCCCCCACCAAACCGAGAAGCATGCGGCCGATGAAGCCCTGAAAGAGCACCCGCGAGGACAGGCCGCGCGACAAGTAGAAGAGCAACAACGCGTGCAGCATGTGCAAGCCCGCGGGGCTACCCGCGAAGCCATCGGCGACAAGGCCGAGCATCGAAGCGATCACAGCGCCCTGCGTCCATGTTCGGGTCGTGCCCAACCACAGGATCACGAGCACCATAAAGTCCGGCGACCAAGCGTCCAGCCGCCAGGCCTCTCGAACGAAGAGGTCCACGCACAGGCCCATCAGCCCCGCCAAGAGCGCGAGCGCGACGCTCATCGAGGGCCTACCGTGGGCGCGCTCGGAGGCGCCTTTTCCCGCTGCAGCTCGCTGCCATCGGCCGTGAGGCCGCTCGGACCGAGGACGATGTAGACCTCCTCGAGTGCAGACAGGTCAACGAAGGGCTCGACCTCGGCGTCCTGAAAGAGGCCGTGTGGCTGCGGCTTGACCGAGGTGACGCGGCCAACCACCAAGCCCGCCGGATAGCGACCGTCATCGCCCGAGGTGACGACGCGCTCGTCGATCGCGGTCGCCTCGTTGCGCTGCAGATACTCGAGGCGCGCGGCGTAGCGGTCAGGCTCGCCCGTGCCAACCGCGACGCCGCGCGCTCGGCTGGTCTCTAAGACGACGTCGATGGCGCTGCGCAGGTCGGTCAGCATCAGCACCTCGGCGCGGTCACCATCGACGCTGCGGAGTTGGCCCACGACGCCACCCGGCGCAATGACCGGCATCCCGACGACCAGCTCGGCGCCGCCGCGTGTATCCCCGGCGTCCTCACCCTGCGGATCGACCTCGAGCGTGAGCTTCAAGACGCGAAAGAAATCGCTCACGCTGCGTCCTACGACACGGGCCGAGCGCAGGCGCAGATCCTTGCGCGTGTCCGCAAGGTCCAGCAGCGCGCGTAAGCGCTGGTTCTCCGCCCGCAAGCCATCCACCGAGGCTGCGCGCTCCTCGAGCTCACCGATTCGAGCCCGAAGCGCGGCGTTGTCTTCGTGGACCTCGGAGAGCGCGACATAGTGGGACCATAAGGCCCGAGTGTCGTGCCCCGCAGCGCTGATGGCACGGTGCAGCGGGCCGACCAGCGCGCCTAAGGTGACCGAAACTGGGCCACGCCCTGTACTCGCGTGGTCCGCGATCAACAGTCCGACCGCCGCGCCGATGAGGAGCAGGCCGACAACGATGGGCCTGCGCGGCGAGCTCGAGCGCGGCACTCCGTCAGGCCTCGATGGCCACGCTCTTGAGCAGCGTCAGCTCGTCGAGCGCCTTCCCGCAGCCGAGCACCACGGCCGACAACGGATCGTCCGCGATCATGACGGGCAGGCCCGTCTCCTCGCGCAGCAGCATGTCGAGGCCCTTCAACAGGGCGCCGCCGCCCGCGAGCACGATGCCCTTGTCCACGATGTCGGCCGAGAGCTCAGGCGGCGTCCGCTCAAGCGCGACACGCACGGCGTCCACGATCTGGTTCACGGGTTCGAGCAGCGCCTCTCGGACCTCGTCGCTCGTGATCGTGAGGGTCTTCGGCAGGCCGGCGACGAGGTCGCGGCCCTTGACCTCCATCGCGCTCGTCTCCCCCTGATTGAAGGCGTTGCCGATGTGCATCTTGATCTTCTCGGCCGTGGGCTCGCCGATGAGCAAGTTGTACTTACGCTTCATGTGCTGGACGATCGCCTCGTCCATCTTGTCACCGCCGACGCGGACGGAGCGCGAGTAGACGATGCCCGACAGCGAGATCACGGCGACCTCTGTCGTGCCACCGCCGATGTCGACGATCATATTGCCGGACGGCTCCGTGATCGGCAGGCCCGCGCCGATGGCGGCCGCGATGGGCTCCTCGATCAGGTAGACCTCGCGCGCGCCGGCGATTTGCGCGGACTCCTTGACGGCGCGCTTCTCGACCTCGGTGATGCCGAAGGGCACCCCGATGATCACGCGCGGCTTCACGAGCGTCGTGCGCTGGTGAGCCCGCGTGATGAAGTACCGGATCATCGCCTCGGTGACGTCGAAGTCGGCGATGACACCCTCCTTCATCGGACGGATGGCGACGATCGTCCCCGGCGTGCGCCCGAGCATCTCCTTGGCCTCGCGGCCGACCGCGAGCACACGGCGGACGCCGCGCGCGTCCTTCTTGACGGCGACGACCGAGGGCTCGCAGGCCACGATCCCCTTCCCGCGCGCGTAGATCAGCGTATTGGCCGTCCCAAGGTCGATGGCCAAGTCGTTGCTGAACATGCCGTAGATGTAGTCGAAGAGCATTCTTCGAGACCCCGGGATTAAAGCCGCCGGGGTATAGCAGACCCCGGATCGCGCGGCAACCCGGATCCCGGTTGACCCTTCGGGATGCGTCCCCTTATGATCCCGCGTCTTTTATTCCGGAAATCGCCCAACCCATGCTGACCAATCTTCGCGAGAACTCGCAGCACTTCGTCATCTACTTGCTGTTCGGGATCCTGATCTTCGTCTTCATCTTCTTCTTCGGGCCACAGACACAGGGGTGCCAGCCGGGAGAGCAGCAGGCGCGGGTCGGCTGGGCGGCAACGGTCGGTGACGTCGACATCACGCAGCAGGAGGTCGAGGTCGCCATCCGCCGCCGTCTCTCGACCGAGGACATGCGAGACGAAGACCTCGCCGCGCTGCGCCGCGAGACGCTCCTTCAGCTCATCGACCAGACGGCGGTCGCGAACAAGGCGCGGGCCGCCGGGTTCGCGGTCAGCCGCGACGAGCTCGCGCGCTTCTTGATCGACAAGAACGAGAACCCCGAGTTCGGGCTCTTCGCCCGTCGCAACGGCAAGTTCGACTACGACTACTTCGTCAGTCGCGTTCAGAACTTCGGCACGTCCGTCGATGGCTACTACGCGATCCTCGAGCGCGAGCTCCTCGTGCGGCGCTACCTTGAGTTCTTGGGGGCGCAGGTGAACGTAGCCGACGCCGAGGCCCGCACGCTTTACGAGCGTCGGGAGCGCAAGTGGAACCTGTCCTTCGTATCGTTCGAGGCGCCGGTCGTCGAGGGCGACGCGCCCAAGGCGGACGCTGCAGCCGCCGCTGCCTACGCCGCGGGTCACGAGGCCGAGCTCAAGAAATACTACGACGACAACAAGGCGGAGTACGACCGACCCATGGAGGTCCGGGTGCGCCGCATCCAGATCAGCCCGGTGAAAGACGGTGGCGACGCCGCGAAGACGGAGGCGCGCGCCAAAATCGACGCGCTCCACGCCGAGGCGAACGTACCCGGCGCCGACTTTGAGGCGATCGCCCGGGAGAAGTCCGAGGGGTCGTTCAAGGAGCAGGGCGGCGACATGGGCTTTCAGACCGAGGAGAACTCCTCGGCCGAGAACTGGGCCATCTTCTCGAAGCTCAAGGCGGGCGAGGTCTCGGCCGTGCAAGAGGCGCCGTTCGGCTTCTGGTTCGCGAAGGCGGAGACGATCAACCCGCCTGTGAAGCGCACCCTGGACGAGGTCAAGCTCGAGATCGCCGCGATCCTATCCGCGCGCAGCCAGCGCGTGGCGTCGGCCCGGCAGAGCGCGGAGCAAGAGCTCACGCTGGTTCGGAACGGCAAGTCTTTCCTCGACATCCTGCGGGCTCGCGCCAGCGCTCAGAACCCCGCGCCGGAGAAGAAGAAGTCCAAGAAGGACACGGCCGAGGACGACGCGGAAGAGACCGCCACGCTCCCGCCCGACCCGACGATCCCCGAGACCGGCGCGTTCAGCCTCGACGACCTCGTCTCGCCCGATACCCTCCCGGTCCTGGGCAAGGCGCCTCGCGTGGTCGCTCTCCTCCCGTCTTTGACGGAGCAGAGCCCGCTCGTGAACGAGCTCGTCGAGATCGACGAGCGGGTCTACATTGTGCGGCTCCTGACGCGGACCGAGCCGACGGACGAGGGCTTCGTCGGTCAGCGCGCCGCGCTCCTCGGTGAGCTTCGCACGATCCGCACAGCCGCCTTCGTGGGCGGCTGGCAGCAGCGTCTGTTCGGGAGCGCGGCGAACCGCGCGATGCTGAGCATGCTGCCCGAGTCAGGCGTCGGCGCGCTTCTGCCCGACCACAGCACCGACACGACCATCAAGATGAACGCCGAGGCCTTCCCCGGGCCGGCGCCCGCTTCGACGCCGGCGTCCGCGGGTGCGTCGTCCCCCGGGTCAGCGCCCGCGAGCGCTGGCGGCTGACCTATAGGCCGCGCGCCGCACAGGCGCGCAGCCGATTGATGTCGCGACGCTCAAGCAGGCCGCTGCGCAAGTAGCGGCCACGCACCTCGGCGGTCTGCAGCGCGTCTGCCTCTCGACCCAACTCGACATAGCGCCGTGCGAGTCGGTCGAGCGTCTGAGCGACCCGGCGGTGGTCGGTCTCGGCGGCCGCCTTGACGAGGTCATCGAGCCAGAGCGTGAGGTCGGCGTGGTCGCGCGCGGCGGTGACCTGAGCCTCGGCCCAGAGTCCGCTCGGATCGTCCGAACAGGTCTGCGTCACGACCAAGACGCGAGGCTCAAGAGCGGCGTTTCCGGTACTTCGCAGCCGCGCCTCAAACAGCCGATAGCGGCCAGTTCGTCGGCGCTGGGTCGGCAGGCACACGAGAAAACGCGCGCGCTGCCCCGGCGCCAGTGGCCCCACCCACAGAGAAACACGCCGCTCGGTTCCAGCGATGTGACGACCCGCGCTCGCGCCTGACAGCGCGCGGTTGACGGGGAGCGCGACTGGCGTCGGACCGAGGCGAATCAAGCGAGTCGGGAAGGCCGAGCCGGTCAAGTCCAGCTCCAAGCGCGCGCTCGTCCAGACCGCTTTCGTCCACAGCTCGAGGCGCGCGTCCAAAGCCGCGCCAAGTGGCTCTCCCGCGTCAAGCAAGCGCACAGCGCCCCCGTCCAGCGCGACGATGCGCCCACACGCACCGAGGTCAGCGAGGGCGCTCGTCGCGACGATATCGACGCCGAGACCGCGCTGGTCTGCCGCCTGCAGCGCGGCCCCAAGGAGGTCACCGCTCTCGGGCGTTGGCGCACGGACGACCAAGATGACACGTGCGCGCGCCGACGCTGGCGCTGCGGCGATGACCGCGGTCAATGCTGCCCCGAGCGACGGGAAAGGCCGAGCATCGAGCGCATCGAGTGAGGGCTCCGCTCCCGCGCCCGACGCATCGCCCACCACAGACAAGGACACGTGGTTCGGCGCGATGGCGCGCCACGGGGGCAGCGCACCGGACGGACCTCCGACTACAGCGACGAAGAGCGCGCGCGCCTCGGGCGATGGGAGCGCGTCCGCGACGCACTCAACCTCGACGAGGGTCGTCGTCTCGACTTCGACGTCACTCGGGTGAAGGACCGAGGGCTCAGCGCTCGCGCGCAGCACAAGCTTCCAGGCGGCGCCGCTCATGCGCCGCCCCCGACGGTCGCGTGTACGTCCGTGTCAGCGAGGCCTGCGTGGGCGGGTCCGAAGTTCAAGACGATGCAGCTGATGTTGTCGCCTCCACCGCCCCGATTGGCGAGCACCATCAGCTCGAATGCCGCCCACGGGGCGCTCGGCGCGTCCTCGATCGCGCGCCTGATGTTGTCCTCTGCGACCTCTTCGTCCATGCCGCCGTAGTCCGGTATCCCGTCGGAGCAGACCACGATGCGGTCTCCGGGCAGGAGCATGAGCTCACGAAAGCCGGGCTGGAGAGGGACAGGCACGAGCCGGTCGTTCTCACCCTTTTCGAACTCACCGACGCAGCGAATCAGCGCGCCCCCCGAGGCCACGGCGCGCGCGACCGCCGGCGCACGCCCGAGGCGCATGAGCTGCGTCGTCAGGTCGTCGTCGATCATCAGGCTGCTGATATGCCCGTTACGAACGAGGTAGGCGCGGCTGTCGCCAATCGAGAAGAAGAGCGCGCGGTTTCCCTCGACGAGCGCCCCGACCGCCGTGGCGGCCATGATGCCTTCTGCGGCGCCCAAGAACCGGGGCTGGTCCTCGTGAACGCGCTCCGCGATCCGGTGATTCGCGGCGTCGAGCGCCCCTGCGAGCAGCCGCGCGCGGTCCTCGGCGGACCGGGGTAGGCGTGGCCCCCAACGGTCGCGGTCATCGCTTCCTGGGAGAGTATGCGCCGTCCCCAGCGCGGCCGCGTCTTGGGTGGTCGCCTCGGTGATGCTCGGCGGCGTGCAGAGTTGCCGCCAGAGATTCGCGACCTCGGCCCGCACGCAGCCGCTGGCTTGGTCCCCGGTGCCATGTTGCGAGATGCTGACGCCGTCGCTGATCATGAAGAGACCGATCGCGCTCGCCGCGTCAAACGCCAAGAACAGGTCGTCCTGATTGACCGGCGAGTACTGACCCTTGAGCACCCCAATGTGCAGCTCGTGGCCGATGTCGAGCTCAAGACGCTGCAGCCTCACGTGCGCTCGGCGCGCCGTATCGTCGAGCGCGACCTGGAGCGCAGTCAGCATCTCGCCCGCGTGGGCATATCGGCGCCCCGGCAGCGGCGAGCAGGCGCGACGAGCCACAGCGGCAAGCTCTGGCGGGACGCTCGGCTGGTAGACCTGCGGCGGCGGTAGGCGCTCTCCCGGGAGGCCCGCTTCGACCATCGGCGCGACGCGCGTCAGCGCAACGTAGAGCGCAGCCCCGAGGGAGAAGACGTCCGTCCGAGCGTCTACGCCACCGCCCATGTGCCCGAGCAACTCCGGTGCAGCATAGCCACGCACGACGCGTCTTCGGCCCGCTGGCTTCGCGCCGGCGCGCAGTGAAAAGGCGAGCGGGCGCGCCCTGAACAAGACACGCCCGTCCTGTCCGACCAAGACCTCGGCAGGGTCCAAGCCGCCGAGCGCGACGCCGCGCGCATGCACACCCGCCACAGCACGCACCACAGGCAAGATGAGCCGCTCGATCGGCGTGACCAAGTCGGCCCCGGAACGGTCCGCCAGCAGAGCCGCGAGCGCGTCGGAGAGCGAAGAGGTGCTCGGCAGCGGCGTCGCCGTGAACTGGGTCTCGCCCGCGGTCACCGTGAAACCGGCAGGCAGGCACAGGGGCGAGAGCGCTTCCCCCACCTCGGCGTCCTCGGGTGCGTTCGAGGCATTCGTGCTCGTGGGCGGCGTCCCGACAACATCCCAGCGCTGCCCGTGTTCGTCGAGCGCGAGCCATCTCGCGGCGTCGTGGGACGTCGAGAGGACGACCTTGAGCGTCAGAGTCTGCGGACCCTGCTCCAAGCGCGCCCCCAGCGCAGGCCATCGACCGCGCGCGGCGAGGCTGGGCAGCAGCTCAAAGCCACAGCCAGCGCAGAACGGCCCGACCGAGAGCGCCTTGCATGCGGGGCAGGGCATCGCGCCGGGCAGCGTCTGGGCCCCGCCAAGCTCGCCCTCGTCGAAGTCGAAGCCTGTGTCGTCTCGCCGTTCGGCCATGGCGGGTCACCGTTCCCAAGGGGCCCAGAGTGTATCAGCCGAGGGAATCGCGCGTCGAGGCGTCCGCACGGGGGACCGTGAACGCGAAGGTCGAGCCGTGACCCACCCGACTCTCGACTGTGATCTCACCGCCGTGGAGCTGAATGATTTGTTTGCATATCGCGAGGCCCAAGCCCGTGCCCGCGGGCTTGCCCTTCTGGTTGTCGCCGGCCTGTCGGAACCGCTCAAAGATGAAGGGCAGGTCCTCGGGCGCGATGCCCTCTCCCGAGTCCTGCACAACGAACCGCACCATCTTGGACTCGACGACGACCGCGACGCGCACCTCACCTCGGGCCGTGTACTTGATCGCGTTGCTCAGCAAGTTCACGAGTACCTGCGAGATTCGGTCGCGATCACCCCACGCCACAGGCGTGATCTCCGGGACGTCGGGGAGCACCAACAGGTGGCGCCCCGCGAGCAGCGACGACGTCGCGGTCACCGCCCCTTGAACCAGCGGCAGCACCTCGAACGACTCGGGTGCCAGACGAAGCTTGCCCGCCTCTAGCTTGCTCAGGTCGAGAACGTCATTCACCAAGCGCCCGAGACGCTCTCCCTCACTCCCCATGACCTCCATGTCCGAGAGCGCCTTCTGGAGCGCGGTGCGGACCTCCTCTGGCCCCTCGGCGACCCACGGCCGCACGAAGCGCTGAAGGCGCCGAATGTTGAGCTTGTTGAAGCCCATGATCGACGTCAGCGGGGTCCGCAGCTCATGGCTCACCGTCGCGAGGAAGCTCGCCTTCAGGTCCTCGAGCTGGCGCTCTTTCGTGACGTCCCGCTTGTGGTTAATCACCGCCTGCACTTGGCCGTCCTTGCCCAAGAGCGGGTACGTGCTGATGCGGGTGATCGCGTTGCCGAAGATGCGGTGCTCGACGCTGACGCTGGTGCTCGCCGCGAACGTCTCCCGCGCCGGGCAGTTCTCGCAGGGCGTGTCGCGCATGCGGAACGCCCGGTAGCACCGCCGACCGATCAGGTCCCGCCCGAAGACCAGCTTCGCTTGGCGGTTCGCCTGCAGGATCTCGAAGTCGGGCGATAGGACCGTGATGGGGTCCTCCATCGCATCGAACAGGTCCTGGAAGAAGCGCTCCGAGACCTCGAGGCGCTCGGCCGTCGCGGCGAGCTCTTGCGTGAGCAGGTTGACTTCTGTAGCGCTCTCACGCGCAACGAGCACGCCGGCGCTGCGGGTCGAGCCCACCCGCTCGAACACACGCGCTGCAGCCGAGAACGTCACGACATTGCCCGTGCGGCTGCGGAGGCGAACATCTCGCGTAGTAAACGCGCCGTCGGCTTGCAGCGTTTGCCACCATCCGGGCGTCACCTCGCCGGCGAGGGCGTCGAGGCCCAGACCGACGACCTCGTGCGGGCCGCCAAACCCAAGGCGTCGCGCGCTCGTCGCGTTTGCGAGCTCAACGACTCCATCTTGGTTCAGCACCAAGAGCGAATCCGGCATCGAGTCGATGACCTGCTGCAGCTCGCGTCGGTCAATGATCGCTTGGCCGGCGACCTCGACCTGCGCGAGGACACTCTGCAGGCGAGCGAAGACGGGCCTCAAGACGGGATCGATCGCCTCGACCGCGCCCGCAGCGTCGCCCCGGCGCAGGCCTTCATCGAGCCGCGTCAGGGCGTCATCGAGGGCGCCGCGCACGTGGCTTCGGATACCGCGCGCGGCGAGCAGCGCAGCGCCCACCCACAGCCCAACGACTGCGCCCACCACCGCCTCGCGCGGGCCCCCCACAGCCTGGAGCGCGGGCACCGCGACGAAGGCGCCGAGTGCGGGAAGCACCGCGCCGGTCAGCAGAAAAGCGACGTCCACGCGGCGCAGCATCGCGGGCACTTAGAAGCCGAAGTCGAGCGAGACGCCGAGCACTTGGGCCGCGCGCGCCACGATAATGTCCGGATCAAAGGGCTTCGTCATGATCTCATGCGGCGCGTAACGCAAGTCGAGGGGCGGCTGAGTCTGCCCTCGCGCGGTCAGCACGACGATGTGCGTCTTGACGAGCGCGGGGTCTCGCCGCACCTCGCGGCAGACTTCGAAGCCGTTCATGTGAGGCATCATCACGTCGAGGAACATCAGGTCCGGCTGCAACGCGCGGGTTTGGTTCAAGCCGTCGAGGCCGTCTTCGGCGAAGTGGATCTCGACGCCCATGCCCTCAAGCTCTTCGAGCGTTCGATGCAGCAGCAGCCGAATGTGTGTGTCGTCGTCGACGATCAGAATGCGCTTCGACACTCAAGCCTCCGGCGCGGGGACGCGCGGCATTCGGACGGTGAAGGTGCTGCCCTCGCCCAAGCGACTCTCGACATCGACGCGGCCTCCGTGTCGCTCGAGGATGCTCCGCACGAGCGCAAGGCCCAGCCCAGTCCCTTCGCGCGTGTGTACCACGTTCTCGACGCGGTAGAACTTGTCGAAGATGTGCGGGAGTTGGGCCGGCGCGATGCCCTCCCCCGTGTCCATCACGGCGACGCAGACCTCGTCCTCCTCGGTCCACTGCCTCACGCGCACGCCGCCGCTGTCTGTGAACTTGATCGCGTTGCCGACCAAGTTCTTGAACACTTGTGCCATGCGGTTCACGTCCATCTCGACCCAACAGGGGTCGAGAATCTCAAGCGTCAGCGTCAGGCCCTTCCGCTCCGCGAGCACGCTCAGCAAGCGGACCACATCGGTCAAGACGGCCTCCATCGGCGACCGACTGAGCTCGTACTTCATGTGACCAGACATCATCTTCGACAGGTCGAGGATGTCGTTGATGATCACGACGAGCTTGTCCGACTCCTCGTTGATGATCCCGACGAACTCACGCACGACCTCAGTGGGCATCTCCTCGTCGACGAGGATGGTCGCCGCGAAGCCCTTGATGCTCGCTAAAGGGGTGCGGAGCTCGTGGCTGACGTTGCTCACAAAATCGCTCTTCATGCGGTCGAGCGCTGTGAGCTCCTCGTTGACCTGCGCGAGCTCCTGATTCTTCTGAAGCAGGCCCTGAATCAGCCGATTGTTTTCAAGCGCGATCCCCGCTTGCCGCGCGACAGCACGGATGAGCTTCTCGTCCGCCGCAGTGAAGAACCCGATGCGCTTGTCAAAGAGCGTCACCGTCCCGAGACGACCGTGCGCGTTCTCGATGGGCACACGCAGCTCCGAGGTCGGCGCCTCAGGGGCTGCGCCATGTTGGGTCCCGTCATCAAGCTCGATGATGCCCGCGCTGGCGCGCAGGATTTTGCAGCTCTCGCGCAGCACGAGCTGGCACACCTCGGCCGAGCTGAGGCAGGCATTGATCGACTCTCCGATGCGGTAGAGCAGGTTGACCTGCCGATACAGGTTCAGCGTCTCTTGCGTGAGCGCCTCAATCTCGGCCTTCGAGGCCGCGAGGCGGTCATCGACGCTCACCGTGTCTTGGGCCCGCAGGGTCACAGCGCGAGAGGCTCGCTCTCGCCTTGAGCCGCCTCGACCGGCTCGCCCGCCACCCACGGCGTCACCGCGAAGGTCCAGCGCCACCCCTCTGCCAAGTCAGAGAGCGTGGTCGACGTGCCCACGACCGTCGCGTCGAAGATGGGCATCGGCGTCTCGTCCCCGTGGGCCCGGAGCGCGGTGAGCTCGTACGCTTCAGCCCCATCGTAGGCCGACCAAGTGACCATCACGCCGCCCTTCTCGTCGAGCGCGGCGCTGACCTCGAGCGCCGTCGAGTCGTCCGGCGCGGGCATGAACCCGGTCTCGCGGCCGCACAACAGGCAGTCTGCGTTCGCATCGATGCGCTTCGCCCGCGCGGCGAACTCGTGAGCGTCCGCGCCCCGGTCGGGGAGAGGTCGCGCGGCCTTCGGCAACTTCCAAGGCGCCGCGCTGAAATGGGCGGGCGCCGGGTCGGCGCTGAATGAGAGCGCCTGCGGCGTCGTCGCCGGGGATGGGTCATCGTGCGCCGACTCGGCACAACCGAACACGGTCGTCATCCAGAGCGCGCACGCGAGGTCAACTCGCAGAGTCATCCCTCCGCCTCCGGGTCAACGGGGGTTGTCCCCAGGTACAGAGCGAACGACCGCGCGCCGGGGTCGTGCGCCGCGGCGGCCTCCAGCTCGACCGAGCGGCGCCGAATGAGGTCGAGCACCTCGGCCTGGAGCGCCGCCATGTCGTCGGGGCGCGCTCGGAACGCGAAGGTGCGAGCGGCCGCGCACTCGGCCTCGTCCTGCAGCATCCTGCGCCGAACCGTCTCTGACATCGCCTCGAGATGCTCTGCGAGCGCGTCGATGCGGGCCTCCCAGTCCTGCTCCGTGAATACATTGTGGTGCTTCGCGACCACTTGATAGCGAACGACGGCGCCGGCGCTGCGGGGCGCGGCCTCGATGCGGCCCTCGCGGAGCAGCGCAGAGACGGCGGTCCGCGTGCTATCGAACTCGTTGGTCTGCGGCAGCCGGTCGCCGAGCTCATCGAACGACATGGGCCGCTGCCGCAGTAAGTCTTCGATGCGGCGCATCGTGTTCGATTCGGAGCACTCGAAGTAGCCGCCCTTGTTGAAGCGAGCCGAGAGCGCCTTCACAGTGCGGGTGCTCTTACCGAACACGAGCGAGATGAGGTTGATAGTCGAGTGCTTGCGCCTCGCCTCGCGCCAGAGCGCGAGGGTCATCATGTCCTTCACCGTGTCCAACGGGTAGTTCATGTCAACGGCGAGCTTGACCGCCGGCGTGAACAGCGTGAACAGCACCCGCAGCAGGTACTCAGGGTACGGGATCGTCTCGGGCGAGCCGTCTTCGGTTCGCGCTGGGTCTGAGCTCATCTCCGCGGCCCCCGAGGGTTGTGCGCTGTGGGAGACGATAGCCGAAACCTGCGGCGTGTTGGAGCGCAGCGCAGGAATTTCGACCAGCGCCTCGTGTCGGGGTAGGATACCTCCACACCTTTTTGGAGCGTGGCAGAGATGGCGCGTCCCGACCCCAACGCAATCCGGCGGCTCCCCCAAGCGAGCGCCCCACCCCACTTCGTCCGGGCCAGACGCGACGCGGCGCCCACGACTGCCGGCGCGCTGCGCCTATTCGACGCGCAGGGCGCGCTCGACGTCGACGCGCTCTTTCGGCTCGTCGACGACGGTGAAGTCACGCTCGAGGGGCGCGTCTACGGCGTCGGACCTCAGGCAAGGTTCATGGGCTCGGCCGTGCTTGAGCTCGACGTCGACGTGGCGCTCGCGCCTCGCCTGCGCGCCGCGCTCTCGGGCGACGCTCGAGCGCGCCGAGTTCTCGAAGACCGTGCCTTCCGGGAGGCGGCACGCTTGCTCGGCTCCCGAACGCCCGCCGTTCTTGAGATCGACCAGACAGTCGGCGGTCGAGGCGGTCGCGTGCGGGTTGATGTTGACCTCGAGGGCCAAATCGGGGCAAAGGCCGACGCGGTCTAATCCGCGGGGGGTCCTGCATGCCCGGCAGTCCACGGGCCAGCGCTACGTTGCAGTTGCAGCCGAGCGAGCGGCTGTACTCTGTGCACGAGCTCGCCCGATTGACCGGGCTCACCGTACCTCAACTCCGGCGCTGGAACCGCAGCGGTCTGCTCCCCGCGCAGCGAGAGAAGCAGGGCGCGGCCCGGTATTCTTTCCGCGACCTCGTGACCGCTCGCACCGCGGCGGGCCTGCTGGCGCGAGGCGTGCGCCCGGCCGAGGTGCGGCAGGCGGTCGCCGCGCTGCGGCAGTGGCGCCCTGAAGTCGGTGACCCCCTCGCCGCGCTGCGCGTCTTCTCCGAGAACGGTCGCCTGCTCGTCCGCGT
>Ga0164295_10000393_pt1 | contig 37823 bp, 27 predicted proteins | sample GEODES006metaG_FD_111798 | JGI IMG/M metagenome (GOLD analysis project Ga0164295, IMG submission 111798) | Oligotrophic lake water microbial communities from Sparkling Lake, Wisconsin, USA - GEODES006 metaG | ecosystem: Environmental > Aquatic > Freshwater > Lake | place: USA: Sparkling Lake... | reverse complement strand
GATCCACCACCATATTGAGTATCCACTGTTTGTGAAACTCCTTCAATGAAATTAGTTCCTGTTCCTTGATTAACTCTACCTTTACCTAAAAGTACAATTCCACCCCAGTCACCTCTTCTTCTTGAACCAGCATCGTTTTTAGAAGTAAAAACAATAGGCTGAGATGCCGTTCCAATAGCGTTTAATTTAGACCCTCTAGTAATAAACAAAGCGGAAGCCGCAACATTACTTCTGATGATAACACCAGGTTGAATAGTTAACGTAGCATTGTTACGAACATAAATAGTTCCATTAAGCTCATAAACTTTACCTGTAACCCAAGTAGTGTTTGATGTAATGTCATTTGTAATTACAGTTGTTGCAGTAGAACCAGGTGTGATAATACCTGTAACAGCTGGATAATCTTCATTTTGTGGATCAAAACTTGTCCAACTATCTGTCCATTGAGTAGATAGTGCTGGGTCAAAACCACCACGATAAGTAACTTGCTCTATTTGAGCCATTCCCAAATTTGCTACTAAAGCGAAAAGGAAAACTAAATAATTTTTTTTCATTTTTTTATATTGTTTAAATTAATTGGTCAAAATTAAATATTACAATATCAAAACACTTTACGAAATTAAAATCATTATGTTAAATAAATGTTACATGATGGATATAAAAAAGATAAACTTAGTACAATAATTTTATTTTAAGCAACATATAACTGGTTTGCTAAATTACGATAATTTAAATTATCTAATTAAAGAAAAATGAGATTTAAAAGTAAATTTACGGTTTAATTCATCCGAATAATCAATGGTAAACCAATAATCGGTTGAGGGAACCGAATTGTTATTGTACTGCCCATTCCAATTTGAATATTTCGGATTGAATTGATACAATAATTTTCCATATCTATCAAATATGGAAACTTTTGCATTATAATTTGGTGGCAATCCTATTATGTTCCAAAAGTCATTATATCCATCATTATTAGGAGTAAAGAATTTTGGATAATTTATTACATGTGCTGTCAAGGTGATTTCGCCACAAAAATTTTTATCTCTTACTGTAACCTGATATAGACCTGGCTCTTCTACTGTGAAATTAGCTGCATCTTGAAAAGATCCGTTATTTAATGCGTATTCATACTCTCCAAAACCACTGACTAAGGTTACTTGAATTAGTTGAGTATCATTAAATGGGTTGTCAACAGATACAGTGGCTATTGGTTCAGAAGAAATTGAAATTATTGCACTTGAAGTTGTGGTGCATCCACTTAATAAATGGGTTGCGATAATTGTATAATTACCCGAAGTAGTTACAACTAAATTTGAATTATTAGAAATTAACACCCCATCATGAAACCATTGGAAACTATACTGCGTATTTGATAGACCGGATTGCAGTAAAACCGGATTAATAAATTGTCCTGTTGCTGGATGAACACAAACAATCTGATCTGAAAGGTCGATTTGAGGGATATTAAAAATACTAATTTGCATATTTTGAACACTATTACAAGCAACGGAATTGGTTTCAACAACTTTTAGGGTGTAAGTACCAGGAGGCGTATTTAACCAATTAATCGAAATTGCATTTGTGTTAGGAGGTGATGTAAAAGTAATAATTCCTTGAAAAAGAGGATTTACAACCATCCATTGATATGTAGATCCTAGTGTCCCATTTCCTCCGTTTTCTAATTCGTCTACTTTGTAATTAGTAATGCTGCCTACGCAAATATTTTGTTGCGCATAAGAATAATGCATGGAAAAACAAAAAATAACAATCAACTTCACTAGCCCAAAATGTACTAGTGAAATTGAAGTATTATTTTTAATTAATAGCACTATATTAGTTAAAAGTGATTGGAGAAGTTACAGGAGTTGTAGGTTGTGGTATAACTTGCACAGGAGTTGCGCTACTCAAACATCCCGATTGGCTTTTTACAATAACATTATAAGTTGTATTTGCCGCTATATTAGCGAATGTTGTAGAGGATTGCCAAGTAACCCCGTTATCAATACTGTATTGATATCCAGTACCTGTTGGAGCAGTAACTTCAATAGTCGCAGTAGCTACAGAACATGTTGGTGGTGTAACTGTTGCAGCAGCTGTTGGAGTAGCGATTATGGTTACAAGAACATCTTGAGGTGTTCCAGGACAACCATTACTGTTAGTTTCAGTAACCGAAACAGTATAAGTACCTGTTGCCACAGCAGTCCAATTAATACCAATAGCGTTTGTTGTATTCCCACTAATTGTTCCTGCAGCAGGAGTTACACTCCAAGCATAAGTAGAACCAACAGTATTGGTAACGGAATAAGTTGCTGTAGCACATCCTTGCCAAATGGTTTGCTGGGCATTTGAAAAATTAAGTCCAAATAGGACAACTAGCATAAAGAATAGTTTTTGAATAAAATTTGTTTTCATAATGTTAAGTAATTGTTTTTAGTTAATAATTTATTTTAATTATGGTTAATATTAGTGGTTGAAGGTGTAGCATTTATATTCCATGAATAGACCATCCAAGAAGAGGCATTACAAGTTCCACAATTTGAAACTCTTGCCCGAATTAAATTTGTTGTTCCGTTGGCAGAAAAATTAGGGATGGTTGAAGATGTTGAAGACCAACTTACTCCTCCGTCAATTGAATAAGAATATTCAAAAGGACAAGACAAACCGATTTGGCTACCAAAAATACAATTTTGAAGCGTAAGTGGGGTGCCCACACAAACACTAGATAAATTAGGAGATTTTAAGCAACTTGGCTCATCTGGGTCTGCAACTATTGTAATTATTTTTGGAGCAGTATAAACACTGTTTCCACAGCCATCTGTTACTTTGCATCTATAAGAATAAACACCTGCAATTAGAATTGGATTAGGATCATAAGAACTACTATTATTAGCACTTCCAATATCAACGTTATTTAATTGCCATTGATAGGAATAACTACCATTTCCACCCGATGAATTTGTTGTAAATGTCAATGGCGCTGGATTAAATCCTATACATTGCGTTAAAGGGGTTGTATTGTGGGCCCCAGCAGACAAATTTGAAAAAATAGTTACAACAACTGAATCTGTAGTGCTACATCCATTTCTGGTAGCCGTCATTGTGTAGGTAGTAGTTGTGGATGGAGACGCAATTGGGTTGGAAATATTTGGATTGCTTAATCCTGTTGTTGGAGACCAAGAATACGTTACTATTTCATTTTGATTTGTTTTTACGACAATACTCCAATTAACTAGTGTTCCTCCAATTATATAATCATCATCAACAACTTTTAAGGTCCAATTACCAACAGCACTACCTGATAAATTTGAGAAGGGCTCTTCAGGGGTATAATTACCCGTAAACGGCGCTGTACCTGATATTATAGATATAAGTCCACTTGCGGTGAAAACTGTATTAATATAGTTAGATCCAGAACCACCATTATCACTTGACAAATTAATTGTAGAGCCATTAGGTGCAATTAAACTAATATCTAAATCTTGAACCCATGTATGATAAATATTCACTTTTACAGATACTATTTCTGCAGCAGTACCACAACTAGAAGACACATTAATTATAGAACTTCCTCCTATTGCATTGTCGTCTGGGACAGCATAGTTTGTAGTATTTGTTAGGGTGCTTGTGCTTGAACAAAACGCTACTAAAGAAGTGCTACCACTCAATGGCGTTGAAGCTCCACTACAAATCGAAACATCATTTCCTGCGTTTACATTTGCTAGAGATGGAGTAACATTAACAATAGTATTCATACAAGTCGTCCAACTACTACTTGAGGCATAATAAGTTGTTGTAACGGTAGGAGAAACTGAAATAGTTGTACCAGTCCCAATAATAGAACCGCTGCACGAACCGGAATACCAATTCACCGGAGTTGTACTAGAGGCTGTTAAAGTAGTAGGTGTAGTGGAACAAATTGTAGTTGAATTAGAAATAAGTGAAACCGTGATAGTACCGTTATCAATAGGATTTCCTGTTTGACAATTGTATCTGTTTAATTGAATCCAGTATTGTCCGTTAGAGGGACAAATAAAATCTAAAGAGGCAGGTCCTGCAAAAACACTACAATTAGGCCCATTATCATCATTATATCCTACGACATCACCAGCTGCATTTCTTACAGTTAATTGAGTGTCATATCCAGAACCACAATTTGATATTCTATACACATTATTTGAAATCATGTTATTTACAACAAAATTTCTTCGTCCGGCATTATTTGTTGGAGGAGTACAGGTTATAGATTGACCAAGAGCAGTTGGAGCGTTAGAAGTACATGCTGTATTATTAGAATACCAATCACACTGTGCAAAAACATTTGTGCTAATTAATAACAAGAGTAATATCCAAATAATTCTATTCAATTTGTAAAATTTTAATAAAAATATTTGCTAATATATAATTATTTTGGATAAATTTTTATTTAGTAACAAAAAAAATAAAATGGCATAATTGAAATTACGCTTGTGTGGAATTAATTTGATACTCAGGTACTAACTTTTTAATTGAATCTACAACTTCCTCACGTTCCATGGAATTAAAGTCTTTTAACGTATCCATAATCTGTTCTAAAGAATTAACTAAATCCGATTTCTCTTTCGCAATAACTATTTTTGGATTATGGGTAGGTTGTGTTTCTGAACTTTCGGTAAGTACTTCTTCATATAGTTTCTCTCCGGGACGCATTCCAGAAAAATGTATGGTTATGTCTTTGCCTGGTACTTTTCCAGCTAAACGAATCATTTTTTCTGCTAAATCAACAATCTTAATAGATTTACCCATGTCAAAAACATAAATATTACCACCATTCCCGATGGCAGCCGCTTCAATAACTAGCTTACATGCTTCTGGAATAGTCATAAAAAATCGAGTAACTTCAGGATGTGTTACGGTAACAGGGCCACCTTCAGCTATTTGTTGCTTAAATAAATGAACCACAGAACCATTAGAACCCAAAACGTTTCCAAATCTAGTTATCATTATTTCCAATTTAGTTGCGCTTTGTTGGCTGTTATATATTTTTTGAGCTATTAATTCTGCAATTCTTTTACTGGCACCCATAATATTAGTTGGATTAACCGCCTTATCTGTTGAAACAAAAATAAATTTTTCCACATCATGTTTAATGGCTAAATCTAAACAGTTTTTTGTTCCAAAAACATTCACTTTAATAGCTTGTTTGAAATTTTTCTCTAAAATTGGCACATGTTTATATGCGGCAGCATGAAAAATAATATCCGGTTTGTGTAACTCAAAAATTAGCGCTAATTCATTATAATTGGTAACATCTATTAATTCAAATACACAATTACATTTTGATAAATTTTTATTAAAAAACAATTCGACTTCATGAAGCGGGGTTTCTGCTTGATCTACGATAATTAGTTTACTTGGATTAAATGCGACTATTTGTTTCGCTAATTCAGAACCAATTGATCCTGCGCCACCAGTTACCAAAACTACTTTATTGGAAAATTGTCTAATAATATTTGGATTTTCAATTTCAATAGTTTTTCTGAATAATAATTCTTCTAACTTATATTCTTGAAAATTGGTTAAATCATTCGGGTTTGATTTCTGTAATAATTCCGGTTTGAAAATTTTAATATTATTTTGTAAACAATAATCAAATAGTATATTTTCATATTCTTCATCAAAATAATTTTTTGCAATAATTATGTTTTTGACATTCTTAGCTCTTAAGTGAGTGATTAAAGATTTACCATCTGAAATAACAGGAACACCTGCTATTTTTTTCTTATTTAAGGCACGATTGATATCAAAAAAAGCGATTAAAGAAAAATTACTTGATGGTAATGACAACATTTCTAATAAAGATATATTTTTTCGATTAACCCCAATAATAACAATTCTATCTTTAACTGAATCTGCAGATTTTTTGCTATTTATCAATTGAAAAAAATATTTTACAAATATTCTGAATGTAATTAATACTAATAAAATTAAAAAACAATTAATTGCTATAAAAAATGTTGTAATATAATTTAAATTATATATATTATTTAAGAAATAATTTGATATGCTTAAAATAAAAAAGGAGGATAAAACAGAATTAATTATTTTTAATACATCATCGTAGGATGAATATCGAACTATACTTCTTGACGTTTTAAAAAGTAAAAAAACAAAGAAGAATACTATTAAATTGAATAGTAGATAATACAACAATAAATCTTTATAGGAGCTATGAGAAATAAGTTTCAAAAAAATTAAACTTACAAAACTAACAAGTTCCACTAACAATAAATCAAAAATCAAAATAAACCAAGATGGTAGAATTTGAATTTTAATTAAGGTATTAATTATAGATGAAGATAGTTTATTTAGCATAGTGTTAAATCGCATTTTTAAATACTATTATTTAAAATGATACATTTTACAAATTTATGTTATTTTTTAAACGTTTTCAACCAATATTTTAATTTAGATAAAATACTTTTTTTGCGCTTGGTTTTAACTACATCTGCTTTATAACCATATCCATATCCATAATTATAACCATACTTATAACCGTATTTATAGCCATACTTGTATCCATACTTGTATCCATATCCTTTTTGTTCTCCAACATTATTAAGTACAACCCCTAAATTAGTAACTTTATTAAATTTCTTTAAATCATTAATGAAATTTAGAAGGTTTTTATCTGTATAATTTGCTCGAATTACATAAACAACTAAATCTGCTAAATTTGCAATCAATGTAGTATCTGTAACAAGCAATGTTGGAGCCGTATCTACAATAATATAATCGTACTGACTCTTTAACTCGTTTAATAACATTTCAAAACGGCCATTGGATAATAATTCAGCAGGATTTGGAGGAATTGTTCCTGAAAAGATGATATCAAACTTCAAGTCATATTGAGATCCACTCTCAATCATATCTTTATAAGAAGCTGCTGTATCATGTAAAAAATTTGTAACCCCTTTTTTATTTCTAACTATATTCAACATTTTATGTAACTGCGGGTTTCGTAAATCCCCTCCAACAAGTATTACCTTTTTACCTAAAGTAGATAGTGTAATAGCTAAATTCATGGAAGCAAAAGTTTTACCTTCCCCTTTAATAGTTGAAGTAGAAAACAGCACCAAACCGTTATCGTTTTCTTTAACTAGAAAACCTAAATTGGTTCTTAGCATTCTAAATGATTCCGATAAAACAGAACGGTCAAGATACTTCACCATTTTATCATCATCCGTAATATGGGGTATTTCGGCAATAACAGGAATGTTCTTAAGCACTTTTTCAATATCACTTTTAGTGTGAATTTTAGTATCTAAGAGTAAATAAATATAAATGATTAAAAATGGAATAGTTAAACCAATTACTAAACCTGCTAAGTAAATTAAATTACCCTTTGGACTAATTGGAATTAACTCTGCTGAAGCATAATCAATAATTTTAATTGAAGGATTAATAATCGCTAAATTAACGGCTGCTTCTTCCCTTTTTTGCAATAAAATAATGTATAATGTTTCTTTAATTTCTTGTTGTCTATCAATGGATCGAATCGCTTTTTCTTGAAAAGGCAAAGCGGCATACTGCTGGGTTTGATTTTGACTTATCTTTTCTATCTCATTAATTCTAGTTTGCATCATTTTTCGATACGTAGATAGAGAGGACTTTAAACTAATTTTTAAATCTTTTTGAGAATTTTTAAGCTGTACAATCAAAGGATCATTATCCCCAAGTGTTTGAGAAATTTTTTGAAGTTGTAAAACAATTTGATTATACTGACTTGTTAAAGCATTAACATCAACTTGCTGTAAGCCAATATTTACTGGCAATAAATCATTAAGACCTGTTTTTGATAAGGTTTCAATTAAAATTTCACTCAACAAAGCTTGCGTTTTTGCTTGGTTTAGTTCCTCTTTCGTACCCGATTTAGACATTAATAAACTTTGCGAGTCAAAGGTAAAGTCTGATAAATTTTGAACTTTTTTATAATTGGCCTTATTGGTTTCTATAGAATCTAGTTCTTTAAATAAAAAAGCAAAACGTTCATTAACAAAGTCAATAGTTTTGGTATACACCATTCGTCTATCATTAATTCCGTCATTATTGAAAACATCAGCAAGTTTATTAACTATATCTCTAGATTTTTGTGGATTTGTAGAAGAAACAATAATTTTTAACAATTCACTTTGTTCCCCGACAGTAGTAACAGATAATTGCGCTCTTATAGTATTAATTACGTTTATTTTTTTGTTCTTTTGAACTATATAATCTGAAGCTTTTTTTAATGGACTATTGTTTTTTAAATGAAGACTAAAACTATGACCATTATAGGAATATATTTTATTGAATGAAAATTTATCATCTAAACTATTTATAGTAAAATGATTGCCTTTTAAATGAATTTTAATAGTGGTGATTAGTTCATCAGAAACGGAAGCATCTCCAAGCCATTTAATATAGAAAGGTGCTGTTGCGCCAATATCCGTTTCTTTAAACATTCCCGAAACATAATAAGTATTTTGCAAATCAAGCTCATCTACAACCGTTCCAACTAAAAGTGAAGATTTTAATACTTCAATTTCATTTTCTAAATTTATTCTAGATTTAGCAAAAAAGGAAAAACCATCACTTGGCAATTTAAAGCCAGCATTATTATTATCTAAAACTTTAATTACACTTGAAGATTGATAATATTCCGTAGCGTATCTTAAATAGAAAAAAGAAATAGTTAAACCTATAATAGCACCTAAAACTAACCAATGGAAATAAGAAAGATATTTGAAAAAAATCTCTTTAAAGTCAAAAATTGAACTTTGTTTTTCCTTAAAAACATTAGGATGGAAAAGTTATTATAGATTTTTGATTAAAATAATACTTGATAATAGAACAGAAACAATTGAAATCAAATTACCAGGATTACCAATAATTCCGGAAGATTTAACTTTTGCCGTATTTGGATCTACCACAATAACATCATTAGGCTTAACAAAATAATAAGGAGATTTAAACCAATCGTTTTTAGTTAAATCTATTGTAGCATAACTTTGTTTCCCATTTTCTGTTCTAATAATAGTAATTTTTTTTCTAACACCATTTATTGTTAAGTCTCCCGCTAAACCTAAGGCTTGCAATAAGGTTAAATTATTCTCATAAAAAGTAAATGTCCCCGGTACTTTAACTTCGCCTAATACGGTGAATTTAGCATTTACCAACCTACAAATAACTACTGGATTTTTCAACAACCCTTTATCGATAAGAATTTTTTGAATAAACAATTCTACTTGGTTAATAGTTAAACCCGAAACTTTAACAACGCCAACCACAGGCATATTAATAGTACCCTCATTAGAAACCAAATACCCCTGCATTAGTAGCGCATTGGCTTGACCTGTAATATTCTGTTGAATCGATAAATTATATGGTGCAGCCAGTTCGGCATTATCTGCTGTAATTTTAACACTTAAAATATCGTTGGGTTGAATGTATAAGTCTGTCCATGAAATAGTATTCTCAGATGAACCAGGTGGTATATTTAAATATAAAATATCCTTATTGCTTGAACAAGATTGAAAAAAAAATAAAATTAGTGCAGAAAAAAAAACGAACTTAACAAAAGAAACTCTCATACAAAATATCAATAATTGGACAAATTTAAACAAAAATCAGGAAGAAAAAAAATTATGCCTACTGAAATATTAAATTAGACGCAACCAATAGTTCAATATTTTTTTCATATTTTTTTAAAAAAGACGATTTCAGTACAAAATCAATTTGATGTAAAGAGTGAAAATCAGTACCTAGAAAATCATAAAAATTGTTTTCTAATAAATATTCTGATAATTTTTTGCATTTTTCACCATAATATCCTAATAATGACAAAACATTTAACTGAAAACTCATATCAAAAGATTTAAGATTTTCGAAAAATGCCATGTTTTTTTCCGCATATAAATACCGCTCTGGGTGTGCTAAAATAAGATTTAAATCCCTCAATTTTAAATCAAAAAAAACATCCATAACCCCATCAGCAGGTGCGCTTAACATGGAAAACTCTACTAACAAATGATTATCAGGCAACGTCAATAATTGGTTCGTATTGGCCAATTCAAGCAAATAGGAATCGGCAAAATATTCACTACTGTAATTTTTAATAAAGGGATTCGTAACAGAAGAAAACGCATTTGAAATACTAGCTACATCATTATTCCATAAACCCGGAAAAGTATGCGGTGTAGCTATAGCACTTTTTATGCCTAAGTTTTGCATGGCTTCAATCATTATATTGGTATTTTCAATAGTCTTCGAACCATCATCAATGCCTGGTAATAAATGATTGTGTATATCAATAAAATTATTGTTCCACACGTCTGAAAAGGAAACCGTTTTTTTTGAAATCCAAAACATATAAGAAATTTAGTAAAATAAATAAAAAAGGGTTCTAAAAGAAAAACCCTTTTAAGTATTGAAATACTATTAATTTTTAGATTAACTTTTTAAGTATTTTTTATAAAATATTTAATTTGGGTATAAATATATAAATATTTATTATAAAAATTTAATTTATATTAAAAAAATAAAATTAAGCTTAAATTAAACTTGAAGTTTAAAAAAATTTAGTTATTAAATAGTATTATTTTTATTGTATTAACGTTGTATCAATACATTTATTTAATTATTACATTTATTTAAAAAAGGTATTTCAAATTTTAAAAGTTAATGTTTAAATAAAGTAATTAGTAAATAACTTTCGGTAAAATTGGTAAAAACACTAACTTTGAATTTTATTTTATTTTAAACCATGATTTCAAACACCAGTAACATAATTGCCGGCACCATGAATTGGGGTGCGTGGGGAAGTAAACTTAGTACTTTTGCTATGCAAGAACGTATTGAAACCTATCTTTCCGAAAAAATTATCACTTTTGATCATGCGGATATTTATGGCGGATACACTACTGAAACCGATTTTGGCAAAGCATGGAAAAACATGGCAATAACCAGAGAAAACGTGCGGTTTATTACCAAATGTGGCATAAAAATGATTGCTGAAAATAGAGAGTATGGTAGTAAACATTACGATTATAGTAAAAAACACATTATATGGAGTGTGGAAAATTCCTTAAAAAATTTACAAACCGAATATATAGATGTGTTGCTGTTACACCGACCAAGCCCATTAATGCAACCCGAAGTAATTGCAGAAGCGATTTCAGAACTAAAAAATTCTGGGAAAATAGTGGGTTCTGGATTGTCTAACTTTACTCCTTCACAAACCGATTTAATTAGAAAATATAACGTCGTGTCATACAATCAAATTCAATTTTCGGCCACGCATTTACAGCCAATGCTAACTGGTGAATTGGATTACATGATGCTTCATAACATTCAGCCCATGGCTTGGAATCCTTTAGGGTCTATATATAAGGAAGCCATTCCGCAAACCATCCGATTACAAGACTTGCTTCAGAAACTATCTATAAAATATGGTATTTCTGATGATTTGCTGCTGTTGGCTTGGATTTTAAAACATCCAGCAAAAATTCAACCCGTTATTGGCACCACACAAATAGATCGCATCAAAAGTCTGAAACAGCTTCATGGTTTTGAATTAGAACTTGAAGACTGGTTTGCCATTTGGACCGAAAGTATTGGGACTAAAATTCCATAAATTATGATTAACAAAAGGCTTCTGGTAAAAAATTTATTGGCTCATAATAACGAAAATAGTTTTTATGATAAAAAACGCCAATTAAATTTACATACTAAAGAAGGAAAAGGTAAATTTTTAAAACACATTTGCGCCTTATCCAATTCCAACCCGTTTAATAATTCGTATATTGTTGTTGGTGTAGAAGACGACGACAATGAAATAGTAGGAGATGATTTTTTTGATGACAGCCGAATTCAAAATCTAGTAAATGCTTATTTAGAAAATCCACCAAAAATAACCTACGACAATATCGCTTTTCCAAATTTACCAAAAGAGAGAGTGGTGGGCTTGGTTACTATTAAGCCAAAAAATAAAATCTCCTTTTTTAAAAAAAACATTTATACCATACTAATTAATAGTACATTTATTAGAATAGGAAGCAATACCGTGCCTACTGATGAAAAAATTGCGTTTTCAAAATCAAATGTAGCCACAGTTATTAGTATTGAAAATAATTCTAGAAATAGTATCGCACATACTTTAGAAAGTGTTTTGGACTTTATAACGGTCCGACACAAAGATTTAGACACGCAATATCAGGTGTTCAAAGAGAATTTTGTGGTATGTTGGGCTGGAAAAAAACAGGTGGTGCGAAACGAAACGTATTATTCGCGTGTAGCAATTGAGTTAATGAACGAGCAAATTAAGCTGTTTTATTCCAATTTAGATGAAGTCATTATTCAATATGATGAAGAACGTTTTACGATTACAGAATATGTAAAACTGGGATTAAATGACGCCACTAGTTATTATCCTTTAGAACGGTTAACCTTCCATTTTTATGATAATGGCTATTATAAAATGGAGACCGAAATGCTATTTGAACCTCCACAATACAATAAAAAACTTCTATTTCATATTTACAATTCTGTTAAAAACACACTTGATAAATTAGAAAAAAACAAAGTAGTTTTAGAAGAAGACGTTTTACGAATTGCACCTACATTAATGATTTGTTACTTAAACGGATTTACCGAAGCCAAACAAAGGTTAATAGAAGCAAAAAGTATATTAAAAACCTATCCCAATTCAATGACTTTTCTAAGTTTTAAAGATAGTTTAAGGATTTTAAGAAAAATGAAATACAACTAATCTTTCTCAGATAACCATTCTATATCTGCTACTAATTGTGTAAGATTTTTCTCGCCCTTTACGGTTTTATCTATATTTAATCCGTTGTAAAACCCTCTAATTCTTCCTTTTTGATCCACTAAAACAAAATTTTCTGTGTGCACCATATCATATAATTCCTCAGGTTTACCTGTTTTTACAACCAAATAGGATTGTCGTGCTATTTTATAAATTTCCTTTTGATCTCCTGTAACTAAATTCCATTTTTCATCAAGTACTCCTTTTTCTATGGCGTATTTTTTTAATACCTCAACCGTATCTTCATTCGGAAAAACGGAATGAGAAAGCAATTTCACTTTCGGATTGTCTTTGATTTTATCTTGTAACCAAACCATGTTATCTGTCATTTTCGGACAAATAGTTTGACAAGTAGTGAAAAAGAAATCGGCTACATAAATTTTACCTTCATACGCTTTATTTGTTATTTTTTTTCCATTCTGATTGGTAAAAGCAAATGGTGCTATTTTATGCTTGTATCCTATGTGCTGTACCAAAGAATCTACCAACTCTGGGTTAACGTCTCTAGGAGTAATAACAGGTAAAGTCCTTCTATTTAATAATGTATAAATGGATACAAAAATCACAATAAGCAACCCCAGAAAAAGGACGGATAGTTTTTTATATTTAAGCATTTGAAGGCTATTTTTTTACAAAAATAAGACTATTTTATTTTATCTCGATCGGATTTAACAATTGTATTTTTAAATAATTCTAGTTTTTTTAATAGATTTGTCCATATTGTTTTACGAAAAACAAACTAACCAATCCTATAAATGTTAAAAATATGAAAAACAAAACTATGCTTGCTAGTTTAGCAATTGTCTCCGCCATGCTTTTTGAAAGTTGCTCAGTAACTATTGGAAAAGAAGGACAACCAGGAAAAGACGGTTTATCAAGTAGTGCCGTACTTTCAACATCTCAAAAATTCGGGATACGTACCGAGTTTATGGATACCTCCGTAAAACCAAATGACGACTTTTTTAGATATGTAAATGGAACCTGGTTGGATAAAACGGAAATTCCTGCTGACAGAACCCGTTGGGGAAGTTTTGACGAATTAAGAAAAAACACAGATGATGATGTAATGGCTATATTAAATGAAGCGGTTGCAAATAATAACTTAGATCCAAAATCGGATCAAGCGAAAGCCGTAAATTTATACAAATCCATTTTAGATACGGTTTCAAGAAACAAACTTGGTATTACGCCTATTCAGCCTTATTTAGAAAAAATAAATGCGGTAAAAAACAGTACCGATTTAATGAATCTTTTAGTAGAAACCAAAGCGGATGCTAGTTTAGGATTTTTAGGATCATTTGTTGGTGCAGATGCGAAAAATAGCAACAAGAATGTCGTATATGTAGGAACAGGAAGTTTGGGTTTACCGGATAAAGAGTATTACATGTCTGACAAACCAGACACGAAAGAAAAAAGAGAAAAATACGTGTTACATATAGCTAAAATGTTTGGCTATTTAGGCATGGACCAAAAAACCGCTTCTGAAAAAGCAGCAAGGGTTTTGGCTTTCGAAATCTCTTTGTCTGAACCAACTTTAGACCGCGTAGAAAGACGTGACCGACGTAAAACATATAATCCAATGTCGGTTGCCGATTTACAAAAAATAGCCCCTTCCAACAATTGGGCATCGTACTTCGAAAAATCTGGGTTTAGTAAATTGGATTCTGTAGTAGTTTCGCAACCTAAATACTTAACCAAATTAGACGCTATTATAAAAGAAAATAAAGTGGAGGATTGGAAAGCGTACATGACTTGGACGCTTTTACGTTCAAATGCAGATGAATTAACCACTGAAATTGAAAAAACAGATTGGGAGTTTTATAGCAAAACCTTATCTGGAGCAGTAAAACAAAGACCTGCTACGGAAAGAGCTTTGGCTACTGTAAATGGTGTTTTAGGGGAAGCTTTAGGAAAATTATACATAGAGAAAAAATTTCCTGCAGAAGCAAAAACAAAAGCAGAAGCCATGATTGCAAATGTATTTAAAGCATACGAAAATCGTATTAATAATTTACCTTGGATGACACCGGCAACAAGAGCAAATGCTATTGTAAAACTTAAAAAATTTAGAGTAAAAATTGGATATCCTGATACTTGGAAAGATTATAGCGGATTACAAATAAAAAGCCCAGAACAAGGGGGAACGCTTCACGAAAATTCATTAGCAATCAGCCGTTGGAGTAACAAAGAAAACATTTCAAAACTAGGAAAACCAGTTAATAAAGAGGAATGGGGTATGTCGCCTCAAACTGTAAACGCATACTATAGTCCAACAAACAACGAAATTGTGTTCCCTGCCGCTATATTACAACCTCCTTTTTACGATTACAGAGCGGATGAAGCGGTAAATTATGGTGGAATTGGTGGCGTAATTGGTCATGAAATTTCACACGGATTTGACGATTCAGGTTCAAGATACAACGCAGAAGGAAACTTAATTAATTGGTGGAGCGAAGAAGATTTAAAACAATTCACGACATTAGGAACGGCTTTAGCAGATCAATATTCTGCTTTGCAACCGTTACCAGGAATTTATGTAGATGGAAAATTTACATTAGGTGAAAATATTGGCGATTTAGGTGGAGTAAACGCAGCGTATGACGGATTACAAATTTACCTTAAAGAAAAAGGAAGCCCGGGTTTAATAGACGGTTTTACTCCTGAACAACGTTTTTTCCTTTCTTGGGCTACCATTTGGAGAAGTAAAATGCGAGAGGAAGCCATTAAAAATCAAGTAAAAACGGATACGCATTCGCCTGGGCAATATAGAGCCTACGTTCCGCTTCAAAATATTGAATCTTTTTATAAAGCGTTTACTATTAATACCGGAGATAAAATGTATATCGCGCCAGAAAAAAGAGTCAAAATTTGGTAAAAAAATGGGTGCCTTTAAACTGAACGTATTTAAATTCTAAAATAGAATTGAAAACCTGAAATTCTGATGAAAATATAGAATGGCAGGTTTTCTCTTTTTATACCGTCTCCTTTTTTATACATTTGCCTTATGCAATTTTCTTATCCAAATAACGAAAAACTAAAAAGCCATAAAACAATTGATCTTTTGTTTTCTGAAGGGAAATCTATATCTAAATATCCGTTACGATTGGTTTATGTTGAAAATACAGATGAAAATAATCTAGAAAAAGTACTAATGGGCGTTTCTGTTTCAAAAAAATATTTTAAACGTGCAGTTGACCGAAATTACTTTAAACGGGTTTTAAGAGAATGCTACCGTTTAAATCAAAACCTATTGAAAGACAATCTTAAAACCCCTTATGCTTTTATGTTTTTTTACCAAACGAAAGAAAAATTACCCTATCAAGAAATAGAAGAAAAAACGATACAATTATTTCAAAAATTTAACGAAACGATAAAGTAAATTTAGAATATTTAATCCGTTTCAACTATTTTAATTAATTTAGTAAAATATTATACCACAACACATGAGTTTTTTTAACAAAAGAAAAGTAGTAATTCCATCCCTTGTAGCTGGATTATTATTTGTTGCCGTAAGTTTTCAAAACGATTTTTTTGCTTTAGCCAAACAAATTGAAATTTTTACGAATCTATATAAAATTGTCAACCAAAATTATGTAGATGAAACCAATCCAGGCAACTTAATGGATGTGGCAATAAAAAGCATGCTAAGTGAGTTGGACCCCTATACCGTATACTTTGACGAGCAAGATGTGCTAAAATTTAAAATTAATAATACCGGAGAATATACCGGAATTGGCGCTATTGTTTCACGGAAAGACGATAAAATAATTTTAAAAGAAGTATATGAAAACATGCCAGCCGATAAAGGTGGTTTTAAAGCAGGTGATGTCATTATCCAAATTGGAGATGTAGTGCTGAAAGATTTTAAAGACGACGCTTCTCAGCTACTAAAAGGCGCCAAAAACACTAAAATAGATATCGTTTATTTCCGCCAAGGAGTAGAAAAAAAAGGACAAATTATTTTAGATGAAGTAGAAATAAAAGCCGTTCCTTATTATAAATTATTAAGCGACAAAACGGGTTATATTGTACTTCAAAAATTTAACGAAAAAGCTGCTGCAGAAACCAAAGCAGCCTTATTAACGTTAAAAGAACAAGGCGCCACAAAAATTATTTTAGACTTAAGAGATAATCCGGGTGGCTTATTACACGAAGCCGTAAATATTTGTAATTTATTCGTACCAAAAGACGAAATAATTACCACTACAAAATCGCAAAATAAAGTGCATAACCATATTTATAAAACTAACAACGAGCCCGTTGATACTGAAATTCCATTAGCAATTATTGTAAATGACAGAAGTGCTTCTGCATCAGAAATTGTTTCGGGCGCGCTACAAGATTTAGACCGCGCAGTAATTGTGGGAAATAGAAGTTTTGGAAAAGGATTGGTACAACGTCCATTTAATTTAACGTATGGTACACAAGTAAAAGTAACCATTTCAAAATACTATACGCCTTCAGGTCGTTGTATTCAAGCTACTGATTATAGTAAAAAAGACGCCAATGGAAAAGCAATTAAAACATCCGAAAAAGAATATAATGCTTTTAAAACAAAGGGCGGAAGAATTGTTTACGATGGCGGTGGGGTTTTACCAGACGTAGAAATTGCTGACATGAAAAAAAGCGCCACTAGCTTAAGTATTGCTAATTCAGATGCCGTTTTTGAATTTGCAAACGTGCTATATTACAGAAATCCAAACGCTAAAAGCGTAACCAACATCTCAGAAGAAGATTATAACGAATTTAAAGCGTATTTAAAGAAAGAAAAGGTGGAAATTAACAGCAATAGCGATAAGTCTTTAAAAAATCTATTAGAAGCCGCTAAAAAAGATAAAATAGATGCTGACATTCAAATAGAAATAAAACAATTGGAAGCTGCCATTGAGAAAACAAAAAACAAAGAATTAGATAAAAATAAAGAAGAAATTAAACGCCTACTTTTACAAGAATTATTATTAAGATACGGCTATCGTAATGCTTTTTACGATTATGTTTCTACTAAATATTCTGATGTACTAAAAGCGCAACAAATTTTAAATAATCCCTTAGAATACAAACAGATATTAAAAAAATAAAATGAAGAAAATAGTCGTTTTTCTATTTTTAGTCACTACTTTTCTTGGGTTTTCTCAAGAAGAAACCGTGCATTCTATTTATTTTGATACCGATGTACGTGAAATAAAACCTTTACAAGCTGAAGCGGTAGTCTATTTTTTAAGTTTGATTGATACAACACGACTTCAAAGTGTTTCTATTTATGGATATTGCGATGATGTTGGGAAAATAAATTATAATTACAAATTATCACAAGATCGTGCCAATAGTGTCAAAAACATGTTGGTAAAAAAAGGGGTGAAATATAAAATTATTGTAAAAATTGAAGGAAAAGGAAAAGTACTTATTGATGAAGATTTAGAAGAAAATATTCCCGAAGCTAGAGCTAAAAATCGTCGCGTAGATGTGGTTTTAAACTTTAAACCTTTGGTGGTGGAAGAACTAAATATTCCAGGTTTATACAAAACCATAAGAAAAAACGCATTAGTAGGCGATCGTGTATATTTAGATAAATTACTTTTTGATAGTGGCAGTAGCAAACTTAAACAAAGCGCTATAAAACAACTCGAAATGATTGTTGTTTTGTTAAAAAGATATCCCAACATTCATATAGAAATTCAGGGTCATGTGTGTTGTACACCGACGTTTCATAAGGAAGCTATTGACAAGGATACCAGAAAAAGAGAATTATCAAAAAATAGAGCAGAAAGAGTGTATAAATTTCTACAAAGTCGGGGTATTAGTAAAGCCCGTATGACTTTTAAAGGTTATGGAAATTCACAGCCTATAGGCAAAGATGAGCAATTTGACAGAAGAGTGGAATTGGTTATTACAAAAATTTAATAAGCATTTTAACTACACTTTCCTCATTTCAATATGCGGAATGTCATCTTCCAAATAACTTTCACCAACTACAACAAAACCGTGACTTTCGTAAAATTTTTGCAAATATAATTGGGCTGAAATTGTAATTTTTGTTTCTTGAAAAAGTATTTTAATTGCATCGATAGAAACGCGCATCAATTCGTGACCAAATTTTTTTTCTCGGTATGATTCCTTTACAATTACTCGACCAATCGAGCTGAATTCAAAATAATCTTTCGGTTTAAAAAGGCGGGAACAAGCAACCAAAACTCCGTCAGAATAACCTAAAACATGAATGGCTTTTTGATCTTTTCCATCGATGTCTTGATACACGCAATTTTGCTCCACTACAAACACTTCTGAGCGCAATTGCAACAAAGCATATAACTCCTCTAAAGAAAGTTCGTGAAACGGCTTGATTTTAAATGAAATCATTTTGTTTTAATTTGATAGACAAAACTAACCCTTTTTTATTTATTGAAACAAAAAAAACCTTTGTAAAGTTTTTAATAATTAAACGTTTACAAAGGTATATATGAGTTAAAAAACAATGTTTTATCCTTGAATTTTCAGTTTCATTCCAGGTTGAATATTATCTGTTTTCAGATCGTTTTTCTTTTTTAAATCGTCTGTGGTTAAATTTGGAAACTTTTTAGTGATTGAAAAAATAGAATCTCCTTTTTGTACGATGTAATAATCTTCTTTGATTTCAATTTTACTTTTCGCAGAAGAATATTTATTTTCTGTAGGTTTTTCAGTGTTTTCAGCAACTGCATTTTCAACAACTGGTTCCACTATTTCGGTTTTCGGTTTCGGTTTTTTGACGACTTCGTTGACCGTGACTTTTTTAATCGTTTGAATTACTAAACTTTGTCCAGCGTTTATGTTACTTCCTTTAATGTTGTTCCATTTTCTTAAATTAACAATACTCACGTTGTTTTTGTCGGCAATTTCACTCAGTGTTTCGCCTTTTTTCACTTTATGGAAGTTTTTACTTACCACTTCCTTAGTGCGTTTTTTTATGACTTCTTCGTATTCGTTGGTATCGTTGTTTTTAACAGTAAGATTTGCAACAACAGCTAAAGAATCTTGTTTGGCAATACTGTCGCGTTTTTTGGCTTGAAGTGCTAACTGAATGTTTCTAATTTTTTCTTGTTCTAAATACGCTAAATAGCCATAAATTTTTTCTTCGTTAGAAACAAAAATTCCAATTTTATTTTTCGGTAATCGCAAGTAAAAGGTTTCCTCTTCAATAGAAGGAATGTATTTCGATTTATAAATTGGATTTAAATATTCTAATTGTGCCTCTGAAATATCTAATAAATCTGATAATTGTTTGAACGTCATGGCCTGTTTCAGCATAACTGTATCTGTTTCCGCATACTTCATTTCTGCTTTGTGCGGCACCAAACCGTGTTCTTTTTTAAATTCGTAAATATACATAGTAGCTAAAAAAGCGGGTAAATAGTTGGCCGTTTCTCTTGGTAAATATTTTCTAATTTCCCAATAATCTGTTTTGCCTCCAGAACGTCTAATAGCTTTAGAAACATTCCCTGGGCCACAATTGTAAGAAGCCAAAACCAAGCTCCAATCGCCAAAAATTTCGTACATGTTCATCATATAATGACAAGCGGCTTCTGTTGATTTTATTGGATCATGACGCTCGTCAACATAAGTTGTAATTTTCAATTTGTACTGTTTACCAGTTTCCGGCATAAATTGCCACAAACCACCAGCACCAACTTTAGATTTTGCTTTTGGTTGTAACGCAGATTCTACTATGGCTAAATATTTTATTTCTAAAGGTAAATTGTATTTTGATAATTTTTCTTCAAACAAAGGAAAATAATATTCCGCAATGGCCATTTGTCTTTCAAAACTTTTTGACCTGTTTTTTAAGAACGATTTAATTACGTTTTCCAAAGCTGGATTGTATTCAATTACAAAAGGCGATTGTACGTCTAATTTTCGTAATCGTTTTTTTAATACTTCCGTGTCTAAGTTATAAGCCACTTTCTCGTCGATATTCATGTTTTCAATATCAAAAAACATTTCATTTGATAACGAAGCGTCTGCTATTTCTTTCATCCATCTCTCATCGATACAATTGCTTGTAGCGTGGTTGGAAAACGTAGCTTTAAGAGAGTCTAAATACGATATTTTTGGTGTAAAAAGTGTGGGTGTTACCTGCTGAATTTCTTGAGCAAACAAAGCGTTTGTCAGAAAAAGACTAAAAATTACTAAAACTATTTTTTTCATACTTTTTATGTTTTTTCTCCATAAATTCCGGAGCATTTTATCTAAATCATTAATATACAATTACTTGTATAAACGCAAATATATTTTATTTATTGCTAACTACCCAACTTTTAACGTTTAAATTTTACGTTTTAACGTTTTTTTAGGGATTTCGTCGATGATTTAGATACGTTATGATTACAAATAAGTATCAATAATAGAGTTAAATGTTATCAATGTTTTTATGGTTTTCTACTTCAAAATAGCGGCAATTCCTGGTAAGGTTTTACCTTCTAACATTTCTAGCATTGCACCACCACCTGTTGAAACGTAGCTCATTTTGTCTTCTAAACCAAATTGTTTTACTGCTGCTACACTATCACCGCCTCCCACTAAAGAGAAACATCCGTTTTTGGTAGATTCTGCAATAAAATCACCTAGTGCAATGGTTCCATTAGCAAAAGTTGGCAATTCAAACACACCAATTGGTCCATTCCAAAGTATGGTTTTACTGTTTAAAACTACTTCTTTAAATTGCTCTAATGTCTTCGGACCTGCGTCTAAACCTTGCCATCCAGCAGGAATTTCAGCTACGTTTACCACTTGAGTATTCGCTTCATTAGAAAAGGCATCAGCAGCCAAAACATCTACAGGTAAGTGAATTTTCACACCTTTTGCAGTGGCTTGTTTCATAATATCTAAAGCCAAGTCCATTTTGTCGTCTTCGCAAATAGAATCTCCAATGTTACCGCCCATCGCTTTGATAAACGTAAAGGTCATTCCGCCACCAATAATCATATGATCCACTTTGTCTAAAATGTTTTCGATAATGGTAATTTTAGAAGAAACTTTACTTCCCCCAAGTATTGCTGTAACCGGTTTTTCAGAGTTTTTTAATACTTTATTTATGCTTTCAATTTCTTTCGCTAATAAAGCGCCGAAACATTTATCATTTGAAAATTCGTTTGCAATAATTGTAGTGGAAGCGTGCGCTCTATGTGCCGTACCGAAAGCGTCGTTTACGTACACATCGCCCAAACTAGCTAATTCTTTAGAAAATTCAACATCTCCTGCCTCTTCTTCGGGATAAAAACGTAAATTTTCCAATACTAATATTTCGCCGTTTTGAAGATTTGCAGCGGCTTCTTTGGCAATTTCACCTCTACAATCTGAAGCAAATTTTACTTTTTTACCTAAAACTTCTTCAATTTTATAAATAATATGGCTCAAAGAATAATTCTGTTCTTTTCCTTTTGGTCTTCCTAAGTGCGACATTAAAATTACTGCTCCACCATCGTTTAAAATCTTATCAATAGTAGGTTTTGCGGCTTCAATTCGGTTGGCATCGGTAACCTTAAAATTTTCATCTAAAGGCACATTAAAATCTACACGGATTAAGGCTTTTTTATTATTAAAATTGATGTCGAAAATAGTTTTCATAGGATAGTGTTTTGTTGTTTTTAGTTTGAAGTTGTGTCTTTAACATATTTGCAAATATAAAATTTTGATTTTAAACCAAGATAAAAATCACTTATATTTGCTACATGCTATTTAAAGACATACTTGGACAAGACCATATTAAAAACTTTTTAATTACTACCGCTAACGCCGGAAGGGTGCCGCATGCACAATTGTTTATTGGTCCTGAGGGTTCGGGAACGTTACCAATGGCAATTGCTTATGCGCAGTACATTTTATGTAATAATACTGGTGAAGAAAACAATACTGGAAACGGTGCTTGCAATTTAAAATTTGAACATTTTTCGCATCCCGATATGCATTTTGTATATCCAATTACAGCTACAGACGATGTAAAAGGTGATAATGTAGTTAGTACCAATTTTTTAGATCAATGGCGCAGTTTTGTTAAAGAAAACCCATACGGAAGTTTATTTGACTGGTATAAAAAATTAGAAATTCCTAAAAAACAAGGAATTATAAGTGTTAAAGAATCGGCGGCAATTAATAAAAATTTATCATTAAAAGCATACGAAGGTGGCTATAAGGTAATGATTATTTGGATGGCAGATAAAATGAGAACAGACGCTGCAAATAAATTACTAAAATTATTGGAAGAACCACCAGAAAAAACGGTTTTTATTTTAATTTCTGAAAGTGTTGACAATTTATTACAAACGATTATTTCTCGTTGTCAAGTGGTGGATTTTTTAGCTATACCGGAACAAATTATTACTGAAAAGCTAATTTATAGTCATCAAGTGGAGGCAAATTTAGCAAAAAAAATTGCCCATCAGTGTGAAGGTAATTACAACAAGGCCTTACATTTCTTGCATCAAGATGGTGATGATTCTGTATTTGAAGCATGGTTTATCAATTGGGTTCGTGCGGCATTTAAAGCAAAGGGAAATGCCAGCGTAATTGCTGATTTAATTTCTTGGAGCAGCACTATTTCTAAAGAAGGAAGAGAAACCCAAAAAAACTTTTTACAATTTTGTATTCAATTTTTTCGTCAAGCTTTGTTGTTGAATTATCAGGCTACTGATTTGGTTTATTTAGAACCAAATTTTGAGAATTTTAAATTGGAAAAATTTGCGCCTTTTGTTCACGGAAATAATATTTCGGAAATTTTTAAAGAGTTGGAAGACACCATTTATCATATTGAAAGAAACGGAAATAGCAATATTATTTTAACCGATTTATCGATAAAGTTAACACGTTTGTTGCATAAAAAAGAAATAAATTAAACGCACAATCAAACCAAAAAATAAATACTATGAATGAATTTGCACTACTATTACTAGCTTTTTTAGCGATTACTTTTTTACAATCAGGATACGATAAAATTGCCGATTGGAACGGAAATGTAAGTTGGTTAAAAAGCCATTTTTCTCAAACGTTTTTAAAAAACCAAGTGCCCGCGGCTTTATTTACGGTTTTAGCTCTAGAAATTGTAGCTGGTGTTTTGTCGATTATGGGAATTGCTGAAAACATTACGAGCGGCAGAACTATTATAGGCGATTATGCTTGTATGGTTTCGTGTGTAACGCTTTTGTTGTTGCTTTTTGGACAAAGAGTTGCAAAAGATTATGACGGCGCTAGAACGATTGTCATTTATTTAATTCCAGCTTTGTTGGGCGTATATTGGTTGTAAACAAAATTACGATTTACGATTTTGGAATTACGTTATTAAAACTCAGATAAAATCTGAGTTTTTTTATTTCAAGCTTACTTTAAACAAACGCAATTCTTCCCAAGAGAATTGATTGCCGTGTTTTTCTTTTAATACACCCAAACCTTCATTGTTATAGCCTTTAAAAGCTTCTTCTAGAGCTGCAATTTTTTCATCGGACATGATGTCTGAAATAGCTAACGCTTCCATTTGAATAAGTTTGGTAAAATGCAAATAAATGGAACTTACGGTAAGTTTCCGTTTGGCTGCAATTTCTTCCACGGATAAATTTTGTTTCCAAAGCTCTAAAGTAATTTCAATGGTTGTCTTTTTTGGTTCGGTGGATTTGTCTTTTTTGGCTTTGGTTTTCTTACTAAAGGTTTCCGAATGATCTTTGGCTACAAAACCATCAATTTCCTTGAATTTTTCTGATAATGAAGCTATTTTATTAATTTTATAATACTTCATTTCATCAGACGACATGGTGTTTTTATTAAAATCTATTCGGTTTACTATATTTTTAATCAATAGCATTGATTTTTTCAATTGTAAAACCGTTTTTACTTGAATTTCTTCAAGTTCCAAAAGTTCCTCGTGAAACGTTTTTACTTTTTTTAAATTGCTCACTTCGGCTATTTTTAAAAGCAAATCGGTTACTTGATAATCTAATGTTTTAAAATAATACTGATAAGCGGCTTCGCATCGTTCCGCTAAAAAGGGAATATCAATAACTTCTTGAAAACAAATTTTCTGAATTTGATTACTGAATTTCTGAGAAGAATCCAATAAAGCCGCCACTATACTTTCGTTATGTTGTGCCCAAATTCGGTATTTTGATTTAGTTGAATTGGCTACTTCTTCATTATACGAAAATAAATGATTGCGCCACTCTTGTGCCAATTGTCTGAAATCGAAACTTTTACATAATTCTAAACGTAAAAAATGTTTGGTTTCTACTGCTAATGATTTTTCTAATACGATTTCATCTGCCTTATTATTGGCGTAATTTAATACTTCTGTATCGGAAGAAATGCCATTTAATTGTATCGGAGAAAGCAAAATTAAGCCTTTTAACGAACGAAGTCGGGACAAAGCCACATACGCTTGTCCGGGTGCAAAAACACGTGAAACATCTAATGCAGCGTTGTCAAATGTTAATCCTTGGCTTTTATGCACTGTAATGGCCCAAGCTAACTTTAATGGATAATGACTAAATGTTCCTACAATGGTTTCCTCAATTTCTTTTGTGTCAGGATTTACAGTGTATTTTATGTTTTCCCAAGTATAAAGATCTACTTCAACGGTTTTGTTTTCTTCTTCAAAATATACCAAAATTTCTTTTTCAGCTAAGGAAGTAATTTTACCTATTTTTCCGTTAAAATAATTTTTTTCAAAAGAGGTGTCGTTTTTAATGAACATTACTTGCGCTCCTACTTTTAAATCCATTTTTGGTTCAATAGGATACATTTTTTCGGGAAAATCTTCTACAATTTCGGGAAAGTAAGAAACTGTTTTTGCTTTTAATTCAGTTAAAGCCTCTTTATTAATTTCGTCTGCTTTAGCGTTGTGCGTGGTAACAATAATACAGCCGTTATGGTTTTTTATATTAAAATTTGGATTTACATATTGATTTAAAACAGCAATATTCTCTGTTGTAATTTTATTATTTCTTAGGTTGTTTAAAATAGAAATAAAAACTTCATCATCTTGACGATAAATTTTATCCAATTCAATATATAAAGGTGGATTTTGTTGTATTACTAGCGAATGAAAAAAGAACATACCTTGATAATAGTTCTTTAATTCGTACCATTCTTCTTGCTTAATTACGGGTGGTAATTGCAATAAATCGCCAATAAAAAGCACTTGAACACCACCAAAAGGCGCATCAATTCTACGCACTTTTTGCAACATAAAATCGATTGCATCCAACACGTCTGGACGAAGCATAGATACTTCATCAATAATTAACAATTCTAAATTTACTAGCACTTGTTTTTTTGTGCCATTCATCCGGAAATGTTTGCTAATTGTGCTTTTTGTTTCAAATTTATATTGATACGAATTGGAATTTACAACTTTATTATCAGGAATAAAAGCCGCGAACGGCAATTGAAACATAGAATGAATGGTAACGCCGCCAGCATTAAGCGCGGCAATTCCTGTAGGAGCAACCACTACCGTGTTTTTATGTGACGTGGCAATAATTTCTTTAAGAAGAGTGGTTTTTCCTGTACCTGCTTTACCTGTTAAAAAAACAGATTTGTTGGTTTGGTTGATAAATTGTAAGGTGTACTGAGCGGCTTTTGATAGGTGTTTCATTTGGCGTATAATTAAGTGGAATGGCAAAGAATTAAATTGATTGTGGATAAACAAATTTAATAGAAAATAGATTCTGAAACAAATTCAAGATATAAAAAACAAAAAAGCCCTGATTTCTCAAGGCTAAATTGTTATTTTTTTTCGTTCGTTGCTTTGTATTGATCGTTAAGCTCTTTTAGTAGCTTATCCGTTAAATTATAAGAATCTTTTGCATAAATTACAGAAGGAGCATCTTCTGAAGTTGTAAAGATGTAATCGAATTTTTGTTTTTTACCGAATTCTCTGATATATTTTTTTACCTGTTTAATTAGAGTGTCTTGTAATTTTCCGCCTTCTGTTTGAATTTGTGCTAAAACTTGGTCTCTTTCTTGTAAAATTTGTTGCTCTCTTTGTTGTAATTCGCCATATTTTTGTTGTGCCCAAGCCTGTCCGTTTGCTTGTGCATTACGCTGAAAAGCATCTTTTTCTGCTTGTAATTGTCTGCCTTTAGCTTCTAATGGACGTCCTAATTCTTCAGATTTAACTTTAAATTTTTCGTTTTCATCTTTAAATTTTTCGTATTTTTCTAATAAAACAGAAGTATCAATATAACCTGTTTTAAAATCTGATTTTGAAGTTGGTGTTTGTTGACAAGAAATTAATGCCGCACTTAATGCAACAATGCTTACTAATTTTTTCATTTTTTTATAATATGATTATTAAATAGGTAATCGGTTTATTTAACCGATTTTTTAATTTTGGTAAAAATAATAGGTTTCTTTTAATTTTTAATTCTTTTTTCAAAATAAATTATAAAACCAGAGCTATAAGAAAATCTTATGTATAGTTTAATTTATAATAAGAAAATACTATTAAAAACAACTTGTTTTAACCGTTGTTTTATATAACATCTTTTTTCTCGAGACCAATTAGGTGTTTTTGTGTTTAATTTCTCTTAAAATGCGCTTATTTAAGTTTTACTTGTTTTTTATGATATAAATGTGCGATGAAAATTCATTTATGAACCATCCTGACACATTTGAAATAAAACCGACAAAAAAACCTTTTACAAAACTCATTTTACCGTTTTTGTATTTTTCTGATAATAGGGAAACATAAAAACTATCAAACCACATAGGTTTTACTTTTTTCAATTCCATATCGACATCAGAAAACAATCTTTTTATACTGGTTTTTGAAAAATGCCATAAATGTCTAGGAACATCATACGCTGCCCAATAACGATTGTAATATTTTGCATCGTACGATTTATAATTTGGTACCGCTATAATAATGGTTCCATTTGGTTTAACAATTCGTTTTAAATTAGCAATGTAATCTGTTAAATTTGGTACGTGTTCTAAAACGTGCCACATAGTTACCAAATCAAAGGTGTTCTCTGGCAAGGAAAAAATATCATCCGTAAACAAAACTCCTTTTTGATTTGCTAATGCTTTCGCATCGGAATTAGGTTCGAAACCCAAAATAGTCCAACCTTGGTTTTTGGCTTCCACTAAAAAATCGCCTGTACCACAACCAATGTCTAACAATTGTCCTTTGTTTTGTTGTTGTTTCGTAATTAATGCAACCTTTCCTTTAATGGCATTACGTTTTACTAAATGATATATTTTTTCAAACGGCGTTCTTTTGGCATCTGTATGCGAAATATAATCTTCACTTTGGTAATACTTTGGTAAAACAGCTAAAGAAGGTGTAGGGTGTGTTTTTAAAATATCATATTCTTTGTTGTATAACAAGGAAAAAGTTTCTTTTGAAACGGAATGGTCTTTAACTATTATAAATTGGTTTTCTTCTAAAAATTTCATTTACTCTTTATTAATTGACTTTAACAAGGTTGTTTCACGTGGAACCTAAAAAGTTACGATCTTTGATTTGGGATTTACGAAACGATTAAACCATAAGTATGATTATCTTCCCATATGAATTAGTAGTACCGAAATATCACTTGGCGATACACCACTAATACGTGAGGCTTGTGCTATGGTAGTCGGTCTAATTTTTGTTAATTTTTGACGCGCTTCAATAGAAATTGCTTTAATTTTATCAAAATCATAGTTGCCTGGAATACGAACATCTTCAAGACGATTCACTTTATCTGCGTGATTTTTCTCTTTTTCGATATAACCAGAATATTTCACTTGAATTTCGGCTTGTTCAATCACTTCCTGATCTAAATTATTTTCTGAAATATAATCAGTTACGGCTTTAAACTTTAATATATCAGCTAAATCAATTTGAGGACGCGAAAAAACTTTAAACATTTTATCACCTTGCGTCATCAAACTAGATCCTTTTGCTTCTAAAATAGGATTTGCAGCTTCTGCTTTAATACTTGTTTCTTTAAAGAAAGTAACGAACTTATCAGAAGCATCTAATTTATATTCCATTCGTTTCAAGCGATCTTCTTTTGCTAAACCAATAGAATACCCTTTAGGAGTTAACCTTAAGTCGGCATTATCTTGTCGTAATAACGTTCTGTATTCTGCTCGAGAAGTAAACATTCTGTATGGCTCTTCGGTACCTTTTGTAATTAAATCATCGATCAAAACACCAATATACGCTTCGTCTCTTTTTAGTATTAAGGGTTCTTTCTCTTGTACTTGTAATGCTGCGTTAATTCCAGCCATTAAACCTTGAGAAGCCGCTTCTTCATAACCTGTGGTTCCATTGATTTGACCAGCAAAAAACAATCCATTAATTAATTTTGTTTCTAATGTATGCTTTAATTGCGTTGGAGGGAAATAATCATACTCAATAGCATAACCAGGACGGAAAAACTTTACGTTTTCAAACCCTTCAACAGAGCGTAAGGCTTTAAATTGCACATCTTCTGGAAGCGAGGTTGAGAAACCGTTTACATAAACTTCACAGGTTTTCCATCCTTCTGGCTCAATAAACAATTGATGACGTTCTTTATCAGCAAAACGATTGATTTTGTCTTCAATTGAAGGGCAATATCTTGGTCCGATAGATTTAATTCGTCCATTAAACATTGGGCTTCTATCAAAACCTTCGCGTAATAAATCGTGAACTTTTTCTGATGTATAGGTCATATAACAAGAACGTTGTTCTGTTAAAGGCTGGGTAATGTCGGAATACGAAAACTTAGAAGGATTTACATCTCCGGGTTGCTCAACCATTTTAGTGTAATCTAAAGAACGACCATCTACACGAGGCGGCGTTCCGGTTTTCATTCTTCCTGCTTCGAAACCTAACTTCAATAAATCTTCTGTAATTCCAAAAGAAGCACTTTCACCTGCGCGTCCACCTCCAAATTGTTTGTCTCCGATATGAATTAAACCATTTAAAAAAGTTCCGTTTGTAAGCACTACAGTTTTGGCTTTAATTTCTAAGCCCAGTGAGGTTTTAATACCTACAATCTGATTTCCTTCAGTTAAAATACTTGAAACCATTTCTTGATAAAAATCTAAATTCGGAGTACCTTCTAACATCATTCTCCATTCTTCAGCAAAACGCATACGGTCTGACTGACAACGAGGTGACCACATAGCTGGTCCTTTGGAAAGATTCAGCATTTTAAATTGAATGGCTGTTATATCAGAAACAATTCCTGAATAACCGCCTAAAGCATCAATTTCACGAACAATTTGACCTTTTGCAATACCTCCCATGGCTGGATTACAAGACATTTGGGCTATGTTTTGCAAATTCATAGTAACCAATAAAGTACTACAGCCCATATTTGCGGCTGCAGCGGCTGCCTCGCAACCTGCGTGTCCAGCACCTACAACAATTACATCATATTTTTCTTGAAACATATCTTTTGTTCCACGTGAAACACGTGGTTAATGTTAAAAGTCTTTTTGTTTCACGTGGAACAAAAAGACTAAATTATTTTACTATAGTTCCGCGTGGAACAACTTAATTTTTTCTTCTTCTTTACTGCGCATTAAAGCAGCGTCAATATTTGTTTTGTCTTTGTATCCGCAATAATGCAAAACACCATGAGCTATAACGCGTTTTAATTCTTCCTCAAAAGAGACATTAAAGTCAATCGCATTGTCTTTAACTCTTTCAATGGAAATAAAAATATCACCACTAATAATATCACCTTCTGTATAATCAAAACTAATAATGTCTGTAAGTGTGTCGTGGTTTAAATACTGCATATTAATAGCGTGTAAATAGTCATCGTTACAAAAAATATAAGCAATTTCTCCTACAACTTTATCTTCTGAAGTAATAATGGTTTCAATCCAAGAAGAAAAATACTCTTCTTGATCTAAAATAAAATCAGATTCGTAATTAAAACTAATCATTGTTTTTAAAATATTGTTGCACTTTGGTGTTAAAATTGGGTTGCAAAGGTAAGCTTTGTCTGTTTAATATTTCTACACTTTTTAAATAATTTAAAAGAGCAGGAGGAAGAGGTTTGTTGCTTCCTAGAAAATCTGTTTTATTGGTGTTAGATTCTCTTTTTGTGTCTTGTCCTTGTTGCTTAATTGCTGATTCTAATTTTAACAATTCGTGATTAATTTGAAGCGCACGATTCACGTTGTCTTGCGTAAGCCCTTTATTAATTAATTGCTTTTCTAACTCTTTCATTTGTTTTAAGGCGTTTTGACCCGTACCGCCCATACCATTTTTGTTTAATTCATTTTGCAATGACTCTCGCAACTCTTGTTGTTCTTTGATTATTTCTAAAAGTTTTTCAGCATCGCCTTCGCCATCTTTTCCTTCGTTACCTTGTGAACCACCTTTGCCTTCTTGACCTCCTTTTTTACCTTGTCCTGGTTTTTGTCCTTCACCGGGTTTCGGTTTACCGTCTTTCATTTTGTCGCCCAACCCTTTTTGTTTAGAAATAATATCGGACAATTGGCCGCCTTTTCCTTTTCCTGGTTTTGGTTTTCCGCCACCACCAGATGAAGACATACTCATATTCATTTCGCTTTGCACATTACTAAGAAAATCGGCTAATTTATTAGCAGAAGATAATGTGAACTGCTGGTGTGAAATTCCTTTTGCACGGGTAGTAGCTACTAAATTTTCAATAGACTTATCTAAATTATAATGGATTTCTTCTACTTCTTTTAAAACCAATTCAGAAAGTTTGGGTTGACGTAAAGACAAAGCAAACAAACTATCGTCAACATGTTTAAATTGCATTTTTAAATCTTGCTGGTTTTTTAACAAAGCGCTTACGTTAGATTTTGAATTAGAAACGGATTTAAATTGTTTCATTACTTTTTCTTGATCGAATGAAAAAGACAATAAATTATCTAAAATTTGACGCAAGACTTTAGCGTCTTCAGCGTTATCTTCCATTTCACCAGAAGACATAGAATCAGACATTTTTTGACTCATTTCTTTCATTTTTTGAGCCGCAGCTTTTTGATTCTTTTTGGCTTGTTTTTGCTCTTTGTTTTCTAAATTATCTTCTGCTTTTTGTTGTTCTTGGTCTACGTCTTTTTGATCACCTTTGTCGTTTGGAATATCCATAGGCGATTTCAATTCTTTGTTTTCTTTTTCTAATTCATTTAACTCTTTTTTTAACTCTTCAAATTCATTTGAAAGTTTTTCTTGTTCCTCTTTCGTTGGGTTTTCTTTGTCTGAAAGTTTTTCTTGTTTATTAGCTAATTTATCTAATTTATCTGCTAATTGTTCTGCTTTTTGTTCTACATAATATCTTTTAGTAAGCTCTACTAATTGTTCTAAAGATTTTTGCTGCGTTTTGGCTTGTTGTTTTAATTTATCTGCTTTATCAAACAATTCTTCTTTTTCTAATTTTTTAGACAACTCTTCAAGTTCTTTTAAAAGCTTTTCGTTTTTTGCTGCTTGTTTCTCGTTTTTTTCTAAACGGTTTAAAAGCTCTTGTTTCATTTCGTCTTTTTGTTCAGGCTTAAATTCTTCCAGATTTTCCTTCATTTTTTCAGAAAATTCTTTCATCATTTCATCTTGTTGTTTTTGACGATTAATAAAATCTTGAATCTTCTTTTGGTCTTTATAATCTAGGTTATCTTTTTGTTTGTCAAGCTTTTTCAGTTTCTCTAATGCTTCAAATTGTTTGTCTTGATTTTCTAACGCTTTTTGTAAACTATTGATGTTGGATTGCTGTTCTTTAAGTGATTTTTGCTCTTTTTGCTCTTTTGTTAATTCAGAATGAGAAAAAACGGATGATTTTGACGATTTTAAACCATTAACTACATCATTATCAAACACTTCGAAATAATATTCGTAAGTAATACCAGGTTGTAACGTAATTCCGTCAGGAAAAGCATATACAAATTGGTCCACCACTTTGTTCTTTAAAATCAAGCCCTTCTTAAAAAGAATATTTGGTTTGTTTTTGTCATAAAACACCACTTGTAATTTAGACATACCATAATCATCAGACACTTGTCCGATAATTACTTTTTGTTTTAATTTTAAACTATCAGGAGTTTCGGAAACTGAAATACTTGGAAACTGATCTTTTAAAATGGTCAATTTATATTGAAGGTTTTCGTAGTTTTTTAAACGAGAATTAGAAATTGAAATTTGATAATCTGTTGTATTTACAATTCGTTTTGTATGGAAAAATTGATTTTCTTTTTTGCTAAATAAATCAGAATTTGATTCCTTTTTAAAAGCCACTTCGGTAGTAGCAAATGTATTTATTTTCCATGTAACTAATGTTCCTTCGGGAATAACTGCGTTTCCTGTTCCTTGGATAATTTCAGGTTTTTTTCCTAAATAATTTGGAAAATTTAATTGCATAATAAACGAAGAAATAGTAGGCACGTTAACAACGTTTAAAACATAATCTGAAGAAGTTATATCATTCGATTTTAAATGAAATGTAATATCTTTCTGAACATTATCGAATTGATAAATAAAATTTCCTGGTGATGTGTTTTCTAAAAAATATTCTTCATTATTGATTAAAATTGATGCGTTTTCAGGAATAACCGAACCTATAGTTCTTACAACTAATTTAAAAGATTTATTTTGTTCCACGTTTAGATTGTTAGAAATAATTTCAAACTTAAACGCGGCTGGTTTTTCAAAATTAGTATCATATTGAACCACTCTTGCAAAACTTTTAGAAATCACATCCGAATTTCCAGAAAGATAAAAGAATAAAAGAAACAATAATGGAATAAGGGCAAAGGGCAAATACTTTTTATTGGAATTAAAATTAATGGCGTTTGAAAACGGAATGGGTTGTAAGTTTTTTGCTTTTTGTTCAATAGAAGCCAACACCAACTCTGAAGGCTGGGTTGTATTTGATAATTGTAAAAAATTAAGAAGTTTATCTTGAACTTCATCAAAATGTATTCCTATAATTTTTGAAGCTTCGGTGTAATTTAACCCTTTTTGAATTTTAAATAATTTTGATACAGGTATCACAATAAATTTAAATAACAAAATTACTTCCACCAACAAAAACAGCCAAAACAAAATCGTTCTGCCCAATGAATTAAACCAAAGAAAATATTCAATTAAAAAGGTAAAAATAAAATATAATAAACCAATGGTTATAAAAAGAAGTACTCCTTTTATTAACTCATTTGTATAAAACTTTTTGATAAAGCCTTCCAGTTTATCGTAAATTACGGCTTTTTTTTCCAAAATTGTTACTCTTTTGTTTATAACCGATAAAATTACAAAAAAAATCAACGATAAAATAAATTCCAAATTTTTAAATTCCAAATTCGAATTTTTGCAGTATTTGGAGTTTGGAATTTAACTTTTGGAATTTTAAAATAGTATCTTTGGCAAAAAATTATAGTGATGAATAGACCAGTTAGAGTACGATTTGCTCCAAGTCCAACAGGGCCTTTACATATTGGTGGGGTAAGAACGGCGCTTTTTAATTATTTATTTGCCAAAAAACACGGCGGAACATTTTATATTAGAATAGAAGATACCGACCAAACTCGTTTTGTAGCGGAAGCGGAAGATTATATTTTTGAAGCTTTAGAGTGGTTAGGAATTTCTCCTGATGAAACCATTGGAAAAAATGAAAAATTTGGACCGTACCGTCAATCGGATAGAAAAGAAATTTATAAGCAATATGCCGATAAATTAATTCAATCTGGATGGGCCTATTATGCATTTGATACTCCTGAAAAACTGGACGAACTTCGTAAGAACACAGAAACAGAAGGAAAAACATTTATATATAATCATACTGTTAGAGAAAAATTAGATACTTCTTTAAATTTTTCAGAGGAAATAGTGAAAACCCGTATTGCCAATGGAGAACATTTTGTAATTCGTTTTAAAACACCTGTTAACGAAACCTTGCATTTACAAGATATTATTCGTGGTGAAGTACATTTTGATACCAATTTACTTGACGATAAAGTATTGTTTAAATCAGACGGAATGCCAACCTACCATTTGGCAAATATTGTAGATGATCATTTAATGGAAACTTCGCACGTAATTAGAGGTGAAGAATGGTTACCTTCTATGCCTTTACACGTGATGCTTTACAGAGCATTTGGTTGGGAAGCACCTGAATTTGCGCATTTACCTTTGATTTTAAAACCTATTGGAAATGGAAAATTAAGCAAACGTGATGGCGACAAATTAGGATTTCCTGTATTTCCTTTAGAATGGAAAACAGCGGAAGGCGCCTCAAAAGGTTATAAAGAAGCTGGGTTTTTCCCTGAAGCAGTAATAAACTTTTTGGCATTATTGGGTTGGAATGACGGAACAGAACAAGAAATATTTAGTTTAGCAGAACTTATTGAAAAATTCGATTTAAAACGAATTCATAAATCAGGTGCAAAATTTGATCCAGAAAAAAACAAATGGTTTAATCATCAATACTTACAAAAACAAACGGATGAAAGTTTAGCGAAAGCGTTTAAAATAATCCTAAAAGAAAAAGGAATTTCAACTTCTTTAGATATTACAAGAATAGTTGCTTCAATTAAAGAACGTGCTAATTTTATAACAGAATTTTGGGATTTGGCCGTTTATTTCTTTGTTGCGCCAACATCTTACGATGAAAGAGCAGCTAAAAATTGGGCAGTAGAAACGCCAGAATTGATGAAACAAGTACTAGAGCAATTACAAAATATAGAAGATTTTGGTTCTTTAAACATTGAAACTTTGCTTAAAAATTGGATGACGACAAATGAAATTGGAATGGGTAAAGTAATGCAACCATTAAGATTGAGTTTAGTAGGCGCTTTAAAAGGACCGCATTTATTTGATATTATAGAGTTAATTGGAAAAGAAGAAACAGCGAGCAGAATTGAAAAAGCAATTGCAACTTTATAAACACCAAAATTAAGATATAAGTGATAATTTGTACTTCTTGTAACTTTTATTTAAAAGCGGCGTATAATTAGTATAACTTTAAATTATCACTTATGTCTCCAATTATCATTTTCATCCTTGTTTTAGGATTATTCATCTTACTAAGTTCCTTTTTTACTGTAAAGCAACAAACCGCAGTTGTAATTGAGCGATTTGGAAAATTTACTAGCATTAGAAGTTCTGGTTTACAATTAAAAATTCCTGTAATTGATAGAATTGCAGGTAGAGTAAACCTTAGAATTCAACAATTAGACGTTATTATTGAAACGAAAACAAAAGACAACGTTTTTATTAAAATGAAAGTTTCGGTTCAGTTTAACGTAATTCAAACAAAAGTTTACGAAGCGTTTTACAAATTAGAATATCCACACGATCAAATTACGGCTTATGTATTTGATGTGGTTCGTGCCGAAGTTCCCAAATTAATTTTAGATGATGTGTTTTTGAGAAAAGACGACATTGCTATTGCGGTAAAACGTGAATTGAATGAATCTATGACTACTTACGGATACGATATTATCAATACGTTAGTAACCGATATCGATCCAGATATTCAAGTAAAAAACGCGATGAATAGAATTAACGCGGCTGATAGAGAAAAAACAGCTGCAGAATTTGAATCGGAAGCACAACGTATCCGAATTGTAGCAAAAGCAAAAGCAGAAGCTGAAAGTAAAAAATTACAAGGACAAGGTATCGCAGACCAACGAAGAGAAATTGCTCGTGGATTGGTAGAAAGCGTAGAAGTGTTAAACAATGTTGGAATTAATTCGCAAGAAGCTTCGGCATTAATTGTGGTTACACAACATTATGATACCTTACAAGCCATTGGCGCCGATACAAATAGTAATTTAATTTTATTACCGAACTCGCCACAAGCCGGAAGCGATATGTTAAATAATATGGTAGCAAGTTTTACAGCCAGTAACCAAATTGGTGAAACGATGAAAAATCAGCCGAAACGAGTAAAGAAAAAAACTGATCATACATCAGCAGATTACAATCCAAGTGATACATCCGAAGCTTAAAAAATGTTAGAATCTGAAAAGTTCAGATTTTCAAAACAAAACCATCAATTTTATTTAATTGGTGGTTTTTTTGTATCTAATTGTTAAAATAGAGTCCTGACAGGTTTTTGAAACCTGTCAGGATTAAAAAAACCTTTTTTTTAGTTAAAATTAAAATAACGCCTTTTTTAGACACTTTTAGTAATTGGGATGTAAAATCTACTTTACCTAAAAAGTTATTGTTTTAAAATTTATTTATGAAAGTCATTTTTTAAAGATAAAATTTATACAAATTATTGTTTTAATAGTTTTTTCTAATACTCTAAAACAGATAAAAAAAAGGAATAAAAAAAACCTACAAGGAAAAAATCTTGTAGGATTTAATTCTTAATACAAGAATCTTAATACTTTTTTTATTGTTCAGAAACTTTTGCCCAAGTATCTCTTAAGCCAACCGTTTTGTTAAAAACTAATTTTTCTGCTGAAGTATCTCTATCTACACAAAAATAACCTAAACGCTGAAATTGAAAATGATCTAGTTCTTTTGCGGTTTGTACACTTGGCTCAACATAACCCGTAATCACTTTTAAAGACTCTGGATTGATGTATTCTTTAAAATCAACCTCTTTGTTTCCGTCTGGGTTTTCGTGTGTAAAAAGACGGTCATATAATCTAACTTCCGCTTCTTTAGCGTGTGCTATAGAAACCCAATGAATTACACCTTTTACTTTTCTATTACTAGCTTCTGTGCCGCTACCTGATTTAGAATCTACATCGTAAGTACAATGAATTTCGGTAATATTTCCTTCTGAATCTTTTACAACTGATTCCCCTTTTATTATGTAGGCATTTTTTAAACGTACTTCAGTTCCTAAAGTTAAACGGAAAAATTTCTTATGTGCTTCTTCTTGAAAATCTTCTCTTTCAATGTATAACTCTTTAGAAAAAGGAACTTCTCTATAAGTCATTATTTCTTCTTCTGGATTGTTTTCGGCAGTTAACCATTCTTCTTTTCCTTCAGGATAATTTGTAATAACTAGTTTTATTGGATTTAAAACCGCCATCACACGAGGTGCAATTTTAT
>Ga0164295_10000392_pt1 | contig 37847 bp, 41 predicted proteins | sample GEODES006metaG_FD_111798 | JGI IMG/M metagenome (GOLD analysis project Ga0164295, IMG submission 111798) | Oligotrophic lake water microbial communities from Sparkling Lake, Wisconsin, USA - GEODES006 metaG | ecosystem: Environmental > Aquatic > Freshwater > Lake | place: USA: Sparkling Lake... | reverse complement strand
CCTGCTGTTCCAAGGCCTACGACTGTGCTCATAAGAGAAGGAGAACTTACATAACCAGCTGATCCAAGGCCAATCACACTAGAAACAATATTTGATGTTAGCCCACTTGTAGAAATATATCCTGCTGATCCAAGGCCTGTAGTAGTACTAACTAAAGACACTGATGAAATATAGCCTGCTGATCCAAGGCCTGCAGTTGTAGATACTAATAGTGGTGCAATAGAACTCAGATACCCTATTGATCCTATACCTATATTTGTTGATACTAAATCGTTAATTCTTATAAGACCACCAATGGTTATATTTCCAAGGCCAATTACTGTACTTACGAGAGAAGCTGTGCTAACATAACCAGCAGATCCAAGGCCAATGACACTAGAAACAATATTTGATCTTAGTCCACTTGTAGAAATATATCCTACAGATCCTAGACCTGTAATACTACTAGCCAATGCAGCATTCAATGTTTGACTGGAAATATACCCTGCTGATCCAAGACCTCGTGTGGTAGATACTAATAAGGGTGCAATAGAACTCAGATAACCTATTGATCCTAGACCTACTATACTTGATTGTAAACTCAAAGTGCTTACATATCCTGCTGTTCCAAGGCCTGCAACTGTGCTCAGAAGAGATGTAGAACTTACATAACCAGCTGATCCAAGGCCAATCACACTAGAAACAATATTTGATGTTAGCCCACTTGTAGAAATATATCCTACAGACCCTAGGCCTGTAATACTACTAGCCAATGCAGCATTCAATGATGTACTGGAAATATAGCCTGCTGATCCAAGACCTCGTGTGGTAGATACTAATAAGGGTGCAATAGAACTCAAATATCCTATGGATCCTAGACCTACTATACTTGATTGTAAACTCAAAGTGCTTACATATCCTGCTGTTCCAAGGCCAATTACTGTACTTACGAGAGAAGCTGTGCTAACATAGCCAGCAGATCCAAGGCCAATTACACTAGAAAGACTATTTGATCTTAGAACAGATGTAGAAATATATCCCGCTGATCCGAGTCCTTTAATACTGCTAACCAATGCAGAATTCAAACCTGATGTAGAAATATATCCAGCGGAACCTAGACCTGCCGATGTTGAATATATACTTAGGAGGCTTGCGTTATCAATACTGCTAAAATACCCAGATGTTCCTAAACCACTTACTGTAGATGTTAAATTACTTAGTAAAACTAATGTTCCACTACTCAAATAACCTACAGAACCAATTCCAATAACTGTAGAAGTTAAATACTGATCGGATTGTGCTGCTGTAGTTAAGACGGTGCTATTTACATTTAATGTATCTCCATTTATGCTTATAGGTGTATAAGCACCATTTATATTATGTGGTAAATACAAAGTGCTTGTGAAAAAATTACCTTGAACAGTTAATCCACTCGTTCCATAAATAACAATAGAGTTTGTGCTTATTGTGCTTGCAAATAAGGAATTTATATTTGCAGTATTTGTTACAAGAGTTGATGTATAAGAACTTATAGAAGTAATTGTGCTTGTTTGTATACTACTTACATATATGGTCGTAGCACTAATACCTCCTCGGAAATCTGGTTTTTGTTGTGCAAGTTCATCAATATAATTTTTCAGGGACTGTGTTGTAGAAAGTAAACTCAGAGTGCTTACATAACCGCCAACGAGATTACTTCCAAGATTTGACATAGGGCCAGCATTATTAGTAATCCAAGCGAGATCTCCTAGATGTGTAATAATATCATAGAGAGTTGTTGCGCTAACATAGCCATATGCACCTGACAAAATATCCACTTGTTGCTGAATAAAGGTTGTGCTACTTAAATATCCAGCTGTTCCGAGGTTTGCCACAGTGCTGGCAAAGTATCCAGGAATCGGTAAGCTATTAATTGTGGACATGGTGCTTATGCCACCTTGCACAGTTTCTAAAATATCTAATACCGTGCAGCCAACAGAACTAATATATATACTACTTAGGAGTTCAAGAGTGCTATACCATATTAATCTTCCATACTTTCCTATACTCGGGATCTGTGTTGGTTGCACAAAATCGCCGTTTAATGGATTTATGGCGAATACCTGACGAATTCGCAAAATCTCCGTGTCTAGCGTATAGCGACTAGTCATTCTACAAGTAAATATAATTTCTAGTCTGGGATTAACCGATGGTCTATTATGCATAATTCTGCACCGATACAAACAATGATCCTGTATTCGCAAAATAAGGTGTTAACGTATTGCTATGAAGCGCATTTTGAAATCCTGCTTGATTTATACTGCTTGGCATATAGTGAACAACATTAAAAGGTTGTGAAAAAGTGCTCATCGTTCCAGGAGGGACTTGTAATGTTATAGGAGTATTGTATACGTTTGAAGAATCAATTAAAGTACCATTTTCTAATTGAACTCGTGTATTACCAGCATACAAAAACGACGTCGTAGTTGTATTATAATACTGTGTAAGTCCTTGTTGTAAAAATGTAGAGATGGGTATAATTGCCACATTCGTGGCGCCTGTAGCTAGCTTTGTAAACGCAATCGTGGGAAAAATATCAAGTGTGATTGCTGAATTACTATTAATATACGGACTAAATGGAGTAAAATCAATTGTTGCAGTTGAAAAAGTCATATCATATGGGCTTATATATTTTCCTGTAATCTGTGTTCCTGTATTTCCAAAATAATTTATAGAACTCTTTAAAAATGTGGATATATAAATAATTTGACCTACATTTCCGAAATAATTATTTCCATTAATCGTTGTTACTGATGTAGTTGTATCAAAACGAATTGATGTTTTCATAATGGAAATTGCCTGTATACTACTCATAAGAGTAGCCGTACTTACATATCCTAAAGTACCTAGCCCAACAATTGTGCTCATTGTAATCATGGTTGAAAACCCTTGATTTATCGCATTACATAGAGTAGCAATACTTACATAGCCTGCCGTTCCCAGGCCTGTAACTGTGCTAGTTAATCCTGTGCTGCTTACATATCCAAGAGATCCTAAATTCTGAATTACAGTTGAAAGTGTCTGTGAACTAATATATCCTATAGATCCCAGACTCTGAATAACACTTGAAAGAGTCTGTGAACTAATATATCCTATAGACCCTAGACCTTGCACAACACTTGAAAGTGTTTTTGAACTAATATAACCTATAGATCCTAACCCACCAAAAGAAGAATTGTTAAAGGTATTTATACTGCTCAAACCATAAATTCCATAGTCAGTCTGCAGAGAAGTAGCAATTGTGCTCAATGTGCTTGGTGTGACTTGACCTACTGAATTAATGGTGCTCACTATTCCATATACACCACTTGTGCTCACCCATCCTAAACCACCGAGACCTGTAGTTGTGCTTGTAAGTTGCGCTGTCAGCTGAGTTTGACTTACACCATTCAAATTACCTATATTTGATTGAACTGTTAAACTAATGGCTGTGCTCAAACTGGAAATTGCAAAATACATGTCCGTCGATATAGAAGACAATCCTCCAAAGTAAGCGTTATTGAAATAAATTTGTGTTGAAAAATTATTAATAGTGGAAGGTAAATTATTCATAATCGGACCGCCATACACAATGAAAGAAGAAAACACGTCGGTCCAAAATGTGCCACCAAGCCCATCAGTTAAAAGGATTTGACCGGTGCTGAGGAACTGGCCTGTATTTGAATTCAGAGCATATACGGTTCGAAGGATAAGAGCATTGCTCATTCTTATCTATTGTGCGAATATTATACCTCCCCTTTATCGCATATACAAACAGATGACTCAGGGAGGAGGATTATTGCAATTAGTCGCTCAAGGAAAACAAGATGTGTTTTTAACCGGTAATCCTCAAGTCACGTGGTTTAAAATGGTATACCGCAGATATACAAATTTTTCCATAGAATCACAAGTCATTCCCTTTGACAGCCAGCCTGATTTCGGAAGGAGAATTACTGTATTGTTACCGAGAAAGGGTGATTTGCTAGGAAGACTGATGTTAGAAGTTCAACTTCCGGCTATCTATGACTCAATCACTGGACTTCCCGTTTCTTATACAAATTCCATAGGTCATGCACTTATACAAGAAGTAAGCATTGAAATCGGCGAGCAAGAGATTGATAAACAGACGGGTGAATGGATGGAACTTTGGTCAAATCTTACCGTTACGGAAGATAAACGTCAAGGCTGGAACAATATGATTGGCAAGACTACAGGAGCCAGTCAAGGAAATGCGCCTTCTTCGTCGGCAGGTTTGTATGGTCCTCAGTATTTATACATTCCTCTTCGTTTTTGGTTCTGTAAAAATCCGGGTTTAGCACTTCCGCTTCTTGCGTTACAATATCATCCTATTCGTATTAATATTACACTACGACACCTTCAACAAATGTTTATTGTGGACAATCCGTCGTCCAATGTCTGCGATCAATCTGTGAAATATGCGTCAATTACAAGCATGTTAATGTATGGTGATTTCATTCACTTAGATATTGATGAAAGACGCCGATTTGTAGCGAATTCCCACGAGTATTTGATTGAACAGGTTCAGTATACCCCGAGCATTTCCATTGATCCGAGTGCCACTACGGTCCAACTCCCTATGGAATTTAACCATCCTCTTCGCGAACTTTTCTGGCTTGTTCAAAGAGACAAAGCAGTAAATGCTCACCAGTGGTTCAATTACACAAATTTATCTATAGGTGATGTATCTCCCAACGGTTTACAGAATCTTATAAATACGGCACTTCTCCGCATAGAAGGTTATGATCGTTTTGATATTCGCAATGCAGATTATTTCCGCTTAGTCCAACCTTTCCAATTCCACACCGTCATTCCCATTGACGATTTTATCTATTCTTACAGTTTTGCTCTAGAACCTGAGTCTGTCCAACCGAGTGGAAGTATGAATGCGAGTCGTCTAGATACGATTACTTTACAACTGGAAATGAATACCACCATACAGCCTCCTCGTGGAACTGCGAATTCCCGCATCTATGCCTTGAATCATAACATTCTCCGTATTGTGGATGGATTCGGCGGACTCTTATTCCGAATCTAAAATCTAAAATCTAAAATCTAAAATCTAAAATCTAAAAATGAAGTTGGATCCCCCCCGAATCAACCCTTTAACACCCTTCTCCTATGGATTCCATACAAGAAGGAAGTAGTGGAATAATTATTTCATGGAATTCAGGAATTGTCCGAAAGAAATTAAAGAAACAGCAGAACCCAACTCTCACTTTACAGGAACAAAAAAATATTCATAACATCGCAGAGTCTATTACAAAACAACTACATATTCTAAAAGTTCCGAAGTTATATATAGACTTTCTTTATCCAGCTTATTATTTAATGGAAAAGGTGGATACGGAAGAACCTATATGGCTAGGAGATCCTTTAGTTTATAGTCAATACAATTCAAAATTTCTTAAAGATTTAAAAAAAGAACTCCATACTTTCTGGCAAAGTATGTGGAATTATGGATATGCTGCATGGGATTTTGAATTATATCTACAGCCCGACGACCGAGTGATTCTTCTAGATTTTGATAAATTTGGTAAACGACTTCTAACAAATCCGAGTCTTACAGATCCTTCTGTATATATGCCCCTTCAAATAATGACGGCCAACAACTTCTTTGACCATATGTGTTTTCCTCACGGATTCACTGACGATTTTCCGCATACAATCATGGAGCATTTCCTTCCATCCCGGATTTCTTACATGAAGATAGCAGCGTGAATGGAATTCCCAGCAGTCTCACAAACACGCTATGATTTCTGGAAAGAACCGCAATATACCCAATCAGGCATGTGGTGGTTTACATTATTTTTTGGATTCTTTGGTTTACATCATCTTCTCTTACGTAGTCCACAAACTGCTCTCTTATTTTTTATAACGAATATATTTTTATTAGGTTATCCCTGGTTTTATGATTTGATTCAATTATCTTCCGTTGGCGGATTGAATACGGAAGGCCTCAATCAATACGGTCTAGGACATCCATGGGGATCTCTTGGTCTTGCTAAAGGAATGTGGTTACAACCTGGAGAAAAAACAATCGGCACTACACCTAGCCCTTGGTGGTTTTTACTTTACTGCCTCACTCTTCCTTTTGCCGTCGTTGCGAATTTGATTGCAGGAGATCAATATAATGCTTTAGCTCGTTTTATCTGCTATACTATCTTACCGTTTGGATCATTCATTACAACATGTGCATTATTTTATGATTTTTTTATATTATTATTCAGACCCGACGACCTACTCATAAATGGATCCAAGCGTTTCTTCCCTTTTACAGTTCTGGGTATGGATGCAGATGGACATAGCCCAGCTCTTACAGGAGATCGTGGAGTCTCATCTGCCCCTTGCTCAAAGGATGGATTTATAGTTACAATTCTGAAAATGATCGGTTCTCTTATCGCATCGGTTATAAAAATGATATTAACAGTCGGCACGATTATTGCACCAGAATTTGTTATACCTCTTGAACTTGCCTTTATTCATGCATCAGATGTTGTGGACGATGGAATCTTTGTAGCAAGAGATGTGGTTAAATTGGGAGAAGAGGTTGTAAAAGGGGCAGTTGAAATCGGTAAGGACGCCGCAGTAGGAGCCGTGGAAATTGCTGATGCAGGTGTAAAACTGGCTTCTAATGTGGCGACTCTTTCTAATTCAGTTCCAGCAGCAACAGTCAATTCTCTTCAACAAACGGCAAACCAAATTGCACATATCAAAGTCCCACCCCACACACAGTCTGGAGGAGGAATGAATACTCTCGATTGGTTTGCTGGTGGAAGTATCCTGGCACTCATTGCCGGCGGCATGATTATGTCAGCAAGACACTAAAGTCTATGCGGTCAACTATTTCTATATAGAAACTATGTCTACGGTATAAGAATCATGATACCTCTGGATACTCATGAAGAATTTGAAAAACTATACGAAAACAATAACCTTATTGCACCCGTTCTAATTTATTTTACAGCAGATTGGTGTGGTGCGTGTAAACGAATTGACTGGGATTTCATAGAGGATGAATTCGCCTCTTTAACAATCTATCGTTGTAATATTGATAAGAATAAATATACTCCTGGATTTTGCCAGGTTCGCACTATTCCGAATTTTATGATGGTTCGCCCTGGTCATAAACAACTCGAAGGCCCGTTTCAAAGCAGTGATACCGCCAAGATTGCTACATGGATCCAGACTCAGTTGAGAAAGGGTAAATAAACAGGAATTAGTCTATACTTCTAGTGTAGAATGGATATGTTTGATGTTATCATTGTAGGCGCTGGCCTCGCTGGCCTTCATTGTGCCTTACGTATATCAGAAAAAAATCCTAGACTTCATATTGCTATTGCTGAAGCCTATGGTTATGTGGGAGGAAGAGCTACTACTTATTCCCCGCCTGAACATGAACACATTCATTGGGAAGCAGGTGCAGGGCGTATCCACAAATCCCACAAAATGATACTACACTATGTGGAAAGATATGGTCTCAATCTAATCCCTATTTCCTCTAAAGAAAACTGGATAAAAGAAGGAGCCGATGGCACTTCAAGGAATATCTGGAAAGAATGCTCAGAATTTATCGTGACGTTTTTATCAGGCCTGAAACCCCAGATTCTTGCTACCCACACCATACAACAACTCTTGGAAAAAACTCATGGGAAAACTCTAGCGAATCAACTTCTTGCACATTTTCCCTATAAATCGGAAGTCGCTACTCTGCGGGCCGATCTTGCTCTACAGACTTTTGAAAAAGAAATGCGATCCAATGAAGATTTCTTTATAATACAAGAAGGATTTAGTGCCCTTGCGAAAGCTATGCACAAAGAACTTGAATCTCGTGGTGTTCGTTTCTTCTTTCATCACCGCCTTTCCCAAATTTCTAAAAATTCTTTGGGGAAAACCTTATGTAAGTTTGAAGTCACTAGCTTACGAACAAACCGTGTGATACTTGCTCTAGATACTCATAGTTTGAAACAAATATCTCCTTTTTCAAATCTCCCCGCCCTAAAATATCTGAAAATGGAACCTCTCTTACGAACGTATGCAATCTTTAAAACTTCTCAAACGCCTGTTTGGTTTTCTGGATTTAACAATATAGTGACAGATTCACCCATTCGCCACATTATTCCTATAAATCCGAAGCAAGGAACCATAATGATTTCTTATACAGATGGCCCAGATACTAAACACTGGACCCATATATTAAGATCTAAGGGTGAAAAAGTATTAGAAAAGGAAATAATGAAAAGTATTCGTGAATTATTTCCAAGTATGACGATACCCGACCCTATTTTTTTCAAAGCCCATGATTGGCCTACAGGATGCACATACTGGCTTCCAGGGCTATATAATCCTAAAGAAATGAGTAAGAAAATTATGCAACCTTTTCCAAATACTTTACACAATGTCTTTGTATGTGGCGAAAGTTTCAGTATGCGCCAAGCATGGGTTGAAGGTGCTCTGGAACACTCTGAAGAAATGTTGAGAAAGTTTTTTATAAAATGACTAGTAAATAAAGAATGGCAGCTTCTATGAATTTTCATATAGCCCTTTCTCTCTTTCATGTTCTCGTAGTCGCTCCCTTCTTACTATATGTCGCCTTTGTCCGAGGTCAAATGGAACCTTGGGTATTTTCCCTTTTACAAATTCTCGGTATTCTCATTCTCGTCTATCATTCCTATAAAATAATGGTTCGTTGGCGTGCCAATAGTTCTGCAGTCTGGATTAATATAATTCATGTAATCGCTGTAGCCCCCTTAATTATTTTCATTGGAAACAGGGGATACGATACTCCTAGATGGGCTTTTGAAGTTCTCGCCATGCTTGCCTTTGCTGCACTAGGATATAATCTCTATAGCATAGTCATGAGTATTCAAGAAATGTTTGAAAAGGATATAAAACATCGTTCCGAAAAAATGATGCAAGAAACAAATACGAATTCACAAACACAGAATCTAAATGCCTAGAGCCTCCTTTACTTGAGGTTTTGCCACCGTAACTTGAGGTAGGCATTTTGCTAAATGATAAATAAATGAGGGTTTACTACTAAATTCTGTTCCACATCCTGTGCACTGAATATCACCCGCCTCCGTCTTTCCAAGGTATTTTGAAACTTCCTTGGAAAGATGACGTAGTAGATAATGACTCCGAAGACCAGCACGGCTTACACTTTTAAATTCACAACTCGTGCACTCAAACCCTTTTACACGCTCCTGATTGACTGCAGGATGTTTCGCAAGAATATGATTATCTAGCGTCTGCTTTGTCGATGTCTCATAGTCACAATCCTTACATTTATGTTTGAGAGCTCCATCATGATTCGCCCTATAATGCATGTGCATGGTGGACTGATTCTTCTTTATTTCATGGCAGTGAGGGCATTCATAACTACCATTCGGCGTTTTAATATATTCATACGCCATTTTCGGGCCAACCTCACCTGCCGACCCAGATTTCAATTTTTAGCCGTTTGACTTCGGGACCATGCAACCCCACATGTAAAATAAAAATTGGACTTGGCTGGCTTCCTATAACAAAGTAACAATCAACTCATAAAAAGATGCTCATAACACCAAAACACAACTGGATTTCTGGAACTCTCGAACTCACTTCCAAAGTGCGATATGGTATGACAACCCGTGGAGTTCCTATCTTCCGTTTTATTCCATATGACAAACTCCTACCACCTCTTGCCGTCGGTTGTTCGCAGCGCAACCTCTTTTACAATGTTCATGCAGTTGTGGAACCTTCGGCACCTTCCAAAGAAGGTCAGCTGCAACGTGCGAACCTTGTTCAGAATCTCGGCCGTCCTACAAATCAAACGGAACAAGAAGTCATTCTTGTGGCCTATGCCTATGACAATTCCAAACAACAAAAAGCCTTTCCTCCGTATGAACTTCCGACAACAACTCACGAAAGACCTTTTCTTAAAGGCCTTACATTTCACATTGATCCTCCAGGATGTAAGGATGTCGATGATACATTTACCATCTGCAAAGATATACAAACCCCCGATACCTGGAAGATTGCCATTAATATCGCAGATGTTTCAGAACTTGTGCTAGAGGATAGCCCACTTGACTTGGCGGCGAAACAGAGAGCAACCTCCTTTTACACCCCTAGCGGAGAAGCTATTTATCCGATGTTGCCAAAAGAAGTTTCTGAACAAAAGGCATCACTCCTACCAGGCCTTTTAACAGAACGAGAAGTGAAGCCTGCCCTAAGTCTGTGTTTCACCTACAATACCAAAACGCAGAATATAAGTCCACCCGTTTGGCAACTTACTAGCACTCAGACCACTGCTTCATATACATATGAACAGGCAAACGAAGATCACAAACATAGCGAAGAACTCAAGATTCTTGCAGCATGTGCAAGCCGACTGGCAAATAAGAAACTTTGCGACAGCCATGAATGGGTTGAGAAAATGATGATCTTCTATAATCAACGAGCGGGTGAAGAACTTGCACGTTATCGTGCAGGGATCCTTAGAAGACACGCAGAGTCCTCCGTGCCTCTAGTAAGCTCCATCCAAGGAGTGCCGAATTTACCCGAATTCTTATTCTATGAATCTGCTGAATACTGTTTACCTACTGCGGAATATACCCGCCACTATGGCCTAGGTTCAGAATTCTATGCCTATGCTTCTTCCCCGATTCGTCGCTACGCCGACTTGGTCAATCAACGAGCGATCAAACAGATTCTTCAAAATCATTTACCAGTCCCTTTAACACAAGATCTTGTTGATGAATTGAATCGCCGGCAGAAACAGGCAAAAGCCTTTAGTCGTGACTTATTCTTCATGACGAATCTGTCAAACTCAGAAGATACTTCCGTAAAAGGGATTGTCATACACCAAAATCCGGAAAAAACCAAGACCAAGATCTGGATTCCTAAATGGAAACGCAAGATTACTACTCGTAGCCTCACAGCAACCCCTTTAACACAAGGCACAGAAGTCGATATTCAATGGTATGATGCAAGAGAGCAAGCACGGTGGAAAGATCGGATTGTGTTTAAACTCGAAACGCAGGGAATCGCCAGAGAATGAGTTTCCCAATTCGTTTGAATATTCCTGCAACTTTGCCAAACAAAGTCAACATTACAGAGTGCATAGATTTTTTACAGGATGCGTTTCGTCTAGGAAATTTCAGATTATTATGGGAATGCCCGATATCTCGTAAATTTGTAGGACTTTCGCTTGAACGTTCGCAACGGCCTGCAGGAGAGTATTACCGTGAACCCTATCCGATGACTCTACAAATTCTTTCTCCCGAAACACCTGGCCTCCCTCAAATTACTTTTCCTCTTACCGATAGTCTCAAGCAAGAGTTATTATCAGCTTTACAGATAGAACTAAAAAAGTAATGGAATTTGGAAATATTCTACTCATAAGTTTCCTAATTGTCTTATGGTGGATCGGTTCATGGGGAATTGTAGAAACTTTGATACATCAATACATTCGCGGTTCTACTTCAAAGGCATTATGGGTCTATGGTTCGATGGTTGCCCTAGTTATTTTGATAGTATATTTTAATCCAAAAATGGTTGATCACTTCATCTAAATCCGTATAAAACCGCAAAAATAAATGAAATTATTTATTAATGAAAATCATTATTCCGGATATACATATGAAAGAAAATAATATAACAGATCCCTCTGATTTAGATGGCATGGAATCATGTCCTTTTATGACTATGAAATTTCCTAATGACAAAGAAACGGTTGTTATTTTTCCTAAAACAAAAGAACCACCTATATTTTTTTTCGGCCTTATTAACACATTTAAATTTTTTCTAGAATCTGATGCATGTCCTAAACGTAAGTATGCTATATTTTGTTTAGGAGGATATACAGGTGATATAATACCTGAAAAAGGAATTTATATGAATACAGAACAACTATCAAGAAAGAGTGAACTAGATAAGATTCTTACTGCTAAACTTACAAATGTAGAAGAAATATGGGATTATAGTCTAGCAAATGTAAATATTTTGAAAGAATATAATATCCAGGCAAAACATGTTCCTCTAATAAGTCCAAAATGGTATATTGAAAAGTTGCGCTTATTTCGTGAACCTTATATAGGCAAATTTGAATATGATGTTGGATTTTGTGGCGCAGATACTAAAAGAAGGGCAAACATATTTCAAAAATTAAAAGATGCCGGTATTTCAATACATATAGTTAAATCAATGTTTTATAAAAAGGATAAGGAATTAGCAAAATGTGCTATTTTAATTAATATTCACTCTGATGAAGATTACAAAATTTTTGAAAGTGAGAGGTGCGAACCATGGTTACAGTTAGGAGTGACAGTAATTAGTGAACATAGTCTAGATAATGATCCAAGATGTATAAATGTACATTATGATGATCTTGTGAATACTGTTAAATATTATCTAAAAAGAATTCTTCATCTAAATCCGTAAATACAAACTCTCGGCAACGACCACGTCTCGCAAAACGATGGCCTGAGCCCCTTCGAGGGCAGATAACCAACCAATATCATTCGTAAGAGTCGCCAAAGCCTTGAACTCGTCCACAAGGCCCATGAGTTTCATGAGAGCACGCTGCATATTTCCTTCAAAGAGTCCATACTCTGCAGCCACGCTTGCAAGCAATTCCTCGCCACTCACCCACATTGAGATAGGCTCAACCCATTCTGTATTCAAAGCCCAGAACTCAGGATCATTCCCACCATCCCTTTTACACCCTTGTTCAGCATCTTTTTGAATACGAATCAGTTCGTTCCGCACGAATGGATCAATATCCAAGTCAGCAGGATCTTTGGGCATCTCATCGCTTTTCTTACTCTCACCTAAGAAGATAGCAAGTATACACAATAGCTGGGAAAGTTCCCATGATTTACTCTTGTTTTGAAGCCTTAGGAAGAGTTCTGTCATTAGAAACGGCTGACCCTCATTTATCTCTGACGCAAGAAGTCCAAACTCCGTCAAACAGCCCTTTGGGTCTACATATCCGTATTCCTCTAGAACGGCTTGACGATGACGAAGAGACGGGACGGTTGCCTCGTATTCAAGCGACTTGCGAATATCTTCCAGATGCTCGCATTCTTTTACACAATTTATATATTGGTTGTATCTCTCCAATATGGGGTTCCATTGGCTTTCACGATGCGCAACCTTCCAGGCCTCTAACTCCCGTTGAGCCGCCTTCTTCTTTGCATTCTGAAGTTGCGCAACTTTCTCCTCCAAAACAACTTTGTATGAACAATCCGTTCTCTCCTGATCTGTTAAGAGAATCTTCTGAGTTTCTAGTTTATTCTGTGCCAAAACCAGATCTTTCTCAATCTTCTCAATATCATCCTGAAGAAGCCTTCTCCAATATGTCTTTTCAATCAAAGAATCCATTGAAATCCCGTTCAAACTTTTCAGAAGAAAGTCGTAATGAAATGTCATCCGAGAACCAAACTTCGCCGATTTCCCCGTCAGAATCCCTCGAATGGATGTCATATCCAAAGGATCCTTTTGTGGTAAATAAATTACAAGTCCGCGCTCGTCTTTCCCGCGCCGACCAGCACGACCCGCCATCTGAATATATTCCGACGAGGTAAGTGAGCGCATACGTCCATCCGTAAATTTTTCAAGGGCCGTGAAAACTACAGTCTTTGTCGGCATATTAATACCTACTGCAAATGTTTCTGTAGCAAATAAGACTTTGATGTAACCCTTGCTGAAGAGAATTTCTAAAATTTCCTTCATGAATGGTAACAAACCACTGTGATGAAAGGCAATACCGCGCATGGCTAGCGCTTTCAGAGTATGATACTGCGGAGATTTCTCCAACCCTTGACGAAATCGGCTCAAATGAAAGTCCCAGATATGAGCAACGGCTGCAGCATCACTACTATCTAAGAAGTGTCCTTGACACAAGTCTGCCAAACGCTCACACCCTGCTCGTGAAAATACGAAGAATATTGCAGGTAGCGAATTCTGCTGTTCTAGCCCACCTAGAAGTTCATTAATCTGATGCTCAAATGCCTTAATGCGCACTTTTCCTCCTACAGGTCCCTCATGCCCTGAACGCCGTGCATCCTTCACCCTATCCTTGAACTTATCTAGAGCGAGTAGATTTCCTGCACGTTCCATAGTCCAATCATGATATACAGATTGATGAAACTGCTCCTTAGAATCGTAAATCACTAAGGCCTTGCCATCACTCCCTATAACACAGTGTTCTAGAGGCACCGCACGCCATAGAGTGGAAATGAGCCAGACCTTGACTTTCTTAGACTCTCCTAGCCATTGCGCAAATCCATAAGGAGATGACAGAGTTGCGCTCAGTAAAATCAGCTTGATGGAAGTATCTAGCAGCATAAGAGTCTCTTCCCATACATGTCCACGATCAGGATCGTTAATATAATGAACTTCATCAAAGATTACTGAGTCTAGACGATCTAGGCTCACTAGCGCTGTTGCTCCTACATGTTCAGTCTTCGTGCCCTTCTTAAAGAGTAAATTCCGCAGAATCTCAGTTGTCATTACCAGAATCTCGGCATCAGGGCGGAATTTAATATCACCTGTCATAATTCCCACGGATGCGTCAGGAAACAGCTTCTTCAAGTCATGGAATTTCTGATTACTTAGGGATTTTATAGGAGTGGTGTAAAAGATACGTCCGCCACGTGCCAGACTTTTAGCGATCTGGTATTCACCTACAAAAGTCTTGCCTGAACCCGTTTTTGCGGTGACCAAGACATTCTCACCCGCTTCAATGGCTGCAATGGCGAATTTCTGAAAACGATCAGGTTCATAACCTGTTACCAGAGCAGGTGTCAAAGGTGATTCTGGGACTGGCTCAGTTTCTGTGACAAGACGCACATATGGCGACGTCATGTTATTTGCACCTTGGACTATGTGGTAGCATAATGAAACATATCAATTTTAGTAGGGTATAAAGATATTTAGACCCGTGCGCAATTTAAATTTCCACTCGAAAAATATATTCTTTGTTCGTCAATTCTTAGAGAGGGAATCAGAAGTTGCTATTTAACAATATTCTAGAAAAACTACTTAGAAATAAAGTGTAAGGTATAACTAGCCATCACAAAATGCTATCCTTTTACACCTTTATAAATAATATCCTACCTTCTAAAAAAGAAGTTAGGCCTATTAAGTCATCTGCAGGATGTTTCTTTACAGATGGTAAACTCTACTTGGCTGGATATCAGCCTAAGAAAAAGAATCCGTATATTACTGGAATCGGTGGGCATGTAGAAGTAGGCGAGAACGAATTTGAAGCCGCCTTTCGTGAACTTATAGAAGAATTGTTTGAAATTCATCCAGTTCCAAAAGATCTTTTAAAAGAATTGCTTGCGAAATACGTGCCACAAAGAAGAGTATGTAATAATTCTTATACAATTTTTGAATTTACTTTCAATGACTTAGAATCAATTCTCAGAGATTTAGAAAGTCATAAGATACAATCACCACTCTATAACACCTTTCCAACCACGATTTCAGAACTACTCTTTCATCGTCTTATTAAAAACGACATTAATCCTGAAATTACACATCTTGTCATTCTTCCTTTTGTAGATCATCCGCTTGAAAAAGAACTTTTCGCACCTTGTTTACGATTAGATGTTCATCTCCTAAGGACAACAACACCACCTTGAATAAAATTCCTCGAACTATATCAGATGTTATCAGCCGATCTTGAAAAACATTCTAAATACAAATCACATTATGGAGAGAACGAAGTATATTGGGGTCTTGGAATTGAAGAAGAAAGCTATTTACAATTTTCAAAACTAATCAATGTAGCAGCCCCCATCGTCAGATCTGCACATAAGCCTGAGCGTTACAGCGTAAATTATTTTTCAAGTTATAAACCTGACACGGTAAAGAATCTTCATCAAATATTTACAGATATTTCTGGCTTTTACCCCCTGCCTTTCCTATTCAATGCACACTCTTTTACAAGAATGGATATACATGGAAAACATAAAACAACGTATGAAAAAGTTCCCAAAGCAAATCCGGCCTTTTTAGGAAGAACCTTCTTTCAAGAATTACAGAATTTTTCTCCTAAAATATTTATAAAAGATTTTAATGAATCTTTTGTCTTTGATGGAGATACCATTGAATTCATAACTCAAGATTTTTATAAAGCGAATGCTAAATCAGTTATTCAAGAATTACTACAAACAAAGAAAAAAATTTTGAATAGTATTAATGAATCTTGTAAAAAGAATAAATTCTTTCAACAGTATGGAGGAAAATTTATATTTCCTCCTATAAATCCAGGATTTGCGGTATTTCATAGTAATCCTACGAATATTGCAATTTTTAATAATGGAACTTATCATATTAATATAACTCTTCCAAGTTTATTAGGATCGAAAGATATGAATGGCCGTCCTACTCTTCTTGATCCAGAACACTTCAAATATCAGCATAAAATGTGTATTCGCATGTTTCAATGGATTGAACCTTTTCTCATTGCCATGTATGGAACTCCAGACCCTTTTCCCAAAGGTTCAAAAGGTTCTCAGAGAGGCGCAATGAGTCGTTTTATTGGTATTGGAACATATGATACAGATTCTATGCCTGAAGGAAAGATTGTAGGTTTACCTATAAAAGATATTCGTGGTTCTTCAGAATTTTTTTGGTGGTATAAGGAGTATCATAAAAATAGCATATACAACCCTTTAACACAGATTGGTATGGATATTAATTATAGAAAACATCATCTTCATGGAATTGAACTGCGTATTTTTGACTGGTTCCCTGAAGAAAGATTATTTCCCCTTATAGAAATTTTGGTTTATGTAGCTGAAGCGAGTCTTGTGAAAAAGGATATTTCAGAACCCGTAATGAGTAAATTATGGAATGATTTACTTGTCCGTGTTTTACAAGAAGGGGAAAGCTGTGAATTAAAAGCAGAGGAAATTGTTATGTATGAATATCTTCTAGATATTCCTTTACTAAGGCAAAAAAGCAAAATATCAGTATTGTATAAAAGTATTTTCAAAGCTTTGCAGAGAAAGTATAGAAATGGATATTTGGCAAAATGTTTTCTTCATGGGAATTCTTTTACAAAATTTTTAAAGAGTCTTTACTATTTGGAAGTGTCTGATAAGCCACAGACAATTATGGTTTAGAGATCCATCTTATAAAGACTCTTCATAAGTGTAAAGGTCCACATACCTACACCCATGATTGTGATTAGATAGATTCCCATGAGAAGTATAGAAATGTATTGAATATCCTGAATGGTTATGCTATGCTTCTTATTTGACCCGGCGATATGCATATACTCCTGTAGAATTGTAAGAGGGATGATAATAGGCTCATTCGTTTCAATGCGAATGAGCTTTTCATCATCTTGCTCAAATTGAGTAAATTGGATTTGACTCTTTCCCTTTACAATTGTGTGGGTAGACGTATCAACAAACTGCAGCTCGCAGATCTCTTCACACTCGGTTTCCTTATCCTGAAGATCACTCATTCTAAACTTGGGACTTTCCTGTTGAAAACCGTGCAAATTCAATTTTACAAGGGCCAAAGGGCCAAAGGGCCCAAGTTAAACCCCTTTTACATATTCTTAAAAAGAACGGAATGAACTCTGCACCCGTAATTACAACTCTTGTTATTGGCGCAGATTATACAAAGGCTCTTAGTAAATGCCTTGATTCAAAGCGCAATTATGCTACAAAGCACGGATATACGTATATTCAGGGTGGCGAGAAGTTCTGGGATCGCAATAAGCCGATTGCATGGTCCAAGATTCCTTTTTTACTCAGTGTTTGCGCCGAACTTCCTGAAGGTGCTCTGATCTGGCAAAGCGATGCGGATGTTTTTATTACCAATCCGAATCTTCGTCTAGAAGATCATCTAGTGCCAGAACTACCAGCTGATAAAGATATGGTGATGAGTCTGGATGCGTGTGGCCATATTAATAGCGGCAATATACTTTTTCGCAATACAGAATGGTCTCGTGATTATTGGAAGCGTGTCGGAGAACAGAAGAAATATACGTATCATCTATGGTGGGAAAATGCAGCAATGGTAGAATTGTATCACACAAATTCTGTAGATCATTCCAAGATTCTTATAACTCGTAAACACAAGGTATTTAACGCCTATCTGCGTGGAATTCCCGATGAGCCTTTATGGGAACCCAAGGACTTCCTAGTTCATTTTGCAGGTGTTTATGATCTGAAACAAATGGAAGAGTATGCAGAACGATGTGAAAAAGGAGAAGTTGTCCGCATTCCTATGCCACCGAGTGAAGTCCAGGCTTGTGAAAATGCACGGCGGGAATCTTTATATATGATTGACAACGTGAAGGCCTAAATCCGAGGCGAGTAAAATTGATGTGTGGGAGCCTCGCAGTAGGTTTGCCGCCGTGGTCTCTGTAGACCAAACGGTCCAGTAGCTCAGTTGGTAGAGCATGGTGCTTATAGATTTCTTCTATACAATTCGCATCAGTCGTTGAGAGACGCCAGAGTCGTGGGTTCGATCCCCACCTGGACCAAACTTTGATCTTCGGATCTTTTTTTTGTTGTTACAAACACCAAAAAATAGATTATGAAATTGTATGCATAGAATAGAAAATGGACTATTTCAAGAATGATGCGTCAGGTAATACGGTGATGAAGGGAGGGCGTAACACTCGCAAGGCTAAGAAGACTCCTGCAGTAGGAACCAAGGCTCAAGTATTCCACGGAACGGCCAAGCACACTTCCGGTGGCTTGACAAAGAAGGATCTGATGAAGACACGCAAGGGTCGTATCGTTTCTCGTAAGAAGCACGCCCTCGGCAAGAAGTCTCTGAAGAACTTGATCAAGGCCGGCTACAAGGCCAAGAAGGGCACGTTCAAGCTGTTCAAGCGTTCTTAGACACCCATCCCTTCAAGTCATCCAGCATTGAAAGAGCTTCCACTTTCGTGAGTTTCTCTGAAGATGGTCCTCCAGATCCTTCATTTGGATCATACCAATATAAAGCTCCACGCCCATCCTTCTCGTCAATATTTGACCAGACGAGTGCTGCGCCACTTTCTGCAATTTCAGTTAAATAGGAAGATACATTGGCAGCTAGGCTCCGCATACCGGTTCCACGCATACCCAAGACCCTTTCAGTAAACTGTGGAGTATTCTGCAAAGGAAAGAATATGGCTTCCCATTCACATCCCAGAGGTTCGCCCGATTGGGAACATCCTATTAATGTAATATCGGAACCCCCTGAAGAATTCCATTTTTGCCACAAAGCACGAGGAATTTCCTGTCCTCCTGCGGAAAACCAAAGTATCCGAACAGGTTTTGGAGCGTTTGCCACGTATGTCGCCAATATCTGGGCTTCAAATGATTCCCGAATACGGAATATACAATCCCAACGTTTCCGAAGCAAAGCTGAAGGCACACTACCGGTGCCTGAAGGCCGAGAAGGTTCATGAATCACTAAGATACTCCGACCCTTGTATAAACTTTCCGATTCTAACGCCTGAATACGAGAAAGCCAGTCACTATCCTTTCCAATAACAAGACACCGGTGGCCACGAATCTCGCCCGAAAATCCTTCCAAACGTAGTGATGACATCCTCAACACAACCCTTTAACACCAGTCCCGTTCTTTAGCTTTGTAAAGTAGACGCGCTCAGATGAAGTTCGATCTTGTATCTTTTCTTTTATCTCTTGTAATCTTGCCGATCGTTGATGCCCCCTGGCTTATACTCAATACTTATATAGGCATTCCTATGTTTGAAAAAATACAGGGAGCCCCTGTAAAGCTGCAGATATTGCCAGCAATTGTTGTTTACGTAGCATTAGCCCTATTACTCATTCAACAGACTTCTGCCCTTAATGCGGCAATCACAGGTTCTCTTGTCTATGCTGTCTATGATTTTACAAACCTGGCGACTTTAAAAGACTACAAACTATCCTTTGCGATTCAAGACACAACTTGGGGAGGAATATTATTTGGTATTAGCTACTTCCTCTTAGACAAAATTCACAAGGCCTTTTAGAAAGAAAGAATGGCGACCCCTACATTTATTGCAGAAGATGCGGATGATTTATATACACGTCTACTTCAATATGAGATTCAGATAGTGAAAGAACAAAAGACACTAACTAAAGAACGCTCAAAGGAAATTGAAAATCAAATTGATGCCTTTTACACAGAATATAATAAGTTATTTGAAAGTTTAAGAGAATTTCAAATGCAAGATAGAATCGATAATATTAAGAGCGCACTTCAACGTATTCAAGGAATTGCTACAATGCGTTGGTTTCTAAATAATTCAAACTCTAATTCTGGACTAAATACGAATTCAAATAATAATATGACCGGTGGAAAAAAGTCTCGTAAGGCTAAGAAATCTAAGAAGTCAAAAGCTTCCAAAAAAACCAAAAAGTCAAGAAAAACTCGTAGTAATAAGTAGAAATGATAACAAGAAAGAAAAAACGTAATATGAATTTTGAAAATGAATGGGCTTCAAAAAAAATACAAGAAATAAATGAAAAACTTCCTACTTTTAAGAAAAGTTTTGATGATATGTATGAAGATTATACAGAGAATGATTTACAATTATATGAAGATTTATTAGAAGAAGTTGGAGGTTTAGCTATTGATATAGATATAATCAAACAAGATAATCCTAATTTTTATGTTGAACATAAGATTGATAAACTATATTCTGAAATTGAAAAATTTATGAAACTAATAAAAAATGCAATAAAAAATGCCAATTATATGAAAGAAATTAAAGAAATTCGTAATAAACTTTCTTCCAATAAGGAAAAATTCGCAAAGTATTGTAAAGATGATTATGAAGATTGTTATTTATATACAATGAAGGAAGAAATTAATGATTTAGAAAATGACTTACATTCTTTACAAGTAACACAAAAACAAATGAATAGTTCAATAGATTTCGATAATGTATATGCCGAGTTAGATACCGATATTAAATCTTTTATCAAAGATATAAAAGATGTAATAAAAATGAGAAAGGAAAAGAATAAAATAGAGGAAGAAGAAATTCATACACCTGCTCCTAGAGCTAAGACTAGAAAGGCCATAAAGTCAAGAAAGACAAGAAATGTCAGAAAGTCACGCAAATCCAACCTCAAACGTTAAACGGCCACGCCCAATGCAGTAAAGCTTGGCGCTGCCGAGGCCTGCAAGCCAAATCCCCTTTTACACAGTTCTTTTTAACAGCTCCATAATGTCTCGCAAAATTCTTCCAGCGTTGTATTTGCACAGAATCCAACTCAGGTAGACGACGACCCATCCAATAACGACAATACCATTGAAACCATCCGCGTTCATCCGGATTTTTTGCAGGATCAGACAAAACACTTCGCACTCCTGTAAGTTTCTTGCCACCAGGAACCCATCCATACGCCTTCCACTCCGAAAGTCCTAGACGAGAATCAATCTTGAAATAATTTATATCAATGTTTTGAGATTCCTTTCCAGGACTCAACTTCCCTAAAAGTCCGGCATTCCAAAACCATTCGGCAGGAAATTCTAGTAAACAGTCATTCAAGTATCTACCTCCAAAAGCCCCTAGAGCAAGAATCTCACCGGGTGTTGTAAAGGGTTTAAATCCATCGGCAAAACCTTTACCAGGTTCTTCCGCTAAGACATAAGAATAACCCTTTTTCATCTTATTCCATACATGCACCGTATCTCCCTTTTTGAATTGTGCAAGGGTCTTGCCTTTTTCTTTTAGAATTTCAAACATATGATCCACAGATTGGATTTTTAAAACTCTTGGATCTTTCTCTGGATGAGAATGCATCTCCCTCTCTACATAAACCATCTGCCTAAAAATTGGCTACTAAACAACCCTTTTACACCTAGTCCCCCAACAACTATGGATGAACTTGTGGAAGAATGGCGTGCAACTCTAACGGAAAAGGAACGTGCCCTTCATGATCTGGCGGCAATCAAGTTAAAGAAGGTTCTGAATGCTAACGCTGAAGATGGGGATAAAGGTTCCTATTTCCCAGAATATTCACACGCCTTTCGTGCTTGGCTCAAAACCAAAGAGACCTCAGCAAAATAGAAGGGACAATGCCCACAGCAAATCCTTTACGATTCTCAAATACCGTAGCAGACGCATCAAAAACATCAGAAACTTCATCCGGTCAACATTTGCTTATGCCCAATCGTGCACCTTCCACAAGAAATCCTTACATAGTTCTTGTTGAAGTAAATAGTCGTGATCGTAATTATAATAATCAAATTCAAAGTAATCCTCTCCGTTTCCAATTTGCGAGACCCCTGAAAGATATACGCACAGTTGAACTCATTAGTGGAACGATTCCTTCCCTTCCCTTTTGCTTAAATCAACATAATAATAAATTCACATTTCAAGAAGGAACTCAATCATGGAAAGTCACACTTCCTGAAGGTTCTTATCTCGCAACAACCCTTCTAATTATCCTGTCAAATGCCTTGAACTGTCTTTCTGGAATACAAAATACATATACGGTTGATTACAATATGTGCACAAGGCCAGGAAATCTTTATATAACAGCATCAAACCCTGGCATCCTCCTCCAATATTCCTTCTTATTTGCCAGTGGTTTATATCAAGACACAATTGATCACTCCGATGGATATTTTTTACAAATGAATACCCCAGCACTCTTATACGGTTTTGATCTTTCTGACTATTATTCAAATCCCGATGGATCCTTGACGAGCCCCTATCCCATTGATCCGGCAACTTCTCTAACACGTTTATATCTATATATTGACTTGGACAATAGCCAGAATCTTGGATGTATTGAAAGAGGGGCTGGGCGTAAATCGCCCTTCGCCATTATTTACTTAGATGAAAATAACAATGGTTATAAATTCTTGAATAAAGACACTCTTACACCAGCTTCTTATAGTTTGCCGCAGCCATATTCTCGCCTACAGAATCTGAATATAGAATTCCGTGATGAATTCTATCGCCTTGTAAATTTTAATGGTAAAGATTTCAGTCTTCTTCTTCAATTCACTCTGTTGGAGTAGTCTTTGTATCCGTCGTAACTGCAATATAAGGACAGCCGGCACGCAAAGCCGCTATCTCAGAATAGGAACTTCCTAAAGAACCAAAGATCTGTCCGCATTTTTGTAGTAGGAGCCATTCTATAACTCCAGCTTTTTGTTGGTGCTTCGTATCACGCCCAAGATCAAATACTGTGCTCGCAATTCTGGATCTTCCATAACGTTCTATGAATTCCCCTTTTACACCTGGCTGATCCGTTGCTAAGAAAACTTTGGCAGAAGGTAAAGAATCCAATTTCTGCAAAAAACTTGTAAGGGGAGAGTCCCGCAAACACTTATAATGATCTGTGCCACGAAAATGAACTCCGATCCAATCACTTTCCCCACCCATCAAATTCCAATGCGCTTGTGCTTCTTCTTCTAATGAAGGAACAATCTGAATTTGACGTAAAATAGCAAGACCTCGCTCCCCCCAAACCTGAGGATGAAATTCAGAATAACTTTGTATCCGAACTTCATCTCCAAAGCAAAACCCGTGCACAACAATTTTCATATCTTCAAAAGAAAGAACTTGCCGAGCATTCCGCAAATATCCTTCCCTAGCTTCCTTCAAACGAGGAATCGAAGAGAAAACTAAAAGTTCTTCCAAACAACACGCCATATGTCCAGGCTCTACCGGCCAGTAAATGTGTAACGGGCAATCTAAATCTTCCGCCCAAAGCACTCCTGATACAATGGAACGTAAACGATTACAGAACCCTCCTTGCATTCGCAAATGAATAGCTTTAACACCAGGCATGTTACTATTTGAAGTTCTTACAATTTACTTAGGCAGGCATCCGTTTCCGGCTTAAGTTTTTTTTATTTAGTATGAATATCTTAGTCACACTGGAAAAACTACGTGCATTTGTCAATCACCGCAGCGCCGTGGGCTCTATCTCTGGTAGTTTCTATGTGATTTCTGAACAACGGTTTCAACGTCAGTTCCAACTCTGGAAAGAACATCTTCCGGCAGTGCATCCTTACTATGCTGTGAAATGTAATCCAGACTACAATCTCATGAGGTGGATGGCCGAGAGAAAGATCGGCTTTGATTGTGCAAGTGCTAGAGAGATTAGTATTGCGAAACAAATTGACATGAATGCTAACATAATATTTGCGAATCCTTGTAAAAAAATGGATGATATTATACATGCCTCAACGTATAATGCGAATCTAACGGTTGTTGATAGTCGTGAAGAAATTGATAAATTATATGAAGCGGGGTGGAAAGGCACTAGTTTATTGAGGCTGCGTGTAGAAGATTCAAAAAGTTTGATGCCATTTAGTGCAAAATTTGGTGCGGATTTTACAAGTGTAGAAGGATTTGCACAATATGCGAAATTGAAAGGACAGAAGCTACATGGTATTAGTTTTCACGTGGGTAGTGGGTGTGAAGATCCTGAACAATATAAGAAAGCAATTGAAGCATCGAATAAGGGTATTTCCATTTTACGAATGTTTGGGCATTATGCGAATATTATAGATATTGGTGGAGGATTTACAACCCAAACTTTTACAAAAGCCGCTAAAGCAATTCGTGAAAGTAAACTTACCCCAACATTAGACCAGCGGGCATTTAAAATGCCCGTTGGAGCGGCGACTGATGGGCAATTAAACGGGCCTAACTACCCGTTTAAATTGTCCATCGGTCTAAAAACACGTCTTATTGCCGAACCTGGTCGTTTTTTTGCGGCTTCATCACACGATTTGTTTGTGCGTGTAATTGGCAAGAAAGAAGCACAGGGTGGTAAAAATGGGTTTCGTTACACAATTGATGAAAGTTTGTATGGACAGTTTTCCTGCATACCTTTTGATCATGCCCGCCCCAAATGGATTCGTGTTCGTGAAGAAGGAGAACCAAGGAGACGTTCTACACCAGCGGTAATTTATGGAAGAACTTGTGATAGTCTTGACTATATTGCATCATGTGAAGAAGCAGAAGAGCTGAAAGAGGGAGATTGGTTGTGGTTTCCTCATATGGGTGCTTATACTACCGCAACAAGCACGGAATTCAATGGATTTCCCAAACCACCTAGTCTTGTTATTCAAGATTACGATATACAGCAGTTGCCGAATCTTAAAGAATTTGAAGAATCTGAATGGCCTTCACAAATAAAGTATGTGAGTCCAGTAAAAGTTCCTGCGGAATAGTAGTTTTATTCTTTTGCCTTTGCCTCCTTAGCCTCTTTAGCAGTAGGCTTCGGCTTCGGCACCCATCCATTCGCCTTTTTCTTTTCCCAATGAGCTTTCCAGAATTCTTTACTTCCATATTCTGGCTTAGCGGGTTTTATAGGAGTTGTATCAATAGGTTCTCCTGCCTTTCTCTTTTCCTCTTCAATATCATCCAAACATACTTTCTCGTCTTCTGCTGAGATAGTGAGACCGTGAAGTTTTGCAAAATCTTGGACAAGTTGCCAGATCTCTTCTGCAGGGCTTAGTGCTTTCGGGACTTTCGGGACTTTCGGCAGCTTCGGCCCCTTCGTGTTTTTCTTACTTGGCTCTTCATTGAAACTCCAAGTAAGAATATGGGGTGGTATATCACTTCTGCAGCTCATTTATCTATTGTGGTATTCGGAACTTTACCAACACCCTTTTACACCCTTCAATTTTTATGATTTATGCGCTCTATATCTTCATAGGAGTTACAAACGGATAGACTACATTTCCGCTCACATCATATTGCATTCCATTCGGATATATGCTTACATCTTCGCCTATTTGCATAGTTCTCCAGTCATCAGGTATAGGATATAAAGTATTTTCTGAGATTTGTCCTATGGCATCAGCACTAGGAACATTTTGGAACACTGGGCCAGCATTATGTATAGGAGGAATCACATACATAGCCATATTAAGAACAGCGAACAAGAGTATAAGTAAAAATATAAGGGCAAGGCCGATACGCCAATTCATTCTATTATGAGACTTTGATAAAATTTGATAGGTCAGGTTGCCTGGACAAAAAGTCCATACAGTATGACAACGACTGCTGCTTCTGTTTCTGTTTCTAAGAAAGTTCTGGATCTGGGGTTTGTAGAACTTCTGGAAACCTTTGGAGATGACTTGACAGTTGTGAACGCAGCCCGTGTGAGTTTTCACAAGGAGTCCAAGGCTCTGACAAAACAAGATGAAAAACTCATTCATTATCTGGCCGACCATCATCACACAAGCCCCTTCTTTCATCCGCAAATCAGGATGCGTATTAAGATGCCTATCTTCGTGGCGCGTGAATGGTTCCGCCACCAGATTGGATTTGCACGCAATGAAGTGAGTCGTCGGTATGTAGACTTTACTCCAGAGTGCTATGTTCCTGATTCTGTGAGGGCAAGAGATGCAAAACTCAAACAGGGCAGCAAGGCTGAACCGGTTGAGTCAAATGATACAGCTAAAGAAATGATTGCGGATATAAATCACAAAGCCTGTGAAACGTATCAAGAACTTCTCGATATGGGTGTGGCGCCTGAAGTGGCTCGCACTGTTCTACCACAAGGAATGTATACAGAGTTCATTGAAACGGCAAGCCTCTGCGCCTACGCACGACTCTGTCAGCTACGCTTAGATCCTGGGGCACAATGGGAGATTCGCCAGTATGCTGAGGCTGTGCGACTTTTGTTGCTATCAAAGTTTCCTGTAAGCTGGGCGGCTCTAACGAAGACACAGGAAGATCATGCATAGGCAGAGAACTATGCCTAGAACTATGCCTAGAACATACATCAGACCAAGTCATAACCCTCCTTTTACACCCCATAATGGAACATACATAGTAATACATATAACCTACACGCTTCTTGTTAGCAAGCCAAGCTTTCGAAGAAGATTCAAACCATTCTTGAGAAAATTCCTTCATATATAAAACTATAAATATGTGTTTATATCTCTTTTTGTTAGAAGATAGAATCCTCTAACAAAATCAAGTGTTTTATTTACGACATTCTTCTATCGAAGTGATCAACCTCAATAGAAATGTCAGTGTAGATTCATGAGCGATCAACCTCAAAATCCCACCATATAAATCTCAGTTTAAAAAGTATCGTGAGTGGCTAATTCACGTTCTTACTCTATCATATCCCCCATGTTCAAGCTCGACTTATTGAAAACTCTCATAGTTTGACCAATATTATTTACCTTATGTTTCTTTCCCCCACAAACCATGAGAGGTTTTTACAAAAATAATAAGTCATCAAGGTGCCGCCTTGATTGATGAAGGGGTGGCATATAAAAGAGCGACGTATGCTAAATTTCATTGACCTGAGATACATCTCCACTTAGCCCGCCTTTCATATGATAGAATCAGATCAAAGGTGTGCGGTCTCTGCAGGGGTTGAACCTGCGACTTTCCGGTTAACAGCCGAATGCTCTAACCAACTGAGCTAAGAAACCTCAAATTTTTCTTCGGGACCGGAATTGAACCGATGACTTGAGGAGAATTGCCCCCTTAGATATACTGTTTATCTACAATCCTCCGCTCTACCAACTGAGCTACCCGAAGCTTGGGGTCTCCCCCAATCAGTTGTCGTAGAATATCTTTAGGCGTTTGAACGCACTTGTAGGCGGCCCTTTAGTGGCATAGGCCACTCTTTAGTGGTATAGGCCACTCTTTAGTGGCATAAGCCACTCTTTAGTGGCATAGGCCACCTCTCAAACGCAAGACCAAGTGCAACGTGCTCTCCTTCTGGATGTTATAGTCAGACAGAGTGCGTCCATCCTCCAACTGCTTTCCCGCAAAAATCAGTCGCTGCTGATCAGGAGGGATACCTTCCTTATCCTGGATCTTTGCCTTCACATTCTCAATCGTATCAGATGACTCAACATCGAGAGTAATTGTCTTACCCGTCAGCGTCTTTATAAAGACCTGCATTGTTTCTAAGGTATACTAACAAAACCCTTTAAATATATATCTAAAAACGCAAACTCTATATATGTATCAGTGTAAAATATTCTCCTATAGAAAATTTACGTTTTGAATGTACTGCTATTGAATTGTTTTCTTTGTACATAGAATAAGGTATAACACGAAAATCGAAAGATATGCGTGTTTTATTAGTTATGTTTAATTTATTATAATGTCTGCATTTATTTCCATAAAATGACATAAATTCTCCTTTTTCCATTTTAACTGGAAAGAAGTCTCCTTTGTTTGGCTGTGTTTCAATATAGCAAGAATTTGTTTCCCCTTGACCAGTAATTGTAAGCATAAAATTAATTTCTTCTGCAGGATGATTATAGTCGGCATCGCAGTGCATTCCTATAATTTCAGGGTCTTTGTCATTAGTACATTTACCAAGTGCTGAATTATTAGGAAGTGATATTCGGAACGATGGTTCCTTTTGAATTACAATATCTTCATTAAAAATAGGTACTATATTTTCAATAATAAAATCGTTATATGCACTTACGAATTCATTATAAAAAGGAGAATTATAATATTTTTTATGATATGGTGTACAAGTATCTGTATCAAATAGAACTTGTTTAGTAAATGGTTGATATGTAGATGTATGAATATATTCTAGAGGTGTATTTATATTATATATTTTTTGTATAATATTATAAAAGTTATATTTATTTGTATCATAATTATAATTATAAACTCCAGACTTTAGTTTATCGTAGTTTATCATTTCTATGATTCATTATTTTATACCCTTTAAATATATGTTTTTCTATATCTATTTCTAATAAGTCTGCACATATTGCATTTTTATAATGACGATCCGTATTTTTCCACGATTCAATATCATTGCTATTTATATCAAAAGAAAGTCCTTTAATTATATTCTTTTCTAATAAATATGTATTATTCCCTTCAATTGGCCAAGGACAGCCAAAATCTAAGTATGTACCATGAGGTTTCCCTTTTAAAATATCAACAGCAGATATATATTGACCATCCGTTGAAAAGCTTTTCATATAATATATATTATATATAGTTTTAAATTTATATTTCCTGAATTCGTTTAAAATAATATAAATAATTTATACGACACCTGTATAAATGGAAAAGATAGGGGTAGTAGGAGTAGGAAAACTAGGATTATGTATGGCTCTTATATTTGAAAAAGCTGGATATAATGTTATATCTTATGAAAAAAATACTCAACATGCAGAAGCAATTAAAAATAAGACACTTCAATCAGTTGAACCCGGAGTGAAACCCCTTTTACATGAATCTAAAAAAATATCAATAACTTCACTTGAAGACATATATACACTTCCAATAATATTTGTTGTTGTTGCAACGCCTTCTTTACCAAATGGTTCTTATAATCATTCAGCAGTTGATAATGTTATTGAAGAACTATTGATGCTAAATAAGAATAACCCCGATTACAAAAAAAAGACTCTTGTAATTTCATGTACAACTATGCCTAAGTATTGTGAAAGTGTTCAAAAAAGATTAGAAGAATATAATTATGATGTGTGCTATAACCCTGAATTTATTGCACAGGGTGATATTATTCATGGATTGAAAAATCCTGATATGGTTTTGATCGGCCATACAAATCAAGATTCTTGTGAAAAAGTTATAAAAGTATACAAACAATTCTTAGAAAATACACCAACTTTTCATACAATGGCACTTACAGAAGCAGAAATAACTAAAATTTCTTTGAATTGTTTTTTGACAACAAAGATTGCGTTTGCAAATACAATAGGTGATATTGTAATAAAGGCAGGGGGAAATCAAGATGTTGTATTAAAAGCAATAGGTTCTGATTCCAGAGTTGGAGGTAAGTTTCTAAAATGGGGTCATGGTTTTGGCGGTCCCTGTTTGCCTCGCGACAACCGTGCACTATCTTTTTTTTCAAAAACCATTGATATTGTAAATGATATTGGTAACACAACCGATATAAGTAATAAAAAACACTTGGAAAATTTATTCAACTATATAAAAAATATAAATTCAGAGAATAAACCAATATTCTTTAATTCTGTTGTTTATAAAAAGAATACATACATTTTAGAAGAGTCTCAAAAACTTGAATTAGCACTCCTCTGTGTAAAAAATCAGTTAGAAGTAATTATACATGATGATGAAAAGGTATTAAACGAATTACAAACAAAATATAAGAATGACTTTGTATATTTATTCACTCTTGTAGGAAATGAAACGACCATTTATTTTGATATCAATGAATATATAAGCTAGACACGTGTGGAGTTTGTAAATAGATTCCTCATATATTTTCAATACTTATATTATTTTTATTATATACTATATGATTTAGACCAATGGACATTTCAAACCGGCACTTATAAATGATCGTTGAATCGAATGAAGTGATAATCAGAACTTTTAGACCCGTGCGCAATTTAAATTACCACTCGCATTATACACTGAAAGTAAAATATCCGAGTAATCTATTTATAATGAGCGGCGGTCTAATTGATTTTAAATATTCTATAGTTCTATCATGATTTACTTTGTATACTAAACTCTTATCGTTCTTCCAAGTAATAGTAGTATTTTCTATAAAAGTAATATTCGTTGATACCTTTGAATTCGTTTTTACTAGATTCAATTTTTAGTGCCGGTTTGAAATGTCCATTGGTCTAAATAAAATATTATAGTATAGTGTATAATGAATAAAGAAGAATTTTATAAAAAATTAAAATCAGTACAAACATCAAGTTTATATTGGAATGATCTTGTAGAAAGTATTATTTCAATATACAATCATAATTATAAACCATGTGACCAGTTATTTTCTTCTGAAGAACTTTGGGATTTTCTATTTACAAAACGAGAGGATCACTTTGCATATCATGAAAAAATATGGAATGTATTTACAAGTGAAAAATATTATATTTTTTTTAGTACTGTTTACATAGCTTTAGATGACCCTGAACCTGAATGGTGGAACTTACAATTTAGATAAAATATATTTATTTCAATCCCAAGAATTCACCAACACCTCCAGTAGAATCACAAGCAAAGATATATCCAGACTCAGATACCCAAACATCAACGCCCTCTTTGACATCCTTCCATATTGGGCAAGAATCTGTTGGCAGTTTTTGAGGAGTTTTCTCAGACTCTTGGAACATTACTCGAATCAAAGGAAATGATTCAAGCAATGTTCCCTTTTTTGCCTTGTCCTTTTCACTATCTTTCTCCTTTACAGCAGCAACTCTTGCTGCAGCCACTTCCTTATTTTCCTTCTTCTTGCGTTTTTGCATCTCTACTAACTCTTTCTGGCCTGGTCTTTGAACCTTCCAAGCCTTCGTAACTCCCGCTGGGTCGATAGACCCGCAAAACTCCTCCGCTTCTTTCTGCGCTTTCAAAGCCTCTGCAATCCAATCCTTATCCTCTGTCTCTCCATACATTGCGACTTGTTGCCAATACCACGAACTTCCATAAATATGAGAAGCTTCACAAGGCTCTTCCGTTAAACGTCCATGAAGCATACGTGTCTGATACTTACCATCGTTCGGCCGCTCTGAACAATTTTGACAAATGCTATAGCCTTTCTCAGGAATATTTCTACATATTTTTACTATCGATGCACGTTTATTACTTGCACCAATGGCACAGTTCGTCCTTTCCCAAGATGTCAGGCGAGCTAAACAATGTCCCAAATTTGCCATTCTCGACAACTAGACCCCTTTTACACCCGCTCACTCATTATCAATTTTTATGGTGAACAAGAGTCCGAGCACTTGGATCTGTTGTTTCAGGTGACCACTTCGGCATCCAAAACGGCCATAACTTGCCTGTATGCTTATACATACTGTCATAGATAGACCGATAATAATACGCCTCCTTCGTCTTTGGAATTGGCCATATATCATCAGCCTCAACCCTTTCTTTCCAATCTTGAGGCACAAGACCCCGCTCCTCTATCTTTTCTTGAATAATCTCAAACCAAGACTTTTCCTGAGAAGAAACGCCATCACTGAACGCCTCCTTGCGACGATATAAGACTTCAGGGGGCAATAATCCTGAATCAGCAAAGGCATCACGTAGAAGCTGCTTTTCCATACGTCCATGGGCCCGTGAAGGGCGGCGCAATGCAGTAGGAAAGGACATTGCTGCTGCTACAAACTGTTTGTCTAAAAACGGCGTCCGTGCTTCCAGACCATTACTGCTTATAGAACGGTCTGAACGCAAGACATCATATTTATGAATCTCCTCTAACAACCGCTGTGTCTCTTTTTCAAATGCAAAATCACTGGGTGCACGATAAAAATATAGATATGAACCAAAGACTTCGTCAGATCCATCACCATTAAATACCACTTTACAGTCTGTCTTTTCTCGAATAGCACGAGCTATTAACCAATTTCCTACAGAGGCACGCACTGTCGTAATATCATAGGATTCAATATCACGAATCACATCAGGAATTGCATTAAACATTTCATCTGCAGTGACAACAATTTCATGATGATCAGAACCGATCCAATCGGCCACTTTACGAGCATACGCCAAATCAGTCGCACCTTCCATACCAATACTAAAGGTCTTCAAGGGAGGTTTGTCGAGTGCCTTTAATGATGACTGAACTAGAGCAGCGATCAAGCTAGAATCTACTCCGCCACTTAATAAAGCCGCCACAGGTCGCTCGGTCATCAACCGTTTCTGAACAGCGACTCGCAGCTCCTTGGCTAATTCTGCAGGTTCACGAACACTCTTGAGCCAAGGCACAGAATGATACTTGTATTTCTTTACAGAGGAAGAATTAGAATTCTGGTTAATTTCCCAAACTTCGCCAGGAGGAAATTCATAAATAGCTTGCGAATTACTCATAAACGGTTCCAAAGCTTTGCGTTCACTTGCAAATCGCCATCCATCCTCTTCACTATAGCTATAATACAGAGGGCGAACTCCATAAGGATCACGAGCGATCACATACTTATTTGTATGCTTCATCTGTTGATATAGAACTAGTGCAAAGACTCCATCTAATGCACGAGCAAACGCCACGGAATCGCCGTTACAAGAATCCCATAGAGCACCTAGAACTTCACAATCTGAACCTGAGGCAGGATAGTAGGGTATCGTATCCTCAATATGTTTTGCGTTATAAATTTCTCCATTGCACATCCACGCCCACTTAGTTCCGCTCCAAGTAAAGGGTTGCATGCCGCTTTCATTCAAGCCATTGATGGCAAGACGAGTAAAACACCAGGTAGCTCCACTCAAATCTAGCCAGCGCGCACCCTCAGGGCCACGAGCGGCAAGAGTCTTGACACCTGAATCCCAGAGTTCGGCATGTTTCTCTGGACCAGAAGAAACTTTGCGAATCCATGCCCAAATTCCACACATATCTCCTTTAACACACGCTCTAAACTCTTAGACCACTTTCCCATAAGTAAAAAATGAAAGAAATAGATTAATAATTAACCAGTCCATAAACAATAATGGAGACACGAACGATTGATAAGTTTAACTCAAGACATGTAGCATTTTATCGCCCTATTAAACGAACTTATTATATTTTAGAATGGAACCCTGATCTTCGTTTCTGGTCAAAGTATAATGAAGAACATCCCATTGTAACTCTTCATAGAACAACGAATCATGGTGAAGGCATATGTAGATTTCATATACAAAAAGGTAGGGCTCAAAGGTATGAAATTAGAATACAGGCCGATGGCCACTTCTTAATGGCAGGTAATTTACAAGTGCCTATTCTCAAAAAAGTTTCAGGGCATATGACAGATGGCTGTATAGGTCGTGAATATATTCCACAAGACGTTTTAACAAATCCCCAAGCCCCTCCATACTTACAAAATATTGAGCTGTGGTCATACACTTTAACACCTATACCTGTAGTTCTTAATATTCAGCACTCTAAACTCGAAGCAATCCCTCAAAGAATTGCGAAACTAATTGCAGAAGATGCTGTCTCCAATGAACAGCTTTGTCCAATTACTATGGAATCTATATATCTTTCAAACTCTGCAGTTACATCCTGCTTTCATGTATTCTTGGCAAATGCATTAGAATCATGGTTTGAAAGAAATCCTGCACAACATCCTTGTCCACTCTGTAGGAAAGTATGTGTAATGACAAAAATTATATAATGTATTGTTTGGTCTAAAGTATTTTTTAAATATCTTATTCTAGAATGAAGAAAACACTTTATGAATGGCAAAAAATGGTAAAACCTATATCAGATCTTATTGTGCAAGCTTCTTCAAAGGATCGTGATGATTCTTGGCAAGAATGGCCGATTGGAATGTCTTGGCAATATGCTCTGAATTATGAAAAAGGCGATTCTTTACAGATTGGTAACCATAATATACTTGTATTATCTGCTATGAGAAAAGAAACAGATCAGAAAAGAAGGCCATATGGTGTAAATCGTTACAGTATATCTGAAAACCTTTCAAAGAATGGAATTATTACATCACATATAGATCATGATACCTATTTTTCTATTCTTCCTTTTTGTAAATTTGTAGTTTCTCCAGAAGGGAATGGCATTGATTGTCATAGGCATTATGAAGCCCTTATGGCAGGCTGTATTCCTATTATTGAAAAAAATCCTTTAACTGAAAAAAAGTATAAGGATTATCCAGTTCTTTGGACAACGGATTATTCAGAAATAACTCCAGAATATCTCAAAGAAAAATATGAAGAAATGATAAATAAAGAATATGATTTTTCTTATTTATTTCTTTCTCATTATACTTCTGAGCAGCAAAACCAGATAAAAGAATGTGGAAATTTATGGATTCAAGAGAACTTAAAAAAGGATTGGTATACAAAGAATATGAATATTGTATATGCTTTTGTAGGAAAACTTCCGCATTATTCTATAGATACTGTATATCAAACACGACTTTTTTACAAAGGCCCTATTTATTTTATTATAAATGATCTTGAAAGCCAGCATATTCCTAAGTTAAAAGAATATAATGTAATTATTGTTGATTATAACTCTGTTGTTCATAATGAATTTAATAAGCTTGTAGAAAGAAAATACAATAAGTTTGAAATTGTTGAGAAATTAGTTGGAAGGGAAAAATTATTTATTCATGCATTTGAACGATTTTATCTGTTACATAATCTAATGATTCAGCAGGGTTTAAAAGATGTATTTTTTATGGAACTTGATAATCTTATTTATCATGATCCTACATTATGGTTAGAATCGTTTTCTAAAAAAGAAATGGCTTTTATGATTGATAATGTAATGTCATGCTCTTCAGGAATTGCTTATATTAAAAACACAAATATATTACAATCATTCATGTATTTATGTAATGAATATATAGAATATTCAAATGATTTTCAAAGTGAAATGAAAACCTTATTTCTTTTTTGGAATAACAATAAAGAAAGTGTTCAACTCTTACCTACCCATTGGGGAGATTCCAAATATCCTGTAGAAGTATACGAGAACTTTCCTTTATATAAGGATAGTATATTTGATGCTTTATCAATAGGTATATATATTGCAGGAATTGATCCTCATCATTCAAAAGGGGTCTTGACAAAGGGATTAAAATCTCAATGGGGACTTATTGACTATACTGTATATTCTTATAAATGGGAATCGGATGATAAGGGTAGAAATATTCCTTATGTTTATAATGGGGCAAAATGGATACGTATAAATAATTTACACGTTCATTCAAAAGATTTAAAATCTGTCTTATCTGTTCCTATGTAGACTTTGCCATTAACTTTTGCATCATCAATAAAAGAAATCATAAGTATGTTTCTTATGTAGACGAGTTTGGATTTACCATTTGTGAATAATATCTTATCTGATAAAAAGGTCTAAACATGCGCCATAAATAATACATACAATGTCCTATACACGTAAAGATCTCATCCTTTTACACAAATACAAGGATGAATCCTATAAAAAAGCTTTAGTCGATCGTGTCGTAACTTATGCAAAAACAGAAGTTCTCCGAGTGGCTATGTTAGGCGATACGATTGCACGTATTAGTGCATCATGGGCCTCTACAAAAGCAGAAATGGAATCTCTAAAAAAGGAAGAATCTTTAGTCCTTGAAGAATTGAAAACTGTCTTCAAGGATGCAAGAATTGAGATCATAACGAACTGCGTATCTTTTATTGTTTATGAATTTTGGGAAATCGTTGTCAAAGTGGATTGGAGTTGAAAAACTATAGAGGGGTAGTATGGAGTTTATAGCTAAAGGTGTCTTGTCTGCAATGATTGCTTATACGACACATTATGGAGTTGCAAAATTATATAATCACTACTGCGTTCCCGACGGATTTCTAGGTTATATACATGGGTTGGTAAGTTCTGGAAGCCCTGTATGCCAAGCAGGTATAAGCCTTCTCGCATCTACCCAAGTGTCATATTCAACAGCAGTATCAATGGGTGTTTCACGCCTAGTCTTAGATTGGTTTTCCCCTGGTGCAACTGCTAAGGTGTAAAGAGTTCTAAACAATCGTTCATTAACCAATCAGATGGCTGCCCCGACGCAGTATGCAACTACCGAAGGATCATTATATGAATTGGTGGCCCGAGGAAATAAAGACGTGTTTTTCTACCAAGATCAACCCAAAAGCACGTATATTTTTGACTCTTCCTATGAAGCCCAGGCCCCTTCTACATTTGAAATACGCCGTGTTCCTCCTTCTACAGCATGTGAATTTGGTCGCACTGTAAGTTTTGACTTTGATTTGGTGGGAGACCTTATGACAAACCCGACTCTTGTCATTCAGTTGCCTAGCTGGCTTCCTCCACAAGTTGCCGCCACCAATACTCGATCCATAGTGACAGATACTTCAGGAGTATCGTATGGATATACAAATGGTATTGGATATTTCTTATTTGAATTAATACAGCTTTATCAAGATAATATCCTACTCCAAGAATTCTCAGGCGATTCTCTATGGGCTATTGAAATGAATCAAGGATCATATGCTCATAAGTTTGTAAGTAATATATTGACTGGACAACACAATGGATCTTCTCTAAGTATTGGAAGAAATGCGACTCCGCCACAATTACGTCTCAAACTTCCTTTGATCGGTTGTCAAAGGAAGGAAGATCCAGGATTTCCACAAAGGTCGGCCCTCAGTCATAGTTATCGCCTCAGATGTAAATTAAGACGTTTAGAAGATTTGGTGGAATCGTCTGATGGGCGTATGAAACCAACCCCATGGGGTCGCACAGACTTTCAGCAAACTCTGGCCAATCTTACTCCGCCCAACCCTTTTAGAACTTTGCTCAGAACTCAGATTCTGCCTTTAGAAATTCAATTGGAAACTCAGCAAATCTATGTGCCTCGTGAATATCAAGACTTGCTTCAAAGTAAACCCCAGAAACTTATGTTCGCTCGGCATTGGGAAAATATATTTACACAGAACCAATTGGACTATGCAGGAGTGGTTGCAGGTGGAACGAGCTTGGTGAAACGACTTTTAGATGGACGTCATCCTTCAGGTCGTGTCATTTGGTTCATGCGTAGTATTAGTGATATTAATGCTAATAAGTTGTGGAAAATAAATACGGGTATTACCGGCGCACAAAGCTATTTTAACTCTGTGAATTTACAAATTGCTGGAAAAGATCGTGAACTTCCACGCAATTCTTTAGTATGGCGTGATATTACAAACTTTGCAAAAGAGGAAAACGATACTATTTCTGAATTAAATACTATGAACTGGACTCTTGGAGATATTGCGCCTTTACGGTTTCCTGATGCTTCTTTACAGACGACGGGGGCTGTGAATTTTACTACAGCGGATCGTCCTATTTTCTACATAGATTTGAGCCTCCCTCCCTCCGACCCTTTAACTGGTGCTCCAAATACGGAACTCCGAGTTATTGTTGAAGGTTGGGCAAGGTTTGACACAGATGGTAAAGGGCGTGCAGAAT
>Ga0164295_10000390_pt1 | contig 37897 bp, 34 predicted proteins | sample GEODES006metaG_FD_111798 | JGI IMG/M metagenome (GOLD analysis project Ga0164295, IMG submission 111798) | Oligotrophic lake water microbial communities from Sparkling Lake, Wisconsin, USA - GEODES006 metaG | ecosystem: Environmental > Aquatic > Freshwater > Lake | place: USA: Sparkling Lake... | reverse complement strand
GTATTCCAATTATTCGTCTTATACAGTGAATTATTCAGTCATGGTTGGATCAAATCTAAGTACAAATCTTAATAACTTATCTACATCATACTCTACAATTTCAACAATATATCAAAGTTCCTTTGTATCACTGTATTCCAATTATTCATCTTATACAGTGAATTATTCAGTCATGGTTGGATCAAATCTAAGTACAAATCTAAATAATCTATCAACATCGCATTCAACAATTTCAACAATCTATTATTATGAGTTACAATCAACAATAAGTCATTATTCAACATCAATAAATCAATATTCAACATTAATTGGAATCTTTGAAAGTACTAATACAAAAAATTATTCAACAATATATCCTGCAATATCAACTATTTATTATTCATCATACAGTAGTTTAGCGCTTATTTATTCAACAGTAGATGCAAGAATATCAACAATTTCCGGAAATTGTAATAGTACTCTTGAAGCATTAAGTAATCGTTTTGATAGTACATTATCATCTTACTTCGTAAATCAGTATAGTACATTGTTAGGTAATTATTCAGCAAATATCTATGTAATATCAACATTTGCATCAACAAGTATAGTAACAACAATTGCGAATTTTTCAACAGCTTACAGTAATCTTTCAACAATATACATAACAACATATGCAGACTTAAAAAATAATTTTTCAACGGCCGTATCAACATTATCATCTTATTTTATAAGTAATCAATCCAGTATTTTATCAATTTATTCAACAAATTATGCAAGAAATGAATCAAATTATTCTACAAGTATAAGTAGACTAGAAAGTTTATTTTCAACAAATGATACTAGAATTTCAACAGTATTTTATTCAAATTTGTCTTCTATCTATATAAACTATTCAACATTTGCATCAAATTCATCAAATCACTTAGAATCTAATATTAGTGTACTTACAAGAAATCATTCAATTGCTGTAACAGTATTAGATCCAATTATTTCAACAAATGTTGTTATTGCAACTGCGGGTATAATAATATCAACCTATTTTAGCTTATTTCCTGCTCAAGAATTTATTAATACAAATAATCTATTTCTTACTTTGTTAAGTAATTATAATGTAAGCACACAAATCTTGAGTACAGCATTATATTCAACAATATCAACAAACTACCAACTTACATTATCTTCTATAAGTACAGATTTTGGAGAATATGTGCGAAGTTTCAGTAGTGGTATTATACCACTATCAACAGTTTATCTAGCAGACATTGTAAATGAGTTAAAAGCAGATTCAGATGAAATATCAACTATATTAAATCAAACTAAATTTCAACAGCTAACTGGAACAGAAGATATTGTTCTTCAAACATATTCAACTTATTTCTTACAGTTAAGTACCGTATATGGTTATGGTTTGACACAAGTAAATAATGTAATGTTATCAAATAATATTCAAACAATAAATAACATCTTTAATTATGGAAATAGTACAAGTGTAGATACAGTTAAAATAAATGATACATTAAGTACATCACCTTTCCTAGTTAAAATGTTCGATAGAACAGGTCTAAATTCGTTACTATTTATAAAAAGTTCACATAATCAAGTAACAAGTGGAAAGATTTACATAAATGCGCTAAATAGTACAACATCACAAACAAATTTAATTTCGTTTACTTCAACAATGCAAAGTACATTTAATATATCAAATATAACTGGAAATACAGAAGCAGTTCTAAGTACATTTTTATTTACATCAAGTATTCGTGTTGTATCACCTGCAGTAGTACCTTCATTTTTAAGCACAGTAAATTTTCTAAGTACAGTTAGTGGAACTCCAACAGCCTTTTCAACTGTTTCATCTATAGGGCTTACATTTTTAAGCACAATATTAACTCTTAGCACAATTAATTTTTTCAGCACATTGCAATCACCTCTAAATATATTTTATTCAATTATTGTTGATAGCCAAACTTTTTCAAGTCTTTCTACAATTGTATTAAGCACAAATTTTGTTAATGCTACAAGAACAAGTACAATTATTTCTACACAATTCTTTTCAACTCCAACCTTTTCATTTTCAACATCTAATAGTACTGTAAATTTGGGTTTTTTTTCAAATAATGTTACAACATTTCAGAATGAATTAAGTAATACAATGAGTACATTTTATCTTGATTTATTTATGTATCAAAACTTCTATGTAAATATTAACACAATGTCAAATGCAAATCCAACGATTGAAACGTATATAAATGTTTGTAACTTACCTCCAAATGTTCAAAGTGGAGAAATCTTTATTGATATACGAAAAGCTTCACAGAATGAAATTGTAGCAAAACGATTTTTATCTTTTACAAATGTTGTTTCAACATATAGAAAAAATATTACAAATTCAGAAGGATTAATTAAAGTAAAATATACTTCAATCTATGGTAATACAATTATAACAAGTTTTCAAAACTTTTCTGAAACACCAACATTCCAAGGAGCTGTGTCACTAGCTGCAGTTCCTTCCCAAACTGTTCTAACAGTAAATACAGGAGATGTTTATAATTATTGGTGTAATGCTGCTACTCAACCAGCAGGATATACATTTCCTGTTGCAATACTATCAAACCAGAATACTGGCACAGGAGAATATTCTTTATCTGGTTTAGCAATAGATGACAGTTATAATATTTATGCAACAGATATTAATTCAAATATGATTTGGATTTTAAGTAACGGATCAAATACATTAGCACCTTTTGTAAGCACAATAGAAGATGCATATACGTTATGTATAGATTCAAATAGGAATCTATATGCACCCAGTTTAACACAAAATAAAATTTATAGGATTAATCAAAATAAAGGCATATCAACACTTACAGATCAAATATCATCTCCTTTAGGAATTACTATTGATTCAGCAAATTCTAATTTGTTTATTGCATCAGCAAAAGATCATAATATATATAGATTAAATCTTTCAACGCTAAGTGTATCTTTTTTTATGGGTGGAAGTAATGCAAGTCCACTCCATGCAAATGGAAATGCAACATCTACAAATTTTGGAACAATTTTTGGTATGACAACAGATACTCAAGGTAATTTATATGTGGCGGATTCTGATACAAACACAATTCGTTCTATTAAGATATCACTTTCTACATCAGTTACGATTGCTGGAACTCCAAATACACCGGGATCTGCGGATGGAATTAATGCTGTAGCAAGATTTAAATCACCAAAAGGATTAGTAACCGATAATTTAGGAAATCTTTTTATTAATGACTATGAAAATTTTACATTTAGAACACTATCATTACAAAATAACCAAGTTTCATCTATTGCAGGGAATAAGAATAATCGTGGAGTTCTAGATGGATATTTATCATCAGCAACATTTGCACAACCATTCGGTTTAGCTATAGATAATACAGCAACAAATTTCTATGTTGCCGATATTCAAAGTATTCGTCGTATTAATTTTGATATTGGAGGTTTTACAGGATTAACGCCTGCAAATGTTTTGGCAATTAATACAGCGGAAGCATCAAGTCGTTATGTAATTACACTTGCTGGATCTAATACTGTTGGGTTTCCTACAAATACATTTGGTCTAGCATATGATGGTGTAAATTTCTATTTAGGAACATCCAGTAATTCGGGTAATAATATTTTAATTTATAATCAATCTGGGGGTCTTTTATCTACATTTGTAACTTTATCAACACAGGTTTATAATATTACAACGGATGTATATAAGAATTTACTTGTTACTGATAATCTTAGCACAATTTATTTTATTTCAAATAATCCAATTGGTTACGCCCAAGCGCCTATTGTAATAACAAAAGCATATCCGAAGCCTCAAGGTATAACTGTGGATAGATATTTATCAACTTCAGTATATTTTACAACAGCGGGACAAATCTATAAGATGGCAAATTATTTATCAACAGCAACATTCACACTTATTGCTGGAGCGCAAACAAATGGATCACTAGATGGAACTGGATCATTAGCAACTTTTTCACAAATAATGCCCGGAATTTCAGCATGGGATAATATTGTTTATGTATCAGATCAAGGCAATAGTATAATTCGTCAAATTGATTCAGTAACAGGTATTGTTAAAACAATTGCAGGAACAGTTGGTTCACCAGGTTTTGCAAATGGAATTGGAACTGCAACGCAATTTTCAAATGCGATTGGAGTTGCAGCAATTTCTAACTTTTCAACTGGAGTTGATGTTTATGTAGCCGATTCTGGAAATAGTGTTATACGAAAAATAAATCCTAAGACAGGTATTGTAGGAACTATTGCAGGAAATGACAAAGTAATTGGTAATGTGGATGGATATGCTAATACTTCTTTTTTCACATCGCCACAAACTTTGGTAGCAGATACACCTAAAAATTTATATACAATTGATAACATTAGTCAAAAATCAGCACAAATTGCATCTTCAAATATTACAATCACAGATAATTCAGCAAGTGCAAATGGACCTTTAGTAACTGACTATGGTCCTAATAGTTTAGTAAATATATTGGATGGAACATATCTAAATTACTATAATCGTATTTTTCAAAATTATTTAAATAATGGTGGATATCAAACCTCTTACAATTTTACTGTTTCTTTTTCACCTTCTATAAGATTTAGTTATACTGGATCCGCTCAAACTTGGCTATGTCCTGCAGGAGTAACAACAATAAGTATAATAATGTCTGGAGGTGGAGGTGGAGGTGGATTCTGGTTTTCACCGATTGGAAGTGGTGGCCATGGTGGGTTAATTCAAGGAACTATTCCAGTAGTGCCGGGTACTACATATTATATTGTTAGTGGTGGTGGTGGTGGAGGTGCAACAAGTTCTTCTGCTGGAGCTGGTGGATATGGTGGAGGTGGAAATGGTAATAATAGCGGTTATCCCGGTGGTGGTGGTGGTGGTAGATCAGCAATTTCAACATTTTTGGAAGTAAGAATAACTTCAGCTACAAGCACTGGAACTTTTGTAACCTATACTACAAATGGAGCACACGGATTAGATGTAGATTATTTAGTTATTATTTCAGGTTTGTCACCAGCGGGATATAATGGTGCATTTAGAATTCTAGAGGTAACATCAACTACAATTAGAGTAAATAATACAACAACTGCAACACTATCTGGCACTGGTACAATCCTATGGGAAATTATAACTGTTGGAGGTGGAGGAGGTGCTGGTGGAGCAAATGGATCTGCAGGAGGTGCAGGAGGAGGATTAGATGGAGGAAGTGGTGGAAATCCGGGTGTTGGTGGTGGACAACTCAATGGTGGAGCAGCATTTTCTGGGGCGGGTGAAGCAGGTTCTATCATACAAGGTGGTAATGCAACTGGACAAAATGCGGGAGGAGGTGGTGGTGGATACTATGGTGGAGGTGCTGGTATAGGTGGCGGTGGTGGATCAGCATATAATGATGATTTTTTTGTAGGAACAACTACCCTAGGAGGAGGAGTTGCTGGTGGACAAGGTAACAATCCAGGAGCATCTGGGCAAAATGGATATGTTAATATTCAGTATGTAACCGCAGGTGGAATAAAGATAAATTCAATAACAATTTATTCGGCGGCAACAGGTGATTCAGTACATACTCCACAATTAATCTATGCATATAATCAAAATAATACTTTATTAGGATCTGTAAGTTATCCGACATGGTCTATAGATCCAGTACGAAATTTACAGTACTATATTTTAGACTTAACAACACCCTTAACATCTGGAAATATGACATTAATATTTTACAAATATTCACAATATCAAATGTATTTAACACAATTACTATTTTTTAATGCTGGAAGTGCATCAAGTCAGATACGATCTATATATTTTAATAATAGTTTTGCAAGTGCTCCAGTATTTGCTTCACTAAGTACACTTTTAATACAAATGAGAACTCTTTCAACAACATCATTTATTTCATTTAGTACAAATCGGTTAAATTCTACAATCGCAAGTGGTATTTTTAGTAATACGACAATTGCTTTAGCATCAACAACTAACGCATATTTTACAGCAAGTAATGCAGGTTATTCAGCTTTGAAGACAACATATGTAGCAACAGCATTAAGTGCTAGAGAAATAAATATATTGTATGATGCATCAATGAATATAATTAATCCAGTAATAACTACAAATTTTAATTTTATTAACGCACAAAATTTAAGCACTTTTGTATTAACTTCAACCAGTTTTTCATCACTAATAAATACTAGTGCTTCATATGATTTCAATTCACTGAATATAATATTTGTAAATGTATCTTCAAATTATCAAAGAGTCTTAACACTTACAAGCACAAATCTAAATCAATATTCAAATCAAATATCATCATTTATTGGATTAGAAAGAAGTTATTCCACAATAATGGATTCATATCTTAATATTGCAAGTAATGCGGCAACTTCTGCTCTTGTTTCCGCAAGTAATGCACAATCTGGTTCTGAAATAACAAGCAATTTCTTTTATTCTGGTTCAGATCAATACTTCACAGTACCGACTGGTGTACGATCATTGTTCGTATCATTATATGGAGCTGCGGGGCAATATGGTGAAACAGGAGGATTTAATGGACAAGAAATAGAAACACAAGGTGGATTTGTATCTGGAACACTAGTTGTTTCACCGGGTGATCAATATATAGTTGTAGTTGGTGGTCAAAATGCCAATTATGATTGGAATTATGGTGGTGGTGGAGCAGGAGAAAGTCCGTATGGTGGTGCTGGTGGCGGTCGTTCAGCACTACAATATATATCTGGTTCAAGTGGTTATCCGCAATACGTAGATATTGTGACTGCAGGAGGAGGTGGTGGTGATGGATATTATCAATATGGAGGGTTTGGTGGAGCATCAGTCGGTCAAAGTGGAACATCACCTTATGGTGGTGCTCCAACAGGTGGAACGCAGTTTGGCGGAGGTTCTGGTGGGTATCTATTTGGCTATTATGGAAATTCCGGCGGACTTTATTACCAAGATTATTATAATACATCGGGACAAGCAAGATATTATGGCGGACAAGGAAATATTCAAGCAGGAGGTGGCGGTGGAGGATTTTATGGTGGCGGTGGTGGAGTTTATTACTATCAAGGAGGTGCAGGTGGATCATCTTACATTAATTATTTAACTGGAACAATAGTTAATACACAGGGTGGAGGATCAAAAGGTCAAGCACATGGTCGCGTAACGATGACATACACAGTAATTACTGCAGCACCCCAATTTGAAACAATTACATTTAATGGATCAAATCTGAATATTATTTCAAATACAAATTCAGTTCGTTATGCAAATAATTATAATGGAAGTGCAACATCTGGTTTTAGTGCAACAATAAACTGGAATGGAAATCCTAATACAACTTTATATGTGAAACTAATACAATGGTATCCTTCTGGAACTCCAACTGTAAATAGTGTAGCAGGAACTGATCCTGCATCAATTATAATCACTGCTACTGGTTTGGATACAGGTACAGGTGTAGATACAGGTACAGGTACAAGCACAGGTACTGGTACAAGTGCAGGTACAGGCACGGGTACAAGCGCAAGTACAGGTAATCCAAAAGGAGGCACAGGTACAGGAGTTAATTATAACTTAAACTCAAATGCAGTAACAGTAGATTCAGTTGATTTTCTCAGACCAAGAGCAATTGTAACGAATACTTTACTAACTTTTACACCAACATATAATTATCTAACACAGCATCACTCAACATCAATAAATTTAACAAGTAATTACACATCAATCACAGTAAATACATCAAATTCTGGCACAAGAGGTAATTCAGTTGTGTATACACTCCAACTAGATACTGATACCATTAATGCAGCGGCAATTACAGCCCCAACATTTATTGCTAAGCAGATAATGAATACTGCTACTGCAAGAAGTTATAGTGGAAACTCAGTAAGTGGTACTCCAGTGATTGTTTCTTTCAGTACACCAACATACATTTATGATACAACTGGAGCAACTATGGGAACATATGGAACAAATTACACAATCACATCAATTACAGAGGCAAGTGATACACAAACCGCATACACCGTTAATAATCCATTAGATTATGGAGTAACAATTAATAAATCAACAGATACTACACTAGTTTGTCCGGCAACAATGACAATTAACGGCTTATATGATAAACATGATGGTGCTGGATTTGCTACAAGTTTTGCAATAACAGTGAATATGTCACATACATTTACTTCAGCAAGTTTCTATGGAATCAAAACAGCGTTAAGTTATTCTAATACTCCGGCTGAGGCAGCAACATTTACTGATACCTCAATGAATTTTACTCCCGGCGGCAGTATAGCTGGTTTAGGAAGCGATTCAAGTATTTACTATTACACTGGAAGTGCATCAAATGCAATGGCTTCTTCAAATGTCACATTATCAACAATCACATTAAATGCAAATGCAATTGCTAATGGATTTACAACTAATGGATTAACAACAGTATCTTTCAGTAGCGCAAGTCTTGGAAGTAAAACAGGAATAGCGACACTTGTAGGAACATATGATGGTCCATCAAATACAAATCCAGAAAATGGTGATTTCTCAATAGCAGTATCTCTGCAAGAAACAAATGCTGCATCAATTGTTACAGCACAAACATATACAAATAATGCAAGTGCAAGTGGAACAACATATACAGACAATTTAAATCTAGCAACAGCATCATCATTATTCCAATATAATTTTAGTCGTGGAGCAATATCAACATATACAGTAACTGGAATAACATTGAATAATACAGCAACTACGAGTGGATTTACAACAAGTGGTACTTCAATTGCATTCTCTAAAGTTACATCTGTAACATCAACATTTGGTGGAGTAGCAACAGTAACTGGAACATATGATAAACAAGGTGGTGCTGGTGATACAACCGCATTCACACTAACACTAACATTAAGTCAAGTGTGCACAGTAAGTGCTAAAGTAATGAATACATCACAAGTAACTGTATCAAATGCAGCAACAACTGATGCTACAATCTTTAGTATTTTTAGTGCAACTTTCTTCAAATATACTGATAATACTGTTGTAAACAATTTATATATTTCATCAATAACTTTCCCTGATGTATATGACGGTGGCACTTGGTCATGGAATGGATCACAATACACTTGGTCAGGTGCGAATATATCTGGATTTGGCACTATACAAGTATCATATAGCAATAATTATGGTTCTTACGCAAATACAATAACAGTTATTGGCGCATATGATAACTTTTTAGGAGTATATGTTTCAACTACAAAAGAATTTATTTTGCAAGCAGGATTCAGCGGTGGAGGAGGAGGCACAGGCACAGGCACAGGTTTTGAATCTTAAAAACCTTCTCTTTTAATCATTTCTTTTGCCCAAGGCTGAAGAACACCTTTTTCTACTGCAGTTGGTCTATAAGGCCACGGCGATAGAAAAACAGCATTAGACCAAGATCCAATCCTAGGAAATCCAACTGCATTGTATTCTAACTTCATGCAGACTGATGCACCAAGTCCAGTTTCACAAGGATTTACAATCAACCAATAATGATTTTTCTTGCAGTTATACTTCGGAAAATCAGTAATAGATTCAGTAATCATTCTTTCAAAGAATAATAAAAGCCATTTACAAGACCAAATTCCTGCTTGAAATGAAAAAAGATACTGTCCCAATTCAATCTTTTTCCATTCACCAACAGAAGGTCCTTTAGGTCCCGGACAAGGCATCAAACGAACACAAACATAAGCAGGATTTTCTTGCAAGAATTGGACAGCAGATTCTAAGACCCGATACATAGGTTCACGATCTAGAAAAAAATCATCTTGAAGTAATAAAACATAAGTAAATTCTTTCTGCAAGATACGCAGAGCCACACAACGACTTTCAATAAAATCTAAATTCTCTTCTTCTGTCTGATTCATTATTCTAACATTTAGACTTTCTAGCCCTTGCACCTCTGTAGCAGTTAATCCTGCTGTTGCTAATACTAATGGCCATGTAAGTAATGGTGCATAACGCCTAATCAGTCGGCAGCAAATAACTGCAAGATAATTGTATTTTGGACAAGAATTGATCAAAATACAGACTGAGTTTGACATTTAAATAGACACTGTTAGTTATGTTTAGATAGGTATGTCATTAGCAAGACACCCAATTACGGGAGCACCTATACGTATTATGCGCTCTGAAACGCAAATTTCTAGAGATCAAAAAACACTGGTATACTTAGACCACAAAGCAGAAAAAACAATTAGATGGTCAAGATATCAGACAATTGTCTCTGATAAAAGAGGCCTTCAAGTGATGGATCCTTTATCACCAGCATATATTCTCTTGCATAATAAGTTATCTGATGAAGATTTAACATTCTGGAATAATTGGTTGCCACTTCATAAACATGAAATTAGTATTATTTTTCTTAGTATTACAGCATCCGAGCAACTTACGATAGAATTCCTGCAAGAATTCAATATCATTTGTTACTCTGAAATGTTTGATTTATATCCTTTTATTGAACATGAATTAGTAGATTCATCACCAGTCTTGCAGATTGTTCTAGCAATTGCCACAGTCTTCCGTTTTAATCGTCTTCTTTTAAATAATGATCTTTCAAAAGTGAAGAATGCAGCAAATGTTTTCACCAAGCATGAGGGAAAAATTATAAATACACCTTTAGTGCAAACACTAATTCCTAAATTTATAGTAATCCAGCAGTATTTCCAGCATCCTCTAGCAAGAAGAAGTCGTGAACTCAAGGAGTGTATTAAGCGGAATATAATGAATCCTTATATTGATGAAATTCATCTTCTGAATGAAAAATCCTATCCTGAATGGTTGAATCCTAAGGTCAAAGAATTTGTAATTGTAAATAGAATTTCCTATGATGCAGTCTTCAAGCATATTAAGACAAATATTCCTCCAAACACGATTGTTGCATTTGCAAATACAGATATCTATTTTGATGCAAGTATCCGTCATCTTTACACAATAAATTTAAAAGGAAAGTTTCTGTCACTTCTACGATGGGATGATCCGAATCCTCCGCAGATTACAGATGAAAAGGAAAAGCAGCCTTCAAAGATTTTTGGACCGCGACCAGATAGTCAAGATACATGGATAGTTCTTTCAGATGATATAACATTTAATCCAGATCAAGAGGATTTTAAGATTAATTTTGGTATACCAGGTTGCGATAATGCATTAAGTATTGCAATGTTGAAGAACAAATTTCTTGTTTGTAATCCAGCATATACAATTAAGACTCATCATATTCATAATTCAGCAATTCGTGATTATAATCCTCAAAATGTAGTACAAAGGCCAATTTTCCTGTATATTGATCCCACAGCAATTCAAGAGTATAAATCAGTTGTATCACTTGATGATATTACGTGGATAAAGGGTGAACAAACAAAGATGACAAATATTGCAAGAAGAATTAAATATGTAAATGAAAATGCAGCAGCAACAGTATGTTCAATGTTAAGAAGAGAAAAGGTTTGGGATTTTAGTATTAAGGAGGAAAATGAATTTGTGTATGAAGCACAGCCAAATCAAACAATGTATTATTTGAAGAATAAGTTTATGGAGGCCAGTGGTCTTTTTTATGGAATGAATGAAATTTATCTAGGAAGAAATCCAATTTGGAAAGATGGATGGGAAAAATCAAATACAAATATTCTAGCAAGAACTCTATATGTTCCTTCGCTCATTTCTATACCAATGAATCAAGAGATGAGTCAAAATCTTGGTCTTTGGTCAATAAACTATCTTGCAAGATTCCTAGGAGTAAAATCACAAATTCAGAAGAAAAATCCCAAAGCTAATCCAGAATTCTTAGTCTGTCAACTTCCGGGTATTGGAGATTTCTTTTCACTTTTAAATTGGCAGTCAGCACATCTAAATATGGTTCCATATGATGAGAAGGTACAATATTATACGGATGAATTATGGGTTACAGAACCAACTTCACAACCTCCAACACCGACAGAAATTGGTTATCTAAAATCACTAATACCAGATTATCTACATGAAGTAGCTTCACAAGAAAAAGGTCGTGTAGTTTTCTGCGTGGAAGATGATGATGAAATTCTATCAAAAGCATGGCTAGAAAGAATCCAAGAGACAACATTTAGTGATTGGACTGTTCTTCGGGTTTCAGCAAAGACTCCTCAAAAAGAAATGTTCCAAATGATTGCAACTGCAGATATTCTGTTAGCTCAGTCTAATAGTAAATGGTCACCTCTTGCATGGATGTGGTGTCTCAAGCCAGAAGCAACAGTAATGGAGGTTATTAAGGATACAGAACCAAAGGGTGAATTTATACATCTTGCAGGAGTGTGCGGGCTTCAGTATGTGATGATTGTAGCAAAGAGGGAACCATTAGATTATCAAAGACAGCATGCATCCCGTGATATAAATCTAGCCACTAAGAATTTTTGTTATGCAAAGGCACTAACAACTTCTATCTCATTATCTGATAGACCTACAGTCATTGTTCCATTTGAGCCGAAGGATCTGCATGCACATTCAGGTGATACATTTAGAGAAATGGTAGAGCTTTGGTCTTCTAAAGGATTAGTTCAAATCCAACGTTCTAGCACGACTCCCTATTGCTGGTTGAATAAGATTGGAAATGTTCTCTTATATGATAGACCTACACTAAAGTGGTTAGATCCCACAGTAAAGTACGATTTTGGTCTGTTTGGAAACTGCACACCACCAATCACAGATTCTCCAGAAAAAAATTCAGTGTGGTCATTTTGGCCGCGATCCCCAAAAAAGTTAGAGGATTTCTTGCAGAAATATGTATTTCAGACATATGAGCAGCGTAAGACTGAAACGATCTTTTTAGGAAAGGTTGAAAACGGAGTTCAGATGAAAAATAGGACAAAGTCACAATGGGCTGACCATATTCAGAAGTGGTCAATGCCTCTAGATTCAACTGGGAAGCCTTATTCATATACACAAGAGGAATATCTGCTAGAATTGAGTAATTCCCGTTTTGGTTTGGCTCTTGCAGGATATGGTAATAAGTGTAATAGAGAAATTGAATATTTTGCTTTAGGAGTAGTTCCACTTTGTTCACCTGAAGTGGATATGAAGTATTATTTGAATCCACCCGTAGAAGGAGTTCATTATCTGCGTGTAAAATCTGGAGAAGAAATTAAGGAAAAAATCTCTGGTATTACTGCTGAGAAGTGGGAAGAGATGTCTAAGGCAGGACGTGATTGGTTTGCAGTAAATGCATCACCAGAAGGAATGTTCCGACTAACTTTGGAGACCTGTAAGAAAGCCATTTAGTCATCGTCAAAGTAAAAGCATGATCCAAACGCAATATGATTTCGTCTGTTTTTTGGATCTTTAATTAAAATAAGATCAAGTGTCCAATTCATTATATGAAACCACTTGTTATTATGTAATTCCTGAAAGAGTTTTATTCTTTCTTCCATGTTATTCATTTTGCCGGCACACCTAATCTTGCAAAGAAGTTATCAATTTTTTTAAGATTTTACAATCTTTTCTAACAGGGTAACAAGTTTTGCAGTTTTCTTTACAGAAGTAAGTTTCCGTAGTTCTCCTAAGATCCATATATTAAAACGCATTGTAGCCATATCATCGCGGGTATGCCAATGAGTATGAATAGACTGAACAGGAGCGGAATTAATAGCAAGACCACTCCATCCATCACGTCGGAGAATACGCCATTCTTTCTGTAGGTCAGCAGAAGGACGATCGCCTTGCCATAATCTCCACCATCCATAGTTCACAGTAACAGGAAATTTTTCAAATCCTCCAGGCCATTTTAGCGAAACCCAAACAGACAGATCTTCCAAACATCCTTGTTCAAAGAAATATGAAGTTGCGCATAATTCATACCATTTATCTGCAATTTCTTTGCTCCGTAAAAAAAGGAATCCAGCATTATAGATTCCAAAGCGATCTGTATCAGACTTTCTAATCATATGGGGACTCAAAGCCAATTGAATTTCAGATGCAAGAGAAGGCAGAGGTCCAAGATGACAGATATCAGAGTCTAAGAAAAGAACACCATCAGCTGTTACATCCTCAGGGCTGGGGTTTGCATCAAGAGCCCATGAAAGAAGCCGTGGTTTTTCAGCACAGAAATCAGCAAAAAGAGTCTTAAATTTCATACCAGGAGTGCGTTCCATGGTAGCGCGATTTAGACCAATATACGGAGCAAGAGCATCTTTAATAACCTTTTTACCTTTGTAAGGAAGTGCTTCAATCTTAGGAATAGTCGGTGCATCAGAGAAAATATAGATAATTGGTGGAGTAGAATTCCATAGTTCTAGAGTAAAGAAGAGTACTGCAAGATCAGCAACAGCATGTTCATTTGCTAACGTAGCAATTGAATACATTGTTTATTCTACATATTTTGTTCTTAGGCTTCAGACTCAAAGTTATGAAAAAGTTTAGGATACCCCCATTCCATAGACCGCTTAATCTTTGCTTGAGACATAGGAGTTTTGTATAAACGGAAATCAAAGATTGCTCCACGGAACCGTTCATCTTTATTTGCATATTGAGTTTCATTATTTTCCCAGTTGCTCTTTCCGATATAGTTATTGGAGTAGAAATTAGTAGTAGGCATATGACCATCAACAAAAGAAAAAATCTTTTCACCATCTATATAAACTTCCCAAGTAGGTCTGAAACTTTCAGCGTCAGTAGTTGTGACGACAATATGTTGCCAGACCCGAAGTTTAATAGCTTTAGGGACCTTAATTCTCATTTTACGCTGACGTTCATCCCAGATTTCAAAGACAAGAGAAGCAGTTGGAAAAAGATCAGGTTTTCCTGTAAGATTCTTTTGTTCAAGAGGAGTATCTACAGGACCGGGTCCATTACATTCCCATTCATCAACATTTGCATCACTAGTCTTAACCATGCGTTGAGGAGAAACTTCTTTTGCCGGACTAGTGGAGCAGACTCTATCTGAGTCGGAAGGACGTGCTTGATTAAATTCAAGTTGTTTAGTTTCAATATCACCGCGACCATCAATTCCAAGTAGAACATTATCATGACCAGAACCATTACCAAAATCAAAGATACGAGCATTATTGGTAAATGCATCAAAATGGACCCAGACTGAAACTGCTCTGAGAAAGCGCAAAGGAATCTTTTCAGTAAATTCTAAGCGATCATTTTCACCCAGACGAACGAACTGATCTGAAGCAGGAGCATTCTTCAAAGGCACACCATTTTCAAGAAGAGAAGGTGAAATTCTGTTAAGTTCTAAACCTTGAGTTTTAGTCTTTGTAGGATCTTCATCAAGAGTGATATCACCAGATTTTGCTAACTTCGCATTCTGAGCATAATCAACCATATCGTCAAATAGACGATACCAGACCATGATTCCCTCATAAAACCAAAGAAGGTCTTTTATATCGGCAGGTGGATTAGAATCTTGAATATCTTTATCAGTGAAACCATCAAGCCCTGCAAGAGCGCAATGACTTTCAAAAGTACCATTTGGTTGTTTCAGAATACGACAATAATCATCACGTCCATCACCATTTGCATCATTATAATAATCATCGCGTGAAATTTGAAAACCGCTTCCAACAGAGGCAGATTTGAATTGATAAGGATCAAGACCTTCAGTACCTGCAAGAGCACAAGCAACAATCATAGATTTAGGATTACCTGGCCTCATAACAACACGACAAAAATCATTTTTGTGTCCAGTTAATTGAACATCGGCATAAGCTTCACTGTAGCGTGGATCACGTAAGTAGCCATAATCTTCCATTTTTTGTCCAGGTACAATATCATAGCGACGAGGAAAATATTTAGCAAAATAATTAGGTTTTCCTAAGTCTTGAAATCCTTCAGTAAAAGAAGGCCATTTAGTTTTAACATATTCAAATGCAAAGAATCCTATGATTAATATGCAAGCAATTAAAACATAAGTTTCATTCATCCCTATGTGATGCACGTAAAAAATATAAAATTATTATACTAAGATGAAAATAGAATGCCATCAGTATGTTTATTATGTTCAATCTTTACACTTGAATCAGCAGATGCAAGTAAAAATAAATATCTATCAATGTTTAATTTTTGGGTTTCTTCATTAATAACATCAAAATCGCTAAACAAGAATGATAAATTAGTAATAATACTGGATCAAAGAACAATGGATTTTCTAATTGGATGTACAGTTTTTAATAAATTACTTAAACTTCTACCTTGCTCTTCTAGTTTAGTAATAATACCATCTCCAAAAACATTTGAAGAAGGATGTATGTATAGATATTATGTTAATTTTGATTACGATCAAGATATTTTAATGTACACTGACATAGATATACAATTTGTTCAATCATTAAAAATTGTTCTTGCAAAAATGAAACCACAATTCATTTATTTACATGCAGAGGGATTATTAAAGAATAGTAACTATGGCACATATTTATCTGAGAATGAAAGAAATTTATTATTTAGCAAAATAGAAAATTTACCTGGATATAATTCAGGAAAATTTGCATTCTGGGGCAAAGACTATCATAAAATAATATTTTCATTTTTATGGCAGCAACATGATGAACTAGAGAAAGAAATAAAACCTAAAGCATATTGTTATGATCAATGTTTATTTAATAGAGCCATTTATACTTCTTGTTTGTTTCATGGATTAAAGATAGACTCATCAGTTTTTGAGCAGCATTGTACAAATTTTAGTGGATTTCAGAATAGTACTGATCTTTCAGATATAGTAATTATAGATTGTTGCGGTGAACCAGGTAAAGAAGATTTACATTTTACTAAAATACAATATGTTCATTTACAATTTCTACATTTTGGTTAAATTAAGAACATATATTCTTAGTAATCTACAGAGATGGAAATACAAAAAGGTGGAGCATTATTTGCATCGGGTGATTATGGTTGTCTTTTTAAAGGTCCACCGATCTGTTCTTCAACACAAAAACCTTTAAAAGCGGAGATAGGTAAAATAATTACACTTGAAGGAGTTGGACAACAAGATGAATTAAAGAAAACAAAAATTCTTAGAACAATTCCAGAGTTACAAAATTATATTATTGTTCCAAAAAATAGTTGTCGTGCATCACCATCACAGACAGATCCTGATTGGTATAAGTGTGCCTTAACTCAGTCAGATTCACCTTTACTTATTCTTGGAATGAAGTTTGGAGGTGAAACACTAAAGCAATCTTTAACAAAAACGGAATGGTTCTGTAAGCATTTCATTTCCATTTTAGAGAATCTGTTAGAAGGTCTAGTTCTCTTGCATAAGAATGGTTGGAATCACACAGATATACACGACAAAAATATTATGATTGATACGAATGGAAAACCATGGTATATAGATTTTGGTTTAGCACACAATACGAAAAAGCCAAACAAAGAAGAATTAGACAAGTTTAGCGAATTTAATCCTAATCTAAATTTCATGCCACCAGAATATCATGTCTATGCAATGAATGCAAATTTTATTGATATTAGAGCTGGTCTCCAACAGATTGGACAAAATCCAATGTTTGCAAGATACAATCAGATTATAAATAAGGTAGATCCGATAGAAGAAGTTTTAGAGAAGTTATCAAGAGATCAAAAGATAATGACAGATTCTGTAACATTTTATAATACATATGGCGCTAAGTTGGATATCTTTTCACTAGGTATTTGTTTTTTCAATGCTTATTTGCATTGTTCAGCATGGCCTGGTCAGCAGACAGTGAAAGAATTTGATACAAAGAAGATCAAGGATATATTATCCAAGATGCTTCAGTATGATCCAAATCAAAGATATTCAGCAATTCAAATGCTAGAATTTGTAAATCCAAATAATCACTTCTTTCGGGTTTTACGTGCTCCTCCTTTTTCTAACAATATGCGCATTCTACGTGGAACGCAGAATAGTCCGCAAAAATTAGTATAATTTAATGTCTTTCCGACTTTAGTATAATCACGTTCTGCAGTTGCAGGATTAATAATTTGAACATTATCTGCGTCTAACCTTGTGACAGGCTGAGACCCAGGTTTATGGGACCAGTATCCATCAGGATCTTGACGATAAAAATGGTAATCATCTGAAGGATCAATAACTAGAGCAATCTTGCTAGAACCGACCGGGCATCTATGATTGTATTCAACCGGTTTAATTTGGGGAATATCATCTTTAATTAATTTGATAAGTGATTTGCATTTAGCGTAACTCTTGCGTCTTAAACGAGGATTAGTCTTCTTTCTAGATCCGGGCTGATGATAACTAACTTCACATTTTTCACCGCCATGTGTAGCGCAGTCTTCAATTCGGCGGCCATCCATGGCATTCATGGAATAAGAGTAACAATTATGAGATCTTCGGATATTAGGATCTTTTGACCACTTTTCAGGTTCATAAGAAGGTTCATCACCAGAAGTAGGACTAAATCTAAATGTATCTTTATGAACTTTACAAAACAAGAGTCCTTGAACTGCTGATTTTTTACATTTCCTAGAACGACATCTAATTGTCATCACCTATTAATGATTAATAATTTTAGTAGCAGAAACAGGATTTTCTGCAGGAAGAATTGTTGGATTTTCAGACTTAACATGAATCGTAATAGAAGAATCTTCAACTAACAAATTTGCTTCAGGTGAAGGCATAGATACCATATCCATTGGACTAGGAGGTAAGATATTACTAGGGGAAAGTAATTTTTGACCAGCAGGAGATTCAGAATCATTTTTAATAATTTTAGGTTTGGTTTCTTTTTGTGATTCATCATTAACTTTATAGTACTCGTCTTGAATCTGTCGCATTGTTATTTTTTCAATCATACTGCAGAAATATACAAACTGATTTTTGTGTGTAGGCTTTTTAACATGATCACCAAGATGACCAGAATACCTACCACTTAAAGCAATATACTGCCATCCTTCGGACTGTAGATGAGCAAGAACAGTATTCAAAGAGTAATATTTTTTATCAATCTTAAAAAGATTTAAAACACCATTACTAATTGTAACAAAAAGTGAAATTGTCCAAGTAGACCAGTATAATTCAGTTGCACCGAACATAGTAGAACTCATTCCGGGTGATTGGATACTGAGCAGTGCTGGAACGATAAGACTTCCAACAGTAACAAAAAAGTGCATATAGAATGCAATTACATTGGTAGTTCGGACTCGTGCTTTATAAAATTTAACAATTCCGCAGAATCTAATTCGCAGAGTATCGCGCTGAACTTCTGTTAGATCATCTAATTTTAAAATTATAGATTCAACATCCATCTATGATTCTGCATGAAAAGATAAAATTGATTCTTAAATTAATTATAATAAGTACCAATGGATCAGCAACTAAGTGATATGTGTGCAAGAATTGCACAGCAATTAGGAAGTGGTCACTCAGAAAAGGTCTATCAAGAGGCACTAGCAGCAGAACTCAGAGTAGCAGGATGGAACGTTGAGTTGGAGCGGGTTGTACCGACTCTATATGATCCGGGAAATCAGGGACACCTAATTTCTGTTGGATTTGCTCGTCTAGATATTCTTGCAGTAAAGGGATCTGAATCAATTCTGATTGAATTAAAGGCTACATCATCCTTTTCTCCTGCACCATTGAAGGCACAAATTAATATCTATCTAAAGGCTTTAAAGCCATCATATCCAAATCTAGTTGGTTATGGAATTCAGTTTATGCAGCCAGGTTCTAAAGATGTTTTAGTTGAAGATATGGTTCAGATTATTGTAGTATTATCACCTCTTGCACCTCTTCCGTCTTTGCCTTTGGTTTCTTCATAAGTATCCATCCTGTTATGCCATCAACATATACCTTAGTAGAAGAAACATCAATTTCTTTATATTTAATAACTTCTAAGTAAGCTTGAATAACACCAGCATATCCATTTGCTATAGAACAATCATCAAGAATAATAGATGTATCTTTATTTGCAAGATACAGAGCATTTCGTAGATCAATTATTGGAGTAGGTTCAATATGATCACCATCAATAAAGATGAGATCTGGTTTAAAGTTAGGATATATAAGTTCAATCTTTCGCATAAGAATTTTTGAATCACCAATTAAAAGTGTATGACGATTAGGAAAACAAGTATTTATAACTTTCTTAGCATCTTTTACATAACTATGAATTCCAATATCAATGCTTATGACAATAGTATCAGTTCTAGCAGATAAAAAAGCAGCAGCACTAGATCCTAAATTAAAACCAATTTCAAGAATATTTTTAATATTAGGATTTTGAATTAAATATTCAATAAAAAATAGGATTTGTTTTTCTGAAATACTTCCTTCAATGACTTCTTGTATTTTTATTTTATTTATTTCATTTATACATTCATTAAACTTTAATTTTGCAGGCTCCATTAAATACTTGATATAAAAAAGACTTTAAAAAGAACCGCTATAAAGAGATAATGGAGTTTCCGCCTAAATTTCAAAAAGCATCTCCAGCAGATAAATTATGTATTGTAGAACTTGGACTTCAATGTTGGACAATTGCAGAAAAAGAGGCAGCTAATTTTTCGTGCTTGGATGAAACTATTCTTCGTGTACAGAAAGATGCACAAACTAGAATAGAAAATTTACAATTACAACTTGAGATGCAAGAATCTATGATCAGAAAGCAAGTTCAAGAAGAAAAAAGAATAGCAGTTAGAGAAGCAACAATAGAAGAAAGACAAAAAGCGCAAGAACTGGCATCTGAAATAAGACAAAAAGCACAAGAACAGGCAGCTGAAATAAGACAAAAAGCACAAGAACAAGCACTTGATATAAGAGTAGAAGCAGCAGCATTAAAAGCTAAGATTGAAGTGCTGCAGGTAGAATCTGAGAAAAAAGATATACTTTTAGCGACAAGGACCCAAAGTCAAATAATCCAACCACAATCAAGCCAGGCACTTGGAAAAATAGGTGAATATGAAGTTGAAAAATTACTACAAGAGTTTGTAAATGGAGATATTACAAATGTTGCAAGTGAAAGTCATGGAAGTGATTTTCGTATTAGTATTTCAAATGGTGCAGGTAATTCTATATTTTTGTTGGATTCAAAGAATTTTATGACACCTATTCCAAAGAAAGATCGTGAAAAGTTAGTTCGTGATATAGATGGAGATGAATTAGTGTCAGGAGGTATACTAGTAAGTTTAAAAAGTATAATTTCAACAAAAAATCACTTTGAAATAGATAAAACAGAAAAGAAGAAACCAATATTATTTATCTGCTTGAAAGATATGGATTTTCAAGAAAGTGGTCGTTGTTTAGCGGCAGCCTTTAGAATTTTAACGGCAATTTCAACAACACATGATGAAGAAGAGAAGGATGACTTATTAAAGAAAATTCAAAACCAGGTGCGGGAATTGAATTTGCGTATACGAGAAATTACAAATATAATTACTGCTCAGAATAAACAGATTGATACTTTAGTATCTTTAAAAGATAATCTAAAGAAGAATTTATTTATGCTGCAAGATGAAGTAGAAGAGCAAATTGATATTCCACAGAAGCCACGAAAGCAAAGAAAATCTAATAAAGTCCATCAGAAATCTGAGGAGATTCATCAATAACAGTTAGAAAAGGCCATGATGCACCTTGGGAAGCATTTACCCAACAACTAACACTTTCACTAGTGCATAAATGAAGAGTTAAAGTATCTGTTGTCACGAATGTATTTAATAAATCTACTAAATTTGCAAGACGATAAAGTACAGTATTTCCAACAATTCCATCACTCATTCCGTTAATATTTATATTTCTCCAAGACATCTGAAAAAAAATAAAATCAGTACTACTGAATCCATTAATAAAACAAGTGTAGGACCACTCGTCAATATATCCAAGAGGTTTTATATTATTTAATCCATTATGTTGCTTTAATCTATGATCTAAAGGAAGATTTGTTGCTGCTAGATAAGTTCCTCCACTTCTATTTTGAATTATATATACAGTAGCCATCCTACTCTATCTATATATCATCTTTCCGAATAACCATTAAAAACGATGGTGCATCACCTTGTTGAGTCCAAGCATCTTCGGCTTCTTGAGTTTCTAGCACGAGAATCAGATTACTTTCTGAAAATGGTGCTGCTTTTATAGTTGGTTTAACTTTATCAAGAAGTATATTCAGACCCCACATCCGTTTCATTATTCCTTTTAATCTTGTCATCCTACAACACCGTTTCCAAGCCCATTCAAATTGCAGAGCAGCAGTACCATTAGCAAATCCTTCAACATGAGCAACACGAATCCAACCTCCGGGACAGACAGAAGTTGCTTTAGCCCCACCCTTTATTTCTCCATTATGTTGACGCAAACGATGATCTAAATCAACAGTTGCACCTACATATGTTAGTCCAGTATTTGACAGAAGTAAGTAGACATTCCAAGACATTTCTTATATCTATTAAAAAATTGACTTTAAACAAGATTGAATTTTAGAAATTAATGGAGTCTGTTAAAATTACGGAGACACAAGCAATAGAGTCAATTATATTAGGTGAAAATCGTTATGTAATTGCAATTTATCACAGGATTGATCCTTATCCCGAAAATGTAAAGAGTGCAGGAGAACTAGTTGTTATTGATAATTATGGACAGGGGTGGACAAGTATCGGAAGTCTAAAAGAAAAAGAAAATAAATACTATTCTTTTACAAAAGTATTAGTTGAAGATACTGAATTTACAGAACCTTTACCAGAATCGTGTATACTTCTAGTAAAAAGTCTAGTAAATAATTATTTAAGTAAAAATGAAAAAAATGTAACACTTAGAACAAATTTTGGAGCAAAACCAGCAGTAGATTATACATTCTTTAAAGGGCTAGCAGCAATTCAGAAAGTTGCAAAAGAAATTAATTCTGCAAAGAATCAATCAATCCTGAAATTTAGTGAAACTAGCAGAGTTGGGTCTCTAAAAAATGCGTATGATAGTGGATGTTAAATTTATTTTAAAAAATAGATGGATAAGATTGATAATATTTATTTTATTAATTTAGAAAGAAGACCAGATAGATTAGAAGAAATATCAAATGAACTAAGAAAAATGGAAATTCCTAAAGAAAAAGTGATTCGTGTAGCTGGATTAGATCATAAATTTGGTTTGCTAGGATGTGTAAAAAGTCATATTGGGGCAATTAGACATTTTATATCTACAGGTAAAGATCGTTGTTTAATATTGGAAGATGATTTTCAATTTACAGAATCAAAAGAAAAAACAAATGAAGTTCTGAACAAGATTTTTACAAGTAATACTAAGATTGATTGTTTAATGTTAGCTACTGTTGGTAATGGTATATATATATCACCTACTATTGAAAAAGATGTTCTTCAAAAGATTTATTGGGCACCAACTACTTCCGGTTATATAATAACAAAAGAATATGCACCAAGATTATTGCATAATTTTAATGAAGGTGCTACAAAACTAGAAAAATGGATAAATGCTTTTGGTGAAATAGAATCATCATTTTCACTTGATGTTTATTGGGTTCATGAACAATTATATTCTTCATTTTACTTAACAGTGCCAAAACTAGGTAAACAAAGCAATTCACCATCTGATATTAAACAACTTCTTAATACATCAATCCAATTAATACCAAAAGATTAGGCATAAAGAGGAGGAATAATCTTAATATTTTTGTATAACGACTCAAAATCTAAGAAATTAGATTGCTTCTCAGCCAACTGTAGATAAAGTCCAAAATACTTAGATTTTACAAAAGAACGAAAGTAAAGTTCATTATATTTCCTGCAAGAAAGTGAAGAATTTGCATCACCATGACTCTTATTCTGGTCATCTAAGGACCATTCATCCGGAATATCATTCGGAAACCAAGTATCATAGAATGATTCTTTGCTGGAATCATCTGCTAGATCATAGGCTCCAGTAATCCTTTTCCAAAAGGGTGTTCCTTCTTTTAAAGCTGGATAGATATCCCGAATTTCTTGCATAGAACTCTGTTTTCTTAGTCCAAGAATACCAATAGGTTCAACATCAAAGATTCGTCCAGTCCTTTTCCCCTGTTCGGCTAACCATGAGGTAATAGAAAGCCTATGATTGGGAACACCATCAATATCAGATTTCTTACAGATGATCTTTCGTTTATCACTTCTGCAAGAGATTATAAGACAGCAAGCAGCCAATGCTGGAAGTTTATAACGATCATTAACAGAAAGATCCATCAAGGTTTGAATAGCATTTCCAAGAATCTTTTTTTCTTTCTTTGAACCTCTAACAAGATTCTTCAAGCTTTGAAAGTCTAAATTTCTTGAAAGATAATACCACATTCTATCACCTAAACCTCTGCATCCAGCATCTGACAGAATATGATGAATTTCTGTTTTCTTTTGTTCCTGCTTTGGTTTCTTAGTATATCCACCGGTGGGATGTGTCCGCAATCCAAGTGTTAGAGTACGAATCATATTACGTTCACCTTTCTGAATTGCAGATATAAGGCGCATAACAATCTGAATAATAGCATCATCTACATCACAATCATAATCAGCATTACGGATATCATAAATCAAAGAAACATCATAAGGACAAGCATACCAGATCCAAGATTGAAGAAGAACTTCTCCAAGAATCCATCCACATTCACTTGCAAGAATCTCTTCACACCAGAATAAAGCACTTTTAGTTTTTCCATTTACAAGACAAAAGATTAATGAGGCCTTAACTTCCTCAAGACGATACAGATTACGAGTTAATTCCATATTGGCATTTACTTGTACCCTTTACTTACCCACAATTAGTTTCAATTTTTACGTGTTCTGTTACCAGGGAACTTATCTGCTTTCAGAGTCATACGAGTAATACCATCTTTAACAGAATGAATAATAGCGGTATATTTTTGAGCAATATTGCGTAGATTTTTTCTAGTTGTTAATTCATTTTTATTCCAATTAGGATATTTTTCTCCCCAAGCAGGAAAGACTTCTCCTTGACCATCTGTAATATCTACAACAGACCAAATAGCATTATGATCTGATTCTGCAAGTAAATTTAAAACTTTATAATATGGAACTGTAAGAATCTTAGTTGAAGGTAAGCGATACAAGAACCGATCACATCTGCTAGGAATACGTAGAGGCTCCATGCATCCATCCCATCTTCTTTGAATTCCGGCTCTATAAAGTCCAGCATTTGATGTATCGGGACTTTGTTCAGTTCTGCAGGATGTATTTATTCCTTCCTTAAATTTGCAAGTAAACTTCTTCTCAGCGGGATCAATTGGTAATTCTTTCAAGAAAGGTATTTCGGGCATCAAAGTATTTAACTGATTCTTTCCTTGCATGTCCATTCGGAAATTTAGATCACCTCCAGCAAAAACAGATGTTGTATCATCAATCAAATTAAGTTTTTGTATTTGTTTTAGGATACCCAGAAAACCTTTCTTACGAATTGCAAGACCAAGACCTTCTGCATTTTTTTTCATTTGCAAATGCATATTAATAAATAAGAAGACAGAATCTTGATATTTAATTTTAAGATAAATGGCTCCTTTAGTTATTCCTAATCCAAATCCTAGACCAGTTGCTCCTAATCCAGATTGCACAGTTTTCTTCCAATCATCTTTACCTTTTGAAGATAATTGAATACGACCTCTTGCAAGAAGTTCAACAGGAACACCTCTTTTTGACCAAACACGTAAAACAGCATTTTGCTTTGTGGTCATCTGATTTAATGATTCTTTACCAACAATTTGATAATCTACAGCTGTAAACTGACTTTTATCAAGAATTGATTCATTATCGTAAGCCTTTCCATAGGCTGAAGTACGAGCATCTTCTTGAGTCATTTCAACATGAATATCCGGATTATATGATTTGGTAATAAAATCTATTTCTTTAGGAATTTGACTCATGCTAGCAATATTAAAACTAAGAAGACTTATCTTAACCATCCTACTAATAATTGGCAAAAAAATTGAACCTTTAAGCAGTAACAGCAAAAATTGAAAGCCAGCAACGAAACTGTAATAAATCAAAGATGCCAAAGAATTTGACTGGAGGTAATAAGGCCAAGAAGGGCGCAAATAAGGAGGGAAGTAAGTCTATCAAGAACAAGCGTCTTGTGGAGGATCTCCTTGACGATATTGCAAAGGGTGAAATCAACATTCTTGCAAAGGATGAGCGAATTGTTGTAGCAAAGGTGGATAAGAAGCTGGGACAGGGTCGTTTCTCAGTTTGGTTGGGTGGAGATCGTATTGTTCAGGCAACTATTCCCGGTAGAATGGGAAAGGGTCGTGGTGGAGCAATTTGGATTGATGTTGGAAATCTTGTCCGCGTTGATCTTGGAGATCCATCGGTACGAATGGATGCGATGATTGAGTGTGTCTTTTCTTCATCGCAGATCCAGCGTCTTAGAAAGATGCTTCCTGAGATGGATGGTCGTTTCTTTATGGGTGTGATTGGTTCTTCTTCTGACGATGAGGATGGGATTGAGTTTGACCGAAGCGAAGATGCTCCTGCAGATGCTGACGCCGATGCAGATATCAATGTGGATGCAATCTAAAGCATAAGTAGAATGCGTCTTCCTCGTATAGGAGATATAATTGCTATTCCATTCTTTCTATGGCTAGCAATATACTTTGCAAAAAAATCAAAAAAACAAACTCTAACAGATGAAGAAAAACTATTATTTTTTTTTTGTGCTGGAGGTGCAGCAGCAGATATTATCTTTATTCTTTTTTACTCAGATTGATTCATCTGAATCACTATCAGCATCAGAATTCTTATTTAGACCTGAAGTGGCAATCTTATCCTCTTGAATCTTATTGAAGAGGAGAACAAGTTCAGTATTTAACTTTTCAGATTTAGCAAGTTCATTTTTCAGATAGTGAATGTTGAAAATGAATAGAAGAAAGATAATAACACTTATAACACCAAAGATACGAGCATAATCTGCTAGAAGAAGATTCTGCTTTGATTCCTCCAAGATTTCATTAATTTCCTGCCGCGGAATACAAATTACGGTTAGATCGTACATTAACTAAAAATAAATAAATAAATAAGAATCAAATTTTTTTGGTATTTTTAGTATTTAGTATTTTAGTTTTTAGTTTTTTAGTTTTTAGAAATCATAGTCATCATCAATCTCCGCAATATAATCATCCTGTACTCCAGCAGCGTCCTCCTCCAACCAAATCTTCTCCATCTTCTGCAACCGGATCTGAAACTCGGTCTCCTGTGCCTCAAGAAGATCAAGCATATCAAGTTCATACTCCATTAGAGAATAGTGATCAAAATATGCATTCTGCATATCAATAATCTCCTGCAGATTAGGAGCAATGGACTCTGCAAGTGGCTTCTCTACATTAGCAATAGGAACAACAGTTGCAGGCTTGCTATTAGCTGAGGAATTCTGAACAATAAGAGACTCCTTATCATTTAGGATAGGTGATCCGTAGTCACACCAAATGGTTGATGCAGAATTATAATCTGCATATCGCTGAGATAGAGGGTGATTCTGCTGAAGAGTCTTCTCAGCCTTACGCCGCTCCTTGCCAGACTTCCGATCACTCTTCTTCTTCTCCTTTTCCCGCTGATGGGAAGACATAGAGAACATTCCAGATGTCTCAAGATTAGATTCGTAGAACATAGTTGCCATTGTAATGATTTCTTATAACGCCGCAAAAAATAAATAAAGTATTTTTTTTTTTCAATTTTTTTTAATAATCCTAAATCTGAAGGATTGTAGATTGAAGACCGCGATTATAATCCCAAGAATCCTTATCAATTGGAGAAGGAGGAGAAAGATGAGAAGGATGAACAATAACAGGATCAACAGTAGGATTGGCAGGTACAGAAGAATCAGATGATTCCTCAATAAGATTCATTACAGCATCCTGTGTAATTTCATCACATCCTCCAGCAGTGTCCTCAAAGTTATCAAACTCCCCGTCACAATAGAAGGATCCCCTCTTATGAAGATACTTAATCACTTCAAGAGTAAAGTTCTGCCACTTGAGACTACCAATCTTACCCATCATATTCTTAGCCTTTGCAATAAACTCATCTTCCATTTCACCAGATGAAATGAAATATGCATAGCACTCCTCCAAGATATTAGAAACATTATCAAACAGTCCTTCATCAACCACCTTCTTCCAACCACGCTTGTATGCATTTCGTGTCTCAATCGCAATGACTAGAGACTTCACATCAGGCTGAAGTTCCTTAATCTTCTTCTCGGCAATAGCCAACTGCTCCTTATGGTATGCAGCAATTTCCTTCATCTCATTAATTGCACTTTCATTGCTGAGATCCATATTGTCTTATTTACTGCGGCCAATAAAAAATATGGTGGTTTTATTTTTTCAATTTTTTATGCACTAAATACTCTAACCAACCTGTCGCTTTCGGATCTCATTTAGCTCATTCCGAAGAGCAAGAACCTCATTAGTAACGATGACAGGCCAAGCCTGTGAATCGGAGCCGATCTGATCACGGACCTTACGGAAAGCCTCCGAGCGACACTTTTCCTGCTCAAGATAATGAGCAGCATCAGCAGAGATCTGTCGCTGATACTCAAGTTCATCCTCAGTCTCAGCAAGAGCCTCCTCAAGTTCAACCTCAGATCGCTTGAGACGTCGCAACTCCAACCAGCAAGAACATGCACTGTAGGAGATCATACAGAAAATCGTCAACGCAAGAAGATATCCATAGAAGAAGGGATCCTTTGCTAGAGGATGCATATTTTTCAGAGTATACTCAGCAGTCTGATTAGCGGCGCGAAGAATTATATCCTTCCACGTCATTGATTGCATTTCGTTCATTTCGTCAATAAAAGCGTAATCCATTTCTTATTTCTTGTAGCCCGCCATTTGATACCCTAAAAAAAATTTCAAATTTTTTTTGTTTCTTAAATCTTTATATCAGGACGCACAGTATCTTCTTCCAGTAAAGTTGGCAAAATCTCTTGAGCGGCAGACATCTTATCTTGTTGTTTAGCCCTCATCCGCTTGTCCATATTAAGTTCATCTTCAAAGCCAAAGACAAGAGAATAGACATGTACCTGTTCCTTCTGCCCGATACGATGAGCGCGGCCAATCGCCTGCTGGATAACCGCTGGATTCCAGTGTTGTGTATAGAGAACAACAGAGGAGCAAAACTGAAGATTTAATCCTGCACCTCCAGCAACCCACTGAACAATATAGGCAACATTTTGCTTTCCCGAATCAACAAGATGTCTTCCCTCATCAATAGATCGCTGCCTTCCTGCAAAGTCCACAGATCCATCTAGGATATAGGTATGCTCGTAACCCTGCTCCTCCAAGACTCGGCGAACAATCTTAATCTCTTCTGAAAATGTACAGAAAACGATCATAGGCTTAATCCCATCACGATTAATAAGACCACGTAGCATAAAAGTCTTACCTGATTCTTCCATAGACCAATCCTTAGAAACCATTTCCACACCCCGTTTCTTCTTAATAGATTCATGATAGACATGGGGATGAGCCATTGCTTGATTCATCCGCAGGAAGAGTTCTAGCATCATAAAAGGATGCATTTTATTTTTCTTGCCCCACTGAATTCGCCCCAGAAGTTTCTGCAAGAGAAGGAGTTCATATCGGCTTTGATATTTACAGAGTAACGTTTCACGGATATAGGGCTCAGGTACGCCACTCATGTCAGAATCACGCAAATCTGCATAGGTCCGGCGGATAAGACAATTAGTAACAAGTTCCTCAAGGGATACCCGTTCATCTGCTCCAAGCCATGTAAAGAGATTACGCAGATCATTCTCCGAATTCTGAAATGGCGTTCCTGTAAGAAGCCATCGGGGGCAAGGAGGAAGGCGCATCAGATAATCATATCGCGCAGTTCCTTCACCATTCCGAATCATCTGTGCCTCATCGCAGACAATACGATCCCAAACGATAGATTCAGGATCATTAAGAATGCCGCCCTTGCACGCATTCACAAGCCTGTCATAACTTGTTAGATAGACGCGACGATCACCACGTCCATCTTGCCGATTACTAGTAAAGATCTTCTTCCAGTCATCTTTACGTTGCAGAACGGTTATTTCTGCCTTCTTTAGAGCTTCAATCCATGTATCCTGCATAGACGCAGGAACAACAAGAAGAGTACTCTTATAGAGGCCATTCAGAATAAGACCAATCAGCTGCCATGTCTTACCTAATCCCATATCATCTGCTAGAATCCCGCCTTGGAAGTAAGAAGCATCAGCCGCTTCCCTCTTTAGCATCCATTGCACACCCTCTTTCTGATGAGGATGATATTCAAATCCCTTATAGGGTAGATAGTTGATAGATGCCATTTCAACATTCAACTAACCCTAAGAATACTCTACCTTTCAATTTTTTCAAAAAAATATATATCTAACATACGTTAATTTAACAGGTAATGATTTAGAAAGATCCTGCATGGTCCTTCTTATTGTAAGAGACGCTCATAGTATTCATGTACATGATCAATGCTCGGGCCCATGTAGTCGTTGTTAATTATTTCATACTGAAATGAGTCTTTCCAGCAGAAACACAGTTCACCCAATTCAGGAGATGTATCGGCAAGTTTGTGAAGGTGCGTTTCATATTCAATGAAGGGTAGTTTCGGAAACCCAATGAACTTTCCATTCTGAAAATCAAAAATCCAACGATGATGGATGAATCCCCGATAGTTTCCTTCAATCTTAGCAAGTTCAATATACTTGCTTGGAACAGCAATATATCCAGCAGTTGCAATATGGGGGAGCATATCCATCGTTAGAGTTGGATTCGCAATATCTTCTAAGGTATGAGAACAAATCACATAGGAGAACTTGCCATTCTTTGCAACGTAATCAAGAATCTCTTGCCAGTCGTTTTGTTTGTTTAGATTTGCTACAAATACATGAACCGAAGTTGCTACATCAGGCTTATTGAAATCCATAATTGCGTCTACACAGTCTGTGGACCACCCATCCATAGATCCTCCTACATCAATTACCGTAAAGGATGGATCTCTTTGTTTTTGAGCTGTAATCATACCTTTAATTGCGCGTCTGTGGTATTCAACATCGCCAACATCAACTTCAGTTATCATTTATACTGTTAATGCCAAAAAGTATAAATAAGTCTATCCGCATTTAGAAAGATCACTCATGGTCTTTCTTATGACACTCAGAAGAGCAATATGTATGCTGGAAAGCCTCTAGATTAGTAACACTCTTACTGCAAAAGACGCATGAAATGCTTCTAGCAAGATAATCTGACCATGCTTTATTAATCTTTGCACCAATTGCTGGAGGCCAACTTGTCGGATAATACTGCAAGAAAACAGACACTTCGTAAATATGATGCGTTGCCTCAGCAATAATACGCCTTCTTTTCATGTAGACATGAAAGTTGGGACCAAAGTAGCGTGATAAAAGATGTAGAACATCAGTCATCTTAAGAACATGACTAATCTTGTAAGATCTACCAGAATAACCAAGAACTTCATTCATATAAGAACCAAGAGAATCCTCTAAAGTGACCTCGGGATTACTTACATGATTATTGTTGCGGATATCACACTTTTGGCCTGGAGCCCGATAGAACGTGACCTCTGTAGTGCTCCAAATCGGAATAATAGGCTCAAATCCTGCAGTAATCTTATCTTTCATCTCATCCTTGATGCTGTCATTCAATGAATACAGGATATCGGTGAAGAGCCTATCTCCAACATCATTATTAAGGTTAGTCTTTTCCTTAATCTCGTTCTTCTTCTTAATCATTTCACTGATTTCTGCAAGATCGCTATTAGTAAAGAATGCCATTTTCACCCCTGCTAACTATTCTGCATTAAAAATAATTCAATTTTTTGTTTTACTTTCTTTCTTTTTTACCACGACTTCACACTGAATCGCTCTTGCATCACATAATAACTTTGTCCCATCATCTGTTGCATCTTTTGCGCAGACAGACCCCTCTTCGCACCAAACGAAATTGGATTTGTCTTCCAGTGAAAATCATATGGATGGACGCCAGCTAAAGCTGCAAGAGCCCTAAGATTTGTGTCATAATTTGTAGGCTTAAGATTCAATGCGACCATAAAGGCACGAACACGATGTGCAGACCATACAACATGGCGTCCATAACCCGGAGGGACAAACTTCTTCGTATTATACTCCTTACGACGAATCTTCTCCCAGTTATCTGGGGCTGGAACAGAAGGGGGCTCTACAGGAAGCGGTGCAGTACCAGTAACAATAGACTCTGCAGGAGGAGGTGGAGGTGCAGAGGCAATAGGGACAGGCTGAGTAGCAATAGGAACCTGACAGTACTCTGCAAGAATATCTTCAATCGCAGCGGCATGGTCAAGCCGGTCATCCAGGCGATAAATATTCTGCTGAAAGACTGACCAAACAGAATCGGGCAGAGCAGTTCCAAGAGGCGGACCGTGTGTCATATTGTAGACACGCTCTACATCGCCCTTTGTCAGAACGAAGATAATCTCGTCCGGATTGCCAATAATTACACCATTTGCATTGATAGAAGCCATTTTATTACAAATTTGATAGATTGCTAGAAACCCAACTACCATACTGCATTAAAAATATTTCAATTTTTTTTTGTTTTATTTTTATATCTTTTTCTTTTTATCTTTTTTTTACAAGTTTACGCAATATTCCAAGTTCCATCGCCATCTACCATCATGGAGGCAGCAGCAATAAGCTCAGCAGGATTAATGCCCTCTGTTACTGGCGCTGAAGAAGGAGCAGAAGGAGCAGGCTTTGCCCTCTTAGCAGCCAGTCGTGCAGCCATCTTCTCTGCAAACTCAGCCTTGTGGATCTTGCGGCAAGGAATGCATCGGCGCGGATCCTCCCAGCCCTGCTCCTTGAAGAACATCTGCTCTCCATAAGTGAACTTGAAATCTGTGTTGCACTCCTTGCAGGTGATCATCTCGGGTGGAATGACCTTCTTCTTTGCGGCGCGGCACTCATGGCAGAGAACAGGATCCTCCAAATCCTGTGCAACGTAATGGATCTGAGCACCAATGCCGAAGTTGAAGTCCTTAGTGCACTCCGTGCAGTTGAGAACCCTGTGCTGGAACTGCTTGCGGTACTCCCGGCACTCATCGCAACGAGTAGGCTCTGAAAGCTGTCGCTCAATGAACTTCTCCTGCTGGCGTGCAGAGAAATAGAAGGGGTAGGAGCAGTCCTTGCACATGATCTCCTTATCATGGTAAAGACTCAATGACTCCTTTCCAGCATGCTTCTTGTTCCAGCGGTCTTCCTTCTTCTTTGCAGCAGCCTCATCGTGGGCTGCCTTATGAGCAGCGGCCGCCTTCTCATCTGCTGCACCCTTATCAATATTGGCAATCGCCTTCTTCGTCTTGGCAATCTCCAACAGAGTCTTCTTATCCTTCTCGGCAGAGGCCTCAAGAAGCTCCAGCTGGCCTACCAGCTGCTTACGGATTACGGGATTATTGTATGTGGACATTTTGGATTTCTTTACGCTACCTGCCAATAAAAAATAAGTAATTTATAAGTTTCAAATTTTTAACTAAGTGCTTATTCTAAGTTACTCTGAGTCATCAGAATCTACATCTGGACTTGCAGGATTCTGCACTATAGGGACAGTTGTCACAACATATGGCGTATTATGAAAGACATGATTATGCCCCCTCTTCCAACGCTCAAGACTCCAATTCCTGCATTCACCAACAACTTCTTCACTCTGAAGTTTTGGCTTTCTGTAGGTGGCATCAAGTTTGCGTTCATGTACAAGAAATGATACCCATCGCTCCTTCAAGAAATCATTAGGAATTGCACGTGACATACTATAGATGATATATCCGGTTGCAAAACCTGGATCAAACTGCTTCTTACACTTAGGCATATTGGCTGGATGACGATGCTGAACTTCCTCATAGATGCTAAAGATCATTTCCAACTTGGACACAATCTTCGCCTTTACTTGATCTTCAGTTTCCCCTGCGCCTTGTAGAGGCATAGTAAGCATACTTGTTGCAGGATTTGTTGCAGTTTCTGGTGTATTAATATCATTCCATTGCTTTGTAATACGAGTTGGCCCCCAAGCAAGACCACCAATAATGGCACATGCAGATGCAAGCCAAGTGCGCTTCTTATCAGTAATTTCACCATTACTATTTTTCTCATCACAACGACGACCCCAGATAGTTTCAGCGCGATCATGAAATCCCGAACCAGCAGTCATGAGAAGATCCTTTGTCATCTTTACAAGAGGAGACCAATCATTAACTGCATGATACTTTTCACCAACAGTAAGAGCCTTACCCTCTTGATATCGCATGAAGAATTCAATAGCCTCCTTGTTAGAGTAACCCCAGTATGATTGGACAGGAATACGATACTTAAGAAACTTATTCTTTTCATCTGCAGAAAGATCATCAAACTTGCGACGAATCTTATCGGTCAAGACTCCATCACGGAAATCACGGAGAGCAGTTAGACGCTGCCTTCCATCCTCAAGATAATACTCCATATCAACTTTGCGAAGAAGAATCTGTGGAGTAGGATCATTATCTATGACAGAAGATACAAATACAGTGCGCATATACTGTGGCCATGCAAGTTCCCTCTGCCAAGGAGGAATTTTAATCGTATCACTATTTAGCCAATCTGTAAGCTTTTCTACAGTCATTTCTTTATTGGACCTTCCCTTTACTTCTTCAAATTCTTCAAATGCCATTTTATTCAACCTTACCGCAATATTCTGTGCGAAACTGGCATTTCAATTTTTTAGCACTCAAATAGACAAAAAATAAGTTAATAATTTATGTTTTTTTCAGTTTACTCATCTGCAGGAACCTCATTTCCGGAGTCATCAATCTCCCCAGCCTCATGGCGGATAAAATCATTCGCAAACTTTTTAAGAGTATTTGCCATGCAAGAAGTGCAGATAAACTCGGGCAGATCCTGTGCTTCCTTCTCAGTTAGATCTGCACATGTAAGATGAATCCAATGAAAGCAGTCATTGCACTGAACCATCGCAGAGTTATCACGTTCACCGCAAGAACAGTGCTTAATTCGCTTCTCATCGCGCACAAGGAAGTCCTGCCACTGTCTCTTCTTGAGTTCAAAGAAGTCATAATTCTTCCAGTGCTTCTTATGAGCATCCAATCTTGAAACATTTGCCTTTATTGCGGAATTTTGTAGACTCTTATATTCCCGTGAATTCCAATATCCAAACTTATCATTTGGATTTTCGTCAGCCCATTTCTTCTGATAGGCAAAGACTAGAGCCCAAGATGCAGTCTCATCAATATAAGTCTCCTCATAGATCTTCTTGGATTCCTTAAAGATCTGCTCCGCCTTGAACATTGCCTTCTCAGATCGTGATGACATTTCTTACAGATTTGATTACAGATTAGATTCTTTCAACTCAACCCATTCTAGCAGTAAAAATAATTCAATTTTTTGTTGTTTTTTATATTTCTGTTTATATTTCTGTTTATGTTTCTGTTTTATGTTTCTGTTTTATAATTTTAAATATTCTTCATTCTCCTTGCAGCCTCCTCAGAAACCCAAGTGACAGCCTTCTTCATCCACTCGTCACCCAACTTTCCAGAAAACCACATCTCCAAGATGTTTCGCAGGGTACGATTCTTATCAATAGCAATCTGCTGGAAAGCCTTATACTTCGCTACATTCCTCTTGAGAAGGATAATAGAACCAGAAGATGAGTCTCTATCAATGACAGCAGTTCCAAGAGCCTCCTTGAGACCCGGCAAAATGTCCTTTTCGCCCTTCTTCAACTTCTTACCCTCCGCCATTGTGATCTGAGACTTGATGACTCCAATGAGTTTCTCAGATGCAGAAAAGTTATCTTGTGCCTCCTGCAGGAGATATCGGCTATTTGTCAGATCCCAGTCATACAGAGTGTGATCACCCTTTAGCAGATTGGTCTTCCAGTTGATATCTGCATCACTGAGAAAGGATTCCCAAATACCCTCATACTTGGGGAGAGGCTTTGTAGCCTCAATTGCGTCTTCCATAGAGATTTCCCATTTAGACATCATTTCTAACACGATTCTTAGATGATTATTTCAAAGAAGCAACCCATACAATTCTAACAGTATAAATAATTCAATTTTTTTGTATTATCTGTCATTCTATCTGAGTATAAATATCACCTTGATAGCGTCCAACGACACCTTTTCCTGGAACCCACCATTCATTAAGAACTGCAGTTTCATTTTGAGTAACGGCTGCAGAAAGATATCTCTGTGACTTAATAAACTCAACAAAAGGATATGAAGTAAGCATCTCAGTCAGCCGTTGGATAGTTTCAGCCATCTTTATCCGTAGATAGATTCTGGGAATCTTAGCAATCATAGTAGGATCTGAAAACTCAATGATTTTATCACTAACAGCCTTACGGAAATTAGGATTGTACTGGACAAGCAGAACATTATGAGGTTCTAAAATGGATTCAAGAAATCTGATAATTTCCTCTGTGACCTTTGTCAGACTTGGACCATGGGTATTTCCACGTGATATATGGTTATTTCTTATTCTTTGAAGAGTCGCTGAGTTTTCTGCAAGACGCGTTAACTTCTGTGTGCAGATTAAGATCTGGTTTCCAATAATCCGATCCTTAGGTATTTTATTAGGTGGAGTTCTGTCTCCAGCAGGAGTTAACATATTAACATGAATACGATCTTCCCATTCAAGGAAGGGAATGATGCAGTACTGGAGCACATCACCGGGTAGAACATCAAGATAAGTGGGCTTTCCCACACACTGATGTTGGATTACATTAAAGAGTGTCATTTTTAATTACGCAAGCAAAGAAACTGGCTAATAGTATTTATTAGCCTTATAAATTCAATTTTTAATTCTTATAAAGCAAAAAAAGAACCTCTTATGAGGAAAGAAAACCTGCATTTCTTTTATTGGGCGCTTACAACTGTTTATACTGCGTCAAATTCTGGAAGAGTAGAAGTGACGAAAGAGCCTTTGCATCAGAAGTAACCCGCCAAAGCATCTCATAAGGAACCAACTCCAGTACAATCTTTTCACCCTCTTCGGCGCATCCAGTCAACTTTCCCTGCAAGGACTCCAATTCATCTTGTGTTACCTTCTTCTCATGTAGCATAAGACGGATAAACTCGTCGCAACCACCAGCACTCGGATACATACCCTTTAGAGGCGTAGACTTGTCTCGGATAACCTTGGCTCCAGCCTCCTCAGTATGATGAGGAAGGGGTGGATAATAAGTAAGAGCAGTCATATCAATAAGATCCGTTGCCTTTAGCCGAATACCGGTCTCCTCCTCCAACTCCTTGGCTGCGATCCCAACAAAATCTCCGGAGTCATCAAGCATACCTGCAGGAAGTTCAAGGAAGTTTGTCTTACCGATAGGAACACGAGCCTGTCGGGTGCAAACAATCCAGCCTTGGTCCCTACAGTGTAGAATTAGCAGGATAGAAACTGCTCCGCCACGCATGAAGATGATGCCAGGAACGGGGTTGCCATTACACTTTGTCACTGCCTCCAGCTTAAGAAAGCCAATTCGTGAACCAAAGTAGTCAGCACCATGGATAATAATCTTAGAAACATCCAGACCGCGGTCTAGAGTGGCAATCCAGTTTACGAAAGGAGTTGCCTTCACGCAGAAAGCAATATCAAGTTCCGGATTAGGAGACATCACGGGCACATCATTGCCATTAACAGAAACAATTACGTAGGACATTTTGCGATGACAAGATTAAACTACCCAATAATTGTTATAGCCGGTAAATATTCAATTTTTGTGCACTGCAAGAGTACTCTTTACAAACGCCTATAGAACAAAGAGCAAGAGTCAGACAGGAACAAAAAAAAGATCTTTAGTCTTTTCTTTAGTCTTTTTGTGGGTTTATGGATTTGTGGGTTTTTATGGTTTTTGTTTTCAGATAGAATCTCTTTTT